>Ga0126377_10002194_pt1 | contig 13312 bp, 11 predicted proteins | sample PanSoiMetPlot_22_FD_92647 | JGI IMG/M metagenome (GOLD analysis project Ga0126377, IMG submission 92647) | Tropical forest soil microbial communities from Panama - MetaG Plot_22 | ecosystem: Environmental > Terrestrial > Soil > Tropical forest > Bulk soil | place: Panama | collected 2016-02-17
CGGTTTCGAGCGCTCGGTAGTTCGAACGTCCGGTGTTGACAGATACCTGTGTCAACGCCCACCCGGGAATTGGACGACGAGTGACATCAGTGAACGGATAGTTGATGCCGGTTGCCTGGTTGTAGGCGAGATTCAGGTTGTTGAGCGTGAGCCGCTCGTGCCGCCCACCATTGAAATTGAAATCGGAGGTGAGCGCCATCGTCGATCCAATCTGACGCTGGAATCCGATTGATGATGTCCAGCTGTACGGCATGGCCATGAAGGGCGACGCGATGGCGGAGCCGGTGCTCTGATCGATTCCCGACTTGCGGAGCTGCGCGAGCGTCGGCAGCGGACCGTTGAACGGATTGCTGGCGAAGTCAGGGCGACCGTCGTTGAAGACCTGCGCGACGAACGTCGTGGCGGCGGATAACGTGAACGACGTCAGGTTGTCGATCACCTGGCCGTAATAGCGGCCGACGCCGCCGCGAATGACGGTCCGATCGTTCAGCTTGAACGCGGCGCCCACGCGCGGGCCGAAGTCGGTCGTCTCGTTGGGACGACCGCCCTTGAGGATTGGGTAGACCTCGATGAAGTTCGCGAATGAATTCGGCTGAAGGTCGTAGCGCAATCCGAGATTGAGCGTAAGGCGCCGCGTTGCCTGCCAGTCGTCCTGCACCCATCCGGCGACGGTGTGACGAATGGCGCGGCCGCCGAACTCGCCGACGCCGACCTGATACGACCGAATCAATGGGTTCAGCGCGTTCAGGTTCCACGTGTCCGGATTGTTCCAGACTGGCATGAGCTGCTCGATGTTCGCGGGCGGGCGGGCGGTCGATGCGTCGTAGATGCCGACGCACGGCCGGCAGTTGTATAGATAAAAGGTCGTGTAGAGATATTCGCCGCCGGTGTGGACATCGTGACGGCCCGCGCGATTGAAGGAATACGTCCAGTCGTCACGCAGCGAGACGACCTGCTGCCCGAGTGTCTGCGGCCAGTTCGTGTTGTTGTTGCCGAACTGGTATCCGTTGAAGTTGATGCGCGGCGCGCCGTTGGTGACGCCGAAGCCCGCCTGCGGATGATGCGCCCAGGTGACGACGCTCTTGTTGCGCTCGACCGCGCCGCTGAAGCCGAACTTCAGCTCGTTGAGGCCGCGATTGCCGATCACCTTCGAGTGCGTGGCGTACAGCGTGTCGGAGTTCGCGGACGAATATCCCTGTGACGAGGGGTGCGTCGTCGCGCCATTCAGCCCCGCATACGCAGGGTCGGTACGGATCCACTTGGTCGCGCGCAGCATCAGATGCTGCTGCGCGCCGATCTGGAAATCGAGCCGTGCGCCACCGTTCCAGTCGGAGACCTTGCGCTCCTGATCGACGTTGAATGACGGGTAGGGACTGTTGAAAGTAATCGTCGACGGCTCGCGTTCGCGCTCGTAGTACACGAAGTAGTGCGCGCGATCCTTGCGCAGCGGACCGCCGTAGGTACCATTGAACCGCTGGTTCGAGTACGGCAGCACCCGCTGCTGCACGAAGTCGGGCGCGTTGAACCGCGAATTGCGGAAGCTCACCGCGGCGCTGCCGCTGCTGATGTTGGTGCCGGACTTCGTCACCGCATTCACGAGTACGCCGTTGGAGCGCCCCTGCGACGCGTCCCAGCGGCTGGCGACAAACTGAAACTCGCCGACCGCTTCCTGCGAGACGCGAGGGTTCGCCGCCCCGGCTCGCCCATTGTTGGTGACCTGCTGGCCGTCGATATTCAACTGAAAATCGAATCGGTTGCGCGCCGTCGGCGAATTCGGATCCGCGCCGTTGGAGCGGTTGCCCGGCGCGAGCAGCGACAGGTCGAGCCAGTTGCCGCCGTTGACGGGCAGGTCTTTCGTCTGCCGCGGATCGATGTTCCCTGCCAGCGTCGACGAGGTCGTTTCAATCAGCGGTGCTTCCCCAGTGACGGTGACCGATTCCTGCACCGTTGACGGCATCAGCTGCACGTTGATGGTCAATGTCTGCCCAACGAGCGCCTCGAACTGACGCGCGACGCCGGCAAATCCTTGCAGCTCGATTGTCAGTCGGTACACGCCGACTCGGAGCGGAATGCGGTAGTTGCCACGATCGTCGGTCACGGCGAAGAAGGTGTTGCCGGTCGCTGTGTGGAGAGCGGTGACCGTCACGCCTGGCAACACGCCGCCGGTCGAATCGGTGACCGTACCGTTCACGGTTGCGTCCTGTGCGAGAGCAATTGCAGGAAGGAAAAAGAGCACCGCCGAGAGGAACCAACACCGAGTGGTCATCAGTCACCTCCGAGGGGTCAGATTGTGAGCGCGGCCGCCGCAGCGCGAAGGCGGGATTGTGTCAGCGTTTCCGAGTCAAGGCAATGTCGAACTATGCGACATCAATTCACGGCACCATACACGTAATCGCTGACGAAGAAATGGCTGGAACGTTGGTCACGCGAACATCTCCAACCAATGCAGGAGATCCGTTCCCGCAATGCTGTTCGAAACTGGCCCAGAACCTTCGCACGGTTCCATTGGCTGCATAGTCGGCTTCGCGCACGTTGAATTGGCCCGACAGTACGTTGCAACCACGGCCTGCTCCGGAAATGTCCATTCCCGCGCCACGCGCAAAAGGCCACCGCTCAGCAACGTACGTTCCGACACGAAGTGGCGTGTTCGGCGGCGCAGAGAAGTCCGCGAACCAAAACTCCCTTTGCGGATCTTCAATCCGAATTGCAATGTGGTTGCGTTCGCACGACGCGGTAAACCTCGTCGAAGGGGCAACAAATCGCCGAACCCCGGCCGCCCCGATAAAATCTCCGGGATCGCTCGCAAATGAAAAGAATGTCGGCACCACGGACCACAAAACGACGGAAGTCATTACGGTCCGACCGGGAATTGTCCCGACAACCAATGCCTGATGATCGTCACCGACGGCGGTTGTCGTAAATGGAAAGTCAGCGCCGTCGCGCCCTGCGTCGACATTCACCGATGGCGGAAGGCGGATTGCTGGATCGCTTGTCGATAAGGTCACGGCGATCCCTCCCGGCGGCGCCGGAAGTGTGAGTAGGGCCGAGCCGCGGCCGCTGTTTCCACCAACTACTGCTTGTGGTGTGACGGTGACGGCTGACAATGTGCTCGTCGGAATTGGCACAGGGGCGGGCATCACGACGGACGATGGACCAGGCGTCAGGTTGTTCTCGCCAGGAGGATGCCGACGATTGCAAGCCGTGTCGGCGATGATCAACAGCACCGCGGCTTGCGCCATGAGAAGTCGCGTGGACGAAGACATGGTCAATCAACGTGCCGTATCAGGCTGGTGTTCATCCCGATGCCCGCGCGAACGTTGAGGTGTGAAGGCCAATACGTGGGCAGCGACGGCGTCAACGTCACCCGAATTGGGATCATGAATCGGTGGCTACGGCCTAACACGATATCCCCGCCGACCGTGAATCCTGGTCGAGACTCCGTCGAATGCACGATGTGACGTCCGCCGGTGGGAACGAGCGCACCCTGAAGTCTGGTCACTCCTCGCAGATCTCCAAAGGTGACCGAGGGGCCGGCTAGCAGTGCAAATGATAGCGGCGATCGCGTTGGCGGACTGAAGCGCCACAGCAAGGACCCACGAGTCTGGCGCAGCGCAATTTCTTCGCTATATGTTGGACGCGTTCGCGTGTTCCATGTTTGCCGTTCGAATGTGATTTCGCCCACTACGGCGTTTGAGCGGGAAAACAGAAACGTCAATCCGCCTGTCGCCGCCGGCACCGCACCACCGACTGAGCACTCGTCAAAGCCCTGACACCGACCCGGCTTGTCGTAGTTGGTCGCACCCGCCCCGGAGACCTGAAATTTCAAGACGCGAATCGTCCGATAGATCGCACTGACCTGCAGCGATCGTCCAGGGTAGTGCCGCGACGTCGTGTATCGATCAACACCAATCAGCTGGAGCTCGGCCAGCGACTGTCCTTGTTCGTGCGCCTCGGCCGCCCGGGCGCGGATGTCGTCAAGGTAATCTCGCAATTCGATAAGATCGGCGCGTGTCATCGTGTTTCCGTCACCGAAGAGGAGTTCGTCGAAATCGAGTGCGGCAAGCGTGTGGATCCATTCGAAAACATCGCGCGGGCGGAATTGGCCGAACGAAAACGGGGCGGTGTTGACCGGCGGCCCGTCGGCGGCAAACAGCAGCCGCTCCGCGGGAAAATACACGGCCGTCAAATCGGTCGCGAACGCGGGCCCGGGATGTATCAACTGGATCGTCTTATTGGCCAGCACGATCTCAAAACGGCGGGAGTACGTCGTGCGAGCCGGCCGCACGGCCGCATACAGTTCCCGAGGAGTGACGCTACCGTCGCTATTCCGATCTCTTGAAGCAATCCCCGCGGTCTCGGGGCTTCCAGTCAGTTCTGAGGCGTCGAAGGCGCCGTTGTGATTGGAGTCAGTCAGTCCGACAAACTCGGGAAGCGACCGGCGCGCCGCCTCCACGTTGTTGTCGAATTCCCGATGGGCAACAACTTGTGCATCCTGAAATACGTATCCACCTTCGGCGCGATCGAAGTGATGGTGACTATTCACGACGAACCGCACCCGTTGGCCCGGAAACCGCCTCAGGAGCTCCTCTCGTAACCACATTGCCGTCGCCCTTCCGAGCGGATCGACAACGACGATGCCGGCGGGCGTGACGGCAAACACCCCGACGCGGCTGCCGACTCGAACCTGGTACACGTCACCCCGAAGCCGACGAATCTCCGGCGCCTGATCGTTGTCCTGCTGCGCTGCCCCCGCATGTGCGAAGGTCAACGACAGCGCGGTAACGACAACACTGGTTAGAATCCGGCGGCGCATTCGTTACCGTGTCGGGGCAATCGAAAGCGCGTATGAGGAGGTCAATCCTCCGTACGACGCGACGATTTGGGTCGTGCCCGGAGCGATGCCGCGCACCATTCCATCGGCACTGACCGTCGCCACGCCGGGATCGGAGGAAGACCATGTCGCAAGTCTCGTCACATCGTCAAAATCGGCCGAAGCCCGATAGAGCCGAACGACCGACGGAACCGACGCGCCAGGGATGCGAGGGTCTCCCCGCGAACTGATCATCAACGATGGATAGACCGGGCGGTCCGGACGAAACGCAACGACCGTTATCGTGGTCGAGAACCCTTGGTACTGTGCCGTGATGTCTGCCGAACCGGGTGCAATCGCAGCAAAGTTCTCCGTGATGGCTGATTGCGAAGTGGAACGGACGACGACAGCCGGATCCGACGTCGACCACGTGGCCTTTTTCGTGACCTCCTCGAATGCACCCTCGGAGTTCACCGAGTACGCCATCAGCCCAAAGCTGGAAACAACCGGCGCGGGGCCAAGAGCGTTTGGGTAATGCACCTGCAATGCCACGGTGACGGCACTCGATGGTGCCGACGGATATGACGCGTGACAGGCGGCAAGAAAGATCGCGATACCGGCGCACAACACAGATCGGCGCATCACCCTTCCAGCATTGGATAGGCCAGTGACGCCAGGCATTGTTGGTGGACGGGAGTGAGTATCGCACGAACGCTCGTTGCCAGATTGGGGTGCACGCGTTCGCCGCGAGGCGGCGCGGCCGGGGAGCAAAGCCGCGCGCAGCCTCGTGGTGTTACAACGAGCGAAGGAAGTAAATCAGGTTCTGCCGTTCCGTCGTGGTTGTGAGGTTGGACTTCGAGTCGGTGCCTACGCCGTTGAAATTGTCCTTGACGGGCGCGGCTTCTCCACCATGGGCGTTGATGGCATCAACCAGGTTCGTCGCGGTCCCATCGTGAAGGAAGAACAGCCGCTGGCCGACACCCCACAGCGGCGCCGTGCGGAACTGATCGCCGTGTGCCCCGCCCTGTGAAATGTCATCGCCAGTGCCGATGTTGTGCAGGAGCAGGTCCGAGAACAGATTCACCGGCTTATTTGCGAGCGCTGCCGTGGCGTGACTACCAGTGGTCATCGACTTGATGTGGCACACGTTGCACCCCGCCTTATTGAAGGCAGCCTCGCCAGCCGTAACCTGCGCGGCGGTTACGGTGCCGTAGGACGCCACCGGCACGGGCGGGGCGAGGAACCGCATGAAGTTTGCGAAGGCATTCACGTTGTCGATCACCATTTGCGGGTTCGTGAGATCGTAATTGACCGAGTCCTGAGGCGCCGGGAGAGTTCTGCGGCACGCCGCGGAGTCCGGCGTGCCCCCCTCTCCGCGCTCATCCGGGAACAGCTCGTTGGTGATCCCCTGCTCGACGTTGTACGCCTCCCCGGCGAAGATCACCAGCGACTTGTTCTGCGCTTTCCAGCCGAAGCGCGTGACCGTCCCGTCGTTACCATTTCGATTGGCGACACCGCCGATACCAAACTGTTTGGTCGTCCCTTCGTTCTGCAGGATGGTGAAATCCTCGATTGCCTCGATCAGGCCGAGTCCGAAGAGCGGAGTTGGGATGCGAAACCTCAACTCTCCTAAATGGCCGCCGAAGTCCGGCTGGGCGAGGTGACAGCCTGCAGGCGTTCCCGGAAGATCAGCAATGGTGAACAGGTCGTGCACACCGCCATCGGTCTGGAAACGAACCTCGCGCACCGGCCCGTTCGGGCTGATGATGCCCAGCAACGCCAGCGTGTTGGCTTGATCTCGAGCTACGCTGAATTGCGGATTGACCTCCGGACTCGTTCCACCGGCTGCCGGGTGGGCGTGACAACTGACGCAACTGTTCGAGTTGAACCGCGGCCCGAGACCCTCCTCAGTGTCCTCGGCGTTGCCGTCGACTGATTGAACCTCCTCGAATTCATCCAGGCCGGCATCAAAGAATTTGGACTCCTTCACAGTGAGGCCCGCAATCCGGCCGCCTGCTCCCGCATTCCCTGCCCGTGGCCCTGGATCGGTCGGACTGTTATCTGCCGCCATCACCACGACGGCAAACACGAACGCGAACACACACAACATCATCGAGACAGACCAACGTCCGGTTCCTTTTCCTGAGGTCATAGTGGTTCCTCCCACGCGGACCGCGACCCCGCGGGCACACGTGTGACAGTGAGCGTGAAAAAGCGGGGGAATGTCCGGGGGGACAATCCGCCTACGCGTGAAAGCCGCGGGCGGAGTCTTCTTAGGGAGGACGCGACTCTAGCCGATGGCTGATCGGCGCGTCAAACGACCAAATTGCGATTTGCGACTGTGATTTGAGATTAGGGTTCAGGGCCCAACACAGGCGCACCGGCGAACTTGTAGCTTTCTCTGATCTCGCCGATCCGATTTGTCAAAAGATCTCGTTGATACTCCGCGTATTTCGGATCCCGCGCACGAATATCGGCATCTACCGCAAAGTGCGAAAGATCATGCCAAGCAAGTTGGAGCAGTGGATCTTCTTGCGTTACTTCAGGCCACGCTTTAAGTGCCTCTGTCGCATCCAGACGGTCGTTTACGACGTCCCCTAGCAACGCAACCGCGACGCGCGCTTTGTTTGAGTCCATAGTCGAGCCTCGCTACGGAGATCTCATCGCTCCTCAATGACATCGGTCCTTGTTCTTGCGGCGCCGATGGGCTCGATCCATCGAAAGGTCTGGTCGATGTTCAAGACGTTATTCTCTTTGAAGTTTGACGCTGCGTGGTTCAAGGACGAATGGGATCATCACGGCTGTCCGACGGCGACGCCGTCGAACGACTCTCCAAAGCCGCGCCTCTTGTATGGGTAAGGGACTGTCCGGAGTTTCTTCAAACGACGACCGCAGAGACTCTCTTGCCTACCGATTTGTGCGAATTGCTCGATAAACGATATAGCCAAATAGCGCCGTACAAATCAAAGAGCCCACGGTAGAGTACAGCGTGAGGCCGAAACGGATTCGTGACACCGTTAGTCCGAGCAAAACGGCCACGCCGAAACCTGCCAAGAAGGCGAATAGAGCCGTTAGGAAGATGTATGTGACCGGACGCCTGGTCACGGTCTGGTCGACGTGATCCCAGCCTCGCGGAAGCGCTGAGTCCATTACTTACTTACCTCCCTCCCACTGACTGGAACAACGCTCGCAGTTACCGAACGAACTCATCATCGGCAGCCACAGCCAGACGAACTACGGGACGGCCACAGCGCTCCACCTATTGCTGGCAAGAACGCGCCTGGTGCCGAAGCTATTGCTGCGATGCCCGCTGCCACGACTTGACATCGACTGATGAGCGTGGGCACCGCCGGACCACGCACGCGAATAAACCCTCCGCAAGTCGCGTTCGACACATCGACTGCTTACGGCAGCGGGCCGCGGAGACGCTCTTTCGTCGTGGAGGGGCCGGGTCACTGTAGGAGCGCGTTGATCCACTGTCAAGTACACGAGTACAACGTCATCGTGCCGGAGCCAAACGCCTCAAATAGGTATTGCGTCTGGACACCCCCAAACACGTCCGCGAGCGCGAGTGTGCTGCCGAGCCCGTCGCTGAGAAACGTGGTCGTTCCGTTACTTTCCGTGCGGTTGAAACTTTCGTCGATATCCAGCCCGGCGAGGAGATTCGCGGTTGGTATTCCACTAGTGGCAAGTTCTTGTGGCAGGTTCAAATCGTCATACAGAAACTGCGTGGTCATCCCACCGACGGTCTTGCCACGTCGTCTGCCGACACCGTCGTACGCGAAGTTTGCAGTCGTGCCGCTGCTTACACCGACAAGCTGATTCCGCGCATCCCACGTGTAGCTGGCCGGCCCGTCGCTCGCAAAATTCCCGTTCGCGTCGTAGCTGAATACCTGCGAGCCCCACGTCAGGAGGCGATTGCCCGCATCATAGGTAGCGCTTGTTAGCGCCTGCGGGAAGGCCGGTCCGCGCCCAGGATCCTCCAACACTGATGCGCTGACCCGCGAGATCGTACGTGTAGGTAGGCTCTAGCGCGAGCACAAGAAGCGATACTCATCGCCGATGCCGCGTCGAATCTTTCGACTTCACGTCCGGTCCGTTCACTGAGGCCGCGGACGACCATTCCCGAAACGCCCACCGAAGAAGCCGATGGTAGAGAAAAACCAGCGACAAAATGGCCCACAGACCCGAATATCCCGCGATACTTTCGAAGCGAATATTCCATGAAAGCGGTGGACTCATGAAACGCGACGTCAGGACTACGAGGACAAAGAAAGTAAGAGATGTCATGCCCGCCGTTTGCCAAACGCTCCGATTAGCTCTTCCAGAGCGAAACATTCGTACAAGGCGTTGTGCTGCCGGATCATGTTCCAACGAATCGGTGCCAATGCGTTCGAGCGAAGCGTACAGACTCCGGTACGGATTCAACGGGTGAATCGTCAGAACGAGTGCCGCAATTATTGGCCCCATAACCGGTGGAACGAGGCGTTCCCAACCGTAAGGGAACTTGGCAAATGCGTAAACCAGAGGGGCGTACACGGAGCAACCGGTGATCAGCATGAATCGAGCGTCAGCAAACTCCTGAATAAACCTGGGCAACAATCGCCGAAGGTCTGCGGGAACTTCACTCATCGAATCGCGTACGCGCTTCTCACTTCCGGCCCGCCGATCGTGCTACGCACCCCGAACATCCAGTCAAGAATCCCGCCGAGACCAGCCTCCCTCATGAGCTGTTGAGCCTTAGGATTCATGTAGTCAGAGCAACTCCGAGGTTTCCACAAATTCGGCAAACGTCCTCGAAATTTAGGTGTCAGCGCTCGGCCGAGACCTCCCGTGGCGGCTCCAGTTAACGCTTCTCGACTAGAAGCAAATCACAGTTCAACAATTTCATTTTGTTTGAGGCCGTTCCCCCAATGGACCCGACTTCTAGGTGTGTTGAATCAGAGCGAGCCGTAGACCACCGCGCCTCAACCTGGTGACGTTAAGCAGTAAACAGATCCGAATGGCGCCTTGTTCACATTGGTGGCAGTCGGAATCGAAACCAGGTCCACGAAGCGCCGATCTCACTCGAACTGAGAGGACGCAGTCGTCCTTGGGCGTCGGGACGATGCGTCTCACCTTGCTCGATTTCTACAACCCCATATGCCCCATTGGGAATAACGTCTCCCCGAATAAATACGTCGAGGATTGCAACGCTCGGCCGCGACGCGGGTACCCGAACCGCCTTGTCGATTCCGCGACCGAACGTCGATGCGAGGAACCCGTCAGTATCACGGACGATGATGAAGGGAGACAACGGCTGGCGAGACGAGGAATGCGTAACGGAATTGTATTGGTGAGCGTTAAAGAGCACTTTCACTTCGCCGACAGCCGGCGCGAGCGGCGCACCTGGCCTGTTCTCCACGAGGAAGGCCATTCGCAAGCCGTCGACAGCCCAACCGCGATACAGAAAGCCGCTCTCACGGCGGTACTCTTCGTGCGAGAGACGTTTGGCGCTCAGTAGCGTGACCGTGATGCCGTGGTTCGTGGCCGGCTCGCCTGGGCCCGATAGACGGTCGGCTGACGTCTGAGCTTCGACCCTGCACGACAGCATCGATGACGGCAGTAGCATAAGCACCATCAGAAACCGCAATTTGAATGTGCTGCGAAGGACATGCCTCATATCGATCAACTGGAGCAACCAATTTCCGTGTTTATATGCCGGCCACTTGATGTGCAAGATGCGCAGCACCATCCACGGTCATGTTTTGTGCTCCTAATCTGGTGCACGATCGAGAGCGGTCACTCTTCTATCGCTGTTCGTTCAAATCTGTGTTGCGAAACCTATGCGACGCGAAATCGCCGGGGCTTCCAACCACAGTCCACTTGATGAAACCTTCGTCGTCCAGCGACGGGCCGCACCCTGCCATGTCGAGCACCTCAGTAGCCGCCGCTGCCGAACAAGTCCCGCCCAGGCGTCTTGACCTGTGAGCATCCGAGATCGGCCCACCCATTGACGACCGTCAGCCCAATCGAAGCGACGAGCGCGTTTCAGCGACCTGCTGGTAAATGTGGCAATGCTCGCAGAAGTCACATGCCAAGATTAGCCACGCCAATATCGTCGTACGCGTGTCATTGAGCAGTTCATGTCAGTCGAAATACCAATCACTCTTGACCTGTGTGACCTTCCCTTCAGAAAAGACAACGACCCGACGTCGATAGTGAGTGTCGCCTGGACTCCGGCTGTAGCTCCAGGAAACAGCATCCGAAGATCCAAGACGCCGAACCACGTCGTCCTTCGATATGGCTGTTCGGACGTTTCGCGATTCACAATCGCGGGAATAGACCAACGACACAACTCTGTTTTCCGCAAAGGAAACGGCTACGCAACCGTACGGCCCTTTCGCCTGGTACTGCCACATTTCAAGCAGTGGTGGGCCCAATAAGGAGCGGACAGCGTTCTCGGTGAGTCCAGGATGAATCTGTCGGAAGCTAAGCTCTGAATAACCAGGACTGAAATCTGTATCGTCCCACAATAAGATCCCGAGAACCGCATCCCTCACGTCTTGCGACCACACGGATAGAGCGAGCACACCGACGACGGCTATCATGGCGACGATTTTGGGATACGACGGTCTGGCTCTTAACCTCAAGTGAACCGCCCTAGATACTGGTTAACGAAATTCACTCGCATTGCTTCCGAGGCTTTCTGCCTTCGGCGGGCGGTGTTGACTGGTTGGGCGGACGCGATTTCCCAAATAGAGGATCCCATGTATCATCGGCGCCGAATGACGGACGGTCTCTCCATCCGTACCCCGGAGGCACGGGCAACAACGGAATCAGCGGGGGACCGCCCATAATGAGCGGGATCGCATGCGTAGGCAATGGCGGCGGAAATACGATCGTAGGTTCACCACTTGGTCCCAGGAACTAGGCCTGGATGCGATCCCCAAGGAGAGGCGATGCCATCAGTTCGCCGGGGATCGTATGCTCCTGGCTCGATACAAAACGGATCTCTACCATCTTCAGGTTTGCCATAGATCGGAACTGGCCCTCCATTCCAGGTTTGCTGTCCGAGAGGATCCCGAAATCCAGTCGGCTTATTTTCGACATACGCGAACAGATTTAACCCGCCCGCGAATCCTAAAGGGTCTTCGCTGATGAACCGCTGCAAAGTGGGATTCTGGAAGCGCGCGCGGTACGAGTACAACCCGATACCGTCGTTTTCGCGCCCTGTAAACTGCTGCGTGTTTGAACTCGTCGCACCCGATGTTGTCGTGATTCCGAATGGGTCGGACGTGTACTGAGTTTGCACGCCTCCGCTCATATCAGTGAGCGCAAACGTGCTGCCGAGAACGTCGATGAGCAGGTTTCGTGAACCGACGGCATCTGTTCTCGTGAACGTCTCGTCGATCCCGAGGCCCGTCAATAGATTCGCCGTAACGGATCCGCCAGCCGACAACTCCTGCACGAAGTTCGCACGGTCATAGAGGAAATTGGCCGTCGAGCCGTTCGTAGTCTTGCTGCGACGACGCCCGGCCCCGTCATATTGGAACGTAGCAGCGGTGCCACCGGATAATCCCATGAGCTCATTACGGGCATTCCACGTGAAGCTAGTCTGGCCGTCGCTCGCAAGGTTCCCATTGAGATCGTAACTGAACACCTGACCGCCCCAGGTCACGAGCCGATTCCCGGCATCGTAAGTCGCGCTCGCGAGCGCCTGCGGCAATCCCGTTCGCGCCCATGAGCCGCCGACGCTGATCCGCTGCCCGGCGAGGTCATAGGTGTAGGTCAGATCTCCAACGGGACTGCTATTCAGCGTATAGGTGAGACTGGCCAGCTGGTTCGCGTTGTCGTAGCCGTAGACCGCGACGATCGCGTTCGGATAGGTCAACGTGCTGCGGCGATCGGCATTGTCGTAGGTGATCGACACTACTGACGTGCCCTGCGTGATTGACGTCAGTCGATGTGCGTCGTCGTACCCATAGGTGACCTGCGTCTGCCCCGCGACCGTCATTGTGGCGCGTCGACCGTCGGCGTCGTACGTGTAGCTGATGCTCCCCTGTGGTGTCGTCTCCGACGTCAACCGATCGAAGTTGTCGTAGCCGCGCGTGATTGTCCCGTTGGCCGAATCGGCAATCTGTGTGAGCCGGTCTCCCGCATCGTACGTGTAGGTGATCGTCGAGCCGTCCTGGAACGTGACGACGGACAACCGATCCAGATCGTCGTATTGGTAGCCGGTGGCCTGCTGCTTGCGATCCGTCACCTGCGTGAGGTGATCATTCTTGTCGTAGCCGTAGGACGCCTGTTTCTGCAGCGGGTCCGTCCGCGTCGCCACGCGGTCCGAGGTGTCATAGGTGTACGTCGTGGGGTGATTCAGCGCATCGGTGAGCGTCAGCAGGTTGCTGTTCTCGTCGTAGGTGAAGTTCGTCTGTCCGCCCAAGGCGTCGGTCATGGTCGTCGTTCTGTTCATCGCATCGACGTCAATGCGCGTGACGTGCCCCAATGGGTCGGTCGTCGATC
>Ga0126377_10002195_pt1 | contig 13311 bp, 8 predicted proteins | sample PanSoiMetPlot_22_FD_92647 | JGI IMG/M metagenome (GOLD analysis project Ga0126377, IMG submission 92647) | Tropical forest soil microbial communities from Panama - MetaG Plot_22 | ecosystem: Environmental > Terrestrial > Soil > Tropical forest > Bulk soil | place: Panama | collected 2016-02-17
CGGTTGCGTGTCTCGATCTCCTCGCGGCGCTTCTTGTCCTCTTCGGAGTGCGATTCGGCCTCCTTCATCATCCGCTCGACCTCATCCTTGTTGAGGCCGCTCGACGCGGTGATGGTGATCTTCTGTTCCTTGCCGGTCCCGAGATCCTTCGCCGACACGTTGACGATGCCGTTGGCATCGATGTCGAACGTCACCTCGATCTGCGGCACGCCGCGCGGCGCCGGCGGGATGCCAATCAGCTGGAAACGACCGAGCGTGCGGTTGTCGCGTGCGAGCGGCCGCTCCCCCTGCAGGACGTGCACTTCGACGCTCGTCTGACTGTCCGCCGCTGTCGAGAACACCTCGCTCTTACGCGTCGGGATGGTCGTATTGCGCGGAATCAGTGTGGTCATCACGCCGCCAAGCGTTTCGATCCCAAGTGACAGCGGCGTCACGTCGAGCAGCAGCAGATCCTTGACTTCACCAGCCAGCACACCCGCCTGAATCGCGGCGCCGACGGCGACCACTTCGTCTGGGTTGACGCCCTTGTGCGGATCCTTGCCGAACAGTTCCTTGACGATCTGCTGCACGCGCGGAATGCGCGTGGAGCCGCCGACGAGGACGACCTCGTCGATCTTCGACGAATCCATTCCCGCGTCGGTCAGCGCCTGCCTGGTCGGACCAACAGTTTTCTGCAGCAGGTCGTCGACCAGTTGCTCGAACTTCGCCCGCGTCAACTTCATCTGCAGGTGCTTCGGCCCGCTCTGATCCGCCGTGATGAATGGCAGGTTGATATCGGTTTCCATGACCGTGGAAAGTTCCATCTTGGCTTTCTCCGCGGCTTCCTTCAGCCGCTGGAGCGCCATACGGTCCTTGCTGAGATCGATGCCGTCGCTCTTCTTGAACTCGGCGATGATCCATTCGATCACGCGCTGATCCAGGTTGTCGCCGCCAAGGTGCGTATCGCCATTGGTCGCCTTCACCTCGACGACCCCTTCGCCGACCTCCAGGATCGAAATGTCGAAGGTGCCGCCGCCAAAGTCGTAGACGGCGATCGTTTCGTCCTTCTTCTTGTCGAGACCGTAGGCGAGGGCTGCCGCCGTCGGCTCGTTGACGATGCGCATCACCTCGAGGCCGGCAATCTTGCCGGCTTCCTTCGTTGCCTGCCGCTGGGCGTCATTGAAATACGCCGGGACGGTAATCACCGCTCGGGTGATCGGCGAGCCGAGATACTCCTCCGCCGCCTGCTTCAGCTTCTGGAGCACCATCGCGGAAATTTGCGGTGGGGCGTAATCCTCGTTGCCGATCTTCACGCGGACGTCACCGTTGGATGCCGCGACAACGGTGTAGGGCACCATCTTCATTTCTTCGGTGACCTCGGTGAACCGACGGCCCATGAAGCGCTTGATGGAGAAGACTGTGTTTTCCGGGTTGGTCACCGCCTGACGTTTGGCAACTTGTCCGACAAGCCGCTCGCCCGTTTTCGTGAACGCCACCACGGACGGTGTCAGCCGGCTCCCTTCCGGATTCGTGATGACGACCGGTTCGCCGCCTTCCATGACGGCAACTACGGAATTGGTGGTGCCCAGGTCGATGCCGATGATTTTGCTCATGTCTTCACGTCCTCTGTCGCGGTCGCGTGGGGGGCGGCGCGAACCTGTCACGTCGCAATGCGCCGGATGGAATGTTTAGGCTGGTCTCATTATCAAATCTGAGTGAAGCTCAGTCAACTTTTACCTGGAGGTCGCCGCTAACTTGCTGCGTTTGTTTGCTATATTGCCAAGAGTGCAAGAAGAACAGCCGCAGCCGAAGCGGCGTATCGCCCTTCGGGTTGCCCAGGTCGGCCTCGTCCTCCTCTTCCTGATCGCCGCATTGCTCGGCACATTCACCGGTGTTCTGGTGGCGTTTGCCGGCGACGTCCCGGAGATCAGTGCTCGGCTCGATGATTACCGTCCGAACACCATCACCCGCATCCTCGCGCGGGATGGGCAGACCGTTGCCGAGTTTGCCACCGAGCGCCGCATAGTCGTCGGCTACGACCAGATATCGCCAAATCTACGCAACGCGATTATCGCGACCGAAGATGCGGGTTTTAACGAGCACTTCGGCGTCAGCATGACGCGCGTGGCCATCACGGTGCTCAAAGACCTCCTCACCGGCAAACGGCAGGGGGCGAGCACGATTACGCAGCAGCTCGCGCGCAACGTTTTCCTGCAGCAGTATCAGTTGGCCGGTGGCAGATTCGAGATGTCACCAGAGCGGAAGATCAAGGAATGGATCGTTGCCATCCAGATCGAGAAGCGGTTCACGAAGCCCGAAATCTTCACGCTGTACGCGAATCAGATCAATCTCGGCCACGGCGCGTACGGCGTCGAGGCCGCCTCGCGGCTCTACTTTGACAAGCCAGCAAAAGACCTCACCGTAGAAGAGGCGGCAGTGATCGCGGGCATCATTCAGGCGCCTGGACGGCTGAGCCCATTCGTCAACCCGAAAGCGGCGTTGATGCGGCGCAACTACGTGCTTCAGCGGATGGCCGAGGAGGGTTTCCTCTCGGACGAGGATTCGCGAGAGGCGCAGGAACGTCCGCTGGTGTTGCAGGGCCAGCCGCGTCCCGAACCATCAGTCGCACCGTACTTCGCTGAAGAAATCAGAAAGACGCTCGAGCAGGAATATGGCGCCGATGCGCTCTACCAGAACGGCCTGCAGGTGCAGACCACACTGGACGCCGAACTGCAGGAAGCAGCCAATCGTGCCGTGGATCGCGGCCTGCGTGCGCTCGACAAGCGGCACAGCGGCTTCCGCAAGGTGCGGAACATCGTCGCCGAGAAACGTTCGCTCGCGACGTTCACGACCGACCGCTGGAGCCGGCCCATTCTCGAAGGCGATATCGTGCCCGCGCTGGTGACCTCAGTGTCGCCGAAGAAGGGCGGAAACGGCAGCGCCAGACTCCGCATTGGCGCGCACGACGTCGACCTGCCCAAGAGTGCGTTCACGTGGACGCGCAAGACCGCCGCCGCTGATTTCCTGAACGTCGGCGACGTCGTGCAGGTCGAAGTCCGCATGATGCAGGGTGGCGTGCCGCAGACGGTTGCGCTCGAGCAGGATCCGGTGGTCGAAGGTGCACTCATCGCGATCGACAATCGAACCGGCCAAGTGCGCGCGATGGTTGGTGGCTTCGATTTCGCGCGAAGCAAATTCAACCGCGCGACGCAGGCGAAACGCCAGGTCGGGTCGGCGTTCAAGCCGTTTATTTATACGACCGCGATCGACCGCGGCTACACGCCAATTTCCGTCTTCGTCGACGAACCCGTCTCCTATGAAGTAGGGCCGAATCAGCCGCGGTACGAGCCGCTGAACTACGACCGCAAGTTCGAAGGTCCCGTGACCCTTCGGTGGGCCCTGGAAGATTCCCGGAATATTCCGGCCGTCAAGGCGCTGGCCGAACTCGGACCGGCGAATGTCATCAAGGTCGCCTCGCGTTTTGGCCTGCCAGCGAACATGCCTCCGTACCTCTCCCTGGCCCTCGGCTCGGTGGAAGAGACGCTGTGGGATATGACGAGCGCGTATACAGCCTTTCCCAACCAGGGCGTCCGCATGCGTCCGTATTCGATTGTCACCATCGCCGATCGTGAGGGGAACATCATCGAGGAAAACCGTCCGGAGCCTCATGAAGCGATCCGCGCTGACACCGCCTACGTCATGACGAACCTCATGCGCGGCGTCGTCCTGCGTGGCACCGCCGCGGCAGCCAAGAGCCTGGACTGGCCGCTCGCCGGGAAGACGGGGACGATGGACGAGTACACCGATGCGTGGTTCATCGGATTCGATCCGAACGTCACCGTAGGCGTCTGGGTTGGCTACGACGAGAAAAAGCCGCTCGGCGGCAACGAGACGGGCGCGGTAGCGGCGCTTCCCATCTGGATGGATTTCATGAAGGCCTACATCGACACGCGGGCCGACCGGAAGAGCGCGCCGGAGTTCGAGGCGCCGGGCAACATCGTGTTCGTCAAGCTCGAGAACGGCATCGACGAAGCGTTCATCAACGGAACCCAGCCGCAGGGTGCATCTGTACTTCCCGCCGTTGCTCCCGCATCCAACGACGTCACGAGCCCCTAAGAGAAAAGGGTGTAGGGCGCGGCTTTACGCTGCGCCATCATGGAAACGAGGGCGGGGCAACTCGTCGCTTGGTTGCTTGTTCGAATGCGTACGCCAGCGCAATCAGCCGCGGCTCGCTGCACGCCATCCCCGTAAACGTCACCCCAAAGGGCGCCGGTTTCGCATCAAACCCTGCTGGAAATGTGGGCGGCGCGTTGTTCGGAACGGTCGCGAACGGAACGATGACCGAGGGATATCCCGCGCGCGCCGCGATGCCGTTGCCGTTCTGAGCCGGAAACAGTAAGGCATCGAGTTGTTTCGACTTCATGACTTCGTCGATGCCATGCTTCGCCGTGACCAGGAGGTCTTTTCGGCGATCGGCTTCGTACCGCGCGCGATCGGTTGCGAGATCGATCTCGTCCGCGTTATCCAGATTGGACTGGCCGTACTTCAGCGTGCCCGCGCTGCGGTGCGCCTCGTTCCAGGCGCGCAGCTCGGTGAGCGATTTCAGCGGCGCCGCATCACCAAGCAGCGCGAGCCAGCGGCTGAAATCGCGCTTCATTCCGTACTTATAGGTCGTCGTGCAGTTGTCGTCTTTTCCCTTTGCGTTGTCCGATCCCGAACAGACGGGCCAGTCGAGGAAATTCCGCGCGGGGTCCCAGTCGACGATGCTCGGGATGTCGGCCGGATCGACCACGGTGGCGCCCTGCGCCTTCAACTCCGCGATCGCATCCGCCATCACCTGCTTCTGCTCCATGGTCAACCCACCGCGCTGGGTCAACGAGCTGCCAGAGATGACCGCGTCATAAAAAAACGCGCGTGGCACGCCAAGGCGCGCGCCTTTGAGCGCATTGCGATCGAGAAAACGGGTGTAGTCGCGGCCGGGTGGGGGCCCGCACGTTGACGTCGCAGGATCGTTGGGATCCGGCGCCGCGCCTTCGAGCGCGCCAAACAGAATTGCGGCGTCGGTGACCGAGCGCGCCATCGGCCCGGCCGTGTCCTGGTCGGCTGTGATTGGAATAATCCCGTAGCGGCTGACGCGACCCACCGTCGGCTTGATGCCGGCCAGCATGTTCTGATTCGCGGGACTGAGGATCGAGCCGGATGTCTCGGTGCCGACGTTGGCGGCCCAGAAGCTGACCGACGTACCGACGCCGGAACTCGAGCCGCCCGTCGTCAGCACCGGCCGTCCATCGGCGAGGCCATCGCGCGGATCGCGCCGCGGATCGTACGGGTTCATGCCGTAGCCATTCAGGCTGTTGTAATTGGCGGGCATCCCGACGGTGACCCAATTGGCCAGTTCCGTCAGCTGCGTCTTGGCGATGATGATCGCGCCGGCATCGCGAAGGTTCCTCGCCACGGTCGCGTCGTACGGCGGCATCAATCCCGCGAACGCGAGCGCCCCGCCAGTCGTCGGCATATCGCGCGTCTGAATGTTGTCTTTGAGGGCAATCGGAATGCCGTGCAACGGACCGCGGAGGCGCCCGGCCGCCCGCTCTCGATCCCGTTCATCGGCCTCGTCGAGCGCGCGCGGATTCACGTAAATGATCGCGTTCAGCCGATCTTCGTACAGCGCGATGCGGGTGAGGTACTGCTGCACGAGGTCACGCGACGTCACGCGGCGCTGCTGCAGCGCACGCTGCAGGTCGGTAATAGACGCCTCGACGACCGTCAACCGTGCCGGTGCGGATGGTGCCGCGGCAATGGCGACCGCGGCGGCGAGCGCGAGGATCAGCCCCTTAGTCTTCATCGGCAGCTGCCGGAGCGCCGAGTGTACCGCTTGCCTTCTTGAGCAGATAGGTCTTGATGAAGGGATCCAGATCGCCGTCGAGCACGCGGTTGACGTCGCCGACCTCCATTTTCGTGCGGTGGTCCTTGATCATCTGATACGGCTGTAACACGTAGCTCCGGATCTGACTGCCGAAGCCAATCTCCTTTTTCGCGCCGGCGATCTGTTCGAGTTTCGACGCCTGTTCCTTCGTCCTCAGATCGAACAACCTCGCCTTGAGCACTTTCATCGCCTGCGAGCGGTTCTTGTGCTGCGATCGCTCGTTCTGACATGAGACGACAATCCCCGTCGGCAGGTGCGTAATCCGGACAGCCGAATCGGTGACGTTGACGTGCTGACCCCCCGCCCCGCTGGAACGATACGTGTCGATCCGAAGGTCCTTCTCTTCGATGTCGATGTCGACGTCCTCGGGCAGCTCCGGCCAGACGAACACGGAGGCAAACGACGTGTGACGCCGCGCCGCCTGGTCGAATGGCGAAATGCGAACGAGACGATGAACGCCTGCTTCCGCCGACATGAGGCCGAACGCGTAATCGCCGGAGAGCATGAACGTGACGCTCTTGAGACCCGCCTCTTCACCGGGCTGGTAATCGATGACTTCCCGCTTGAGGCCGCGTCGCTCGGACCATTTCATGTACATCCGCAACAGCATCTCGGCCCAGTCCTGAGATTCGGTGCCGCCCGCGCCCGGATGGATTGTGACGATCGCGTTGGCGTTGTCGTGCTCGCCGGAAAGCATCTTGCGCGTCTCCGCGCCTTCGACTTCCTGCTGCAGCTCCTCGAGTGCGCGCGCGAGGTCGGCATTGACGTCTTCACCGGCGCCGGCCCATTCGATCAGCACGCTGATGTCATCGCCGCGGCGTTTGAGCGATTGGAGGAGGGTTGTGTCTTCTTCGAGCCGTCGACGGCGCTGCATCACCTTCTGCGCCTCCGCCTGATTGCTCCAGAAGTCTGGCGAGGAAATCCGCGACTCTACTTCGCCGAGCTGTTCATCCAGACGAGCGCCTTCAAAGATGCCTCCGCAGCTCGAGCGCGCGCTTGTTCAGGTCTTCGTAGCGCCTGGTGAGATCCTCAATCGCAACAGCCAATGTTTACCTCCGAAGGCCGACCTGAAGGTCGGCCTCTACATTCGTAGCGGCGAACCTCTCGGTTACGTTCGTAGCGGCGAACCTATGGATCCGCCGAAGTTACGTTCGTAGCGGCGGACCTTTAGGTCCGCCGAAGACCGACAAGTCCAATCGCAACGATCGCGATCGCGACGTACGCGATGACGTCTCCAATCCGTGAATAGATCGTTCGGACTGTGAGAAAGCGTGCGTCTTCGACGAGCGCAACCTGCTCAAAGATACCCGACTGCCGCACGATGCGTCCGTACGGATCGACGATGCCGCTGATCCCCGTGTTGGCCGCGCGCGCCAGGTAGCGCCCCTGCTCGATCGCCCGCATCGACGCGAGGGCGAAATGCTGGTACGGCGCCGACGAGTAACCGTACCACGCATCGTTAGTGATCGTTGTGAGCAGCTGGCTTCCGGCCAGGACCGCCTGGCGCACGAGCGACGGGTAGACCACCTCGTAGCAGATGGCGGTACTCGTCAGGTGCGAGCCGACAGGCAGCATCACCATCGAGGTGCCCGGCGAGAAATCGGTAAAGCTGTCCACGAGCGGGGAGACGAAAAACAACACGCGCTTCATCGGAATGAATTCGCCCCACGGCACGAGATGAATCTTCCGATAGACTGCCGCGGTCTGGCCGTCAGGCGCGACGAGAAATGCCGCGTTGTACAGCGCCGGCTCAGGTTGCGTGACCTCCTGGTCGCTGCCGAACAGAATCGGCACGTGCAGCTCGCGCGCGAGCGCACGGAGCGCCTCCTGGCCGACGGGGTCCCGCTCGAACATGAATGGCGTCGCCGATTCGGGCCAGATGACGAACTCGGCTCCGCGTTTGACCGCATCGCGCGTCATCCCAATGTAGCTCGTGAAAATGCGGCGCGCCTCGCCGGCTTTCCACTTGTCTTCCTGCGCGACGTTCGCCTGAATCAGCCCGACACGAATTGGTGTCCCCTCACGCGTCAACGTGCCATCGGCGATGCGCAGCGCTCCCCACAATGCGGTGGCGCCCAGCACACCTGCTCCAACCACCACTGCAGCGACACGCCGCGCGCCGGTGGTAAGCGTTGCGTACGCAATGGTCGCGTTGATCAACGCGACGAGCCCTGAAACACCGTAGACGCCGACGAGGCTCGCGAGCTGAGCGACAGGTAAGACGGTGACCTGGCTGCTACCAAGCAGGACCCAGGGAAAGCCTCCGAGCACAACACCTCGGGAGAACTCGGTGGCGACCCACGCCGCGGGAGTGAACAGGAGTCCCCCGACGCCCGCGCGCGCAATCAAACGGCTGGAGAGCAGCGCAAAGAGCGCGGGAAAAAATCCCTGATACAGCGCCAGAAGAACGACGCCGAGGACGGCGGCGGGCAGCGGGATGCCGCCGAAGGTGCGAATCACCGTCCCCGTCCAGTAGAGCGTGCCGGCGAAGTAAACGAACCCTGATGCGAGGCCGAGGAGAAAGGCTCGCAGCGGCGGTTGGCCGGACACGCCACGTCCTGCGGCGATGCTCGGCGTTCGACCGTTCCAGCCGGTGAGTGCGACCAGCAGCGGAACCAGCGCGATCCAGGCGAATGCCGGATGACCGTACCGTGGAAAACTCAGCGCCAGCAGCGCGCCCGAGACGAGTGCCAGCGCGTAGTCAAAGGCGATGACCACCTGAAATCGAGCGTATCAGATTGGTTATTTTCGTGTCGTCTTCTTGCGCGATGCCTTCCGGGGCTTGGGTGGCTCGACGACAACGAAGTCCGCGAGGTCCCAGGTGAAGGGTGGTTTACGGCGCCGCTCCGTCGCCTGATCCTGCTTCGCGCCCGTTGTCGTGTCCTCGTCCCGGCGCTCGCCGGTGCGGCGATCCCACGTGACGATGACGGGCAGCTCGGACGTGCGAGTCTTCAGCGCGTCGAAGCGACGGATCGCTCCGCGACGCACCACAATCTCGATGGGTTCCTTTTTCTTACCGGCCGCGACGCGGCGTCGTCCTGCGGATACTTTCGGTGGCATACTTCAGTTTTGCTATCGGCGTCATCGGTCGAATTCTTTGATGCCATTCGCGTTACACGCATCGGCACCCACGCCTGAGAAATTATCGATCGACCCGATGACTCCACCCAACGGGCAACCGCGCCAGTACGATCACCGGCGTCGATGAAGCACGCGCTGGCAATCGTCCTCGTTACTGTGGTCTCGACGGCGCTCTCGCTGGCCGTTGCCGACATGGCGCTGGAGGCGCTCGAAGCACGCCGGTCCCTCTTCTACACGAATCTCACTCCCGCTGAGCTCGCCAAGCTCCCTGTGAAAACGTCAGGGATCGTGAGTGGGCAATACGACGACGACATTATTGACCTCCCGTTTCACGTGGCCGGCAAGTCATGGCTGTGGGCGGGCCAGAACGGTAGAACCGTCGAGTTTCTTGTGAAGGGACGCTGGAACAACATCGGATGTCACGATGATCTCGACTATCCGATCTCATCACGGCCCGCGGTGTTGTTTCTGGGCGATTCGTTCGTCGAAGCGATGCAGGTCGATCTGAGAGAGACATTCCATTCACGGCTGCGGCACGGCCGCTTCAGCGAACGTTTTGACGTGTGGGCATGCGGTGTGGCCGGCTGGAACCCGGGGAGCGTCGAACGGTATCTGAACGACGATTCGACGATGGACCTCGCCGCCCTGCGTCAGCTCTCGAAATTGCGGCCGGCGTATGTGATGTATTTCGTCTTCATCGGGAACGATTTGCGCGATCAGGCCGGGGTCGCCTTCGAAGAGATGACGGAGAGCGCGCCGCCGTGCAGGGCTCCGGTTGAGCTCACGGGTTCCCTTTTCTGGTCCAAGCTTCGCCAGGTCGGTGACATGTACCTGACGCGCGGCGGTTCTGAATTCCGCTGCATCGATAACCAGTTCTGGCCGTATGTCCCCGCCATCATTCCGCCGGTGGAGGAAGGATGGACGGCGACGTTCACGGCCCTCGATCGGATGAAGGAGACACTCGAACATAGGGGCGCGCGGCTGATCGTTGCGATGATCGAGCCGTATCCGTTTCCGTACGGACGGTTGGCCGTGGAACGGGCGATTCGTGCAAACTACCCCGGAGGCAAAGCGGTGCCGCTCGATCTGTCGCTGCCGCTGAAACGGCTGAGGACCTATGCCGCCAGCCGGGGTCTCCCGTTTGTCAACGTGTCAGATGTTGTACGTGAGTGCGGGGGCGACGACGAGTACTACCCGTACGACGAACATTTCAACGCCAAGGGACATCGCTGCGTCGCGGAGTATCTCGACAGCCATCGCGACACACTGTTTCCCTAGGGGGTGCCGCCCGTCGCAACTGCGTCTCGCGCAGCCACGTACTTCTGATGGCGCTGACGCGTCGAGTTCGCAGCCGCGAGATCGAGCCAATGGAGCGCGGTCACCGCGTCACGCGCGACACCATCGCCCCTCGCGTATCGGAGGCCAAGCATGTATTGAGCTTGCGCGAGGCCCTGTTCGGCGGATTTCCGAAACCAGACCGCGCCGACGGCGTGATCCTCCCGGACGCCAACTCCTGTGAGGAACGCGTTGCCAAGCGCATACTGCGCGTCGCGGTCGCCTTGTTCGGCGGCCTTGCGAAACCACGCTGCCGCATCGGCGGAGTTCCACGCCACCCCTTGACCATCGCGGTAGGCCAGCCCGAGGTTGTATTGGGCGATCGCGCTCCCCTGTTCTGCCGCCGCACGGAACCAGGCCACCGACTGCTTGTAGTCAATGGAGACACCGAGACCCGTCTTGTACAACTCCCCTAGATCGCTTTGCGCCACCGCGAGACCCTGATCCGCGGCCTTGCGGATCAATGAGGCCGCCTCGCGAAAGTCCTGCGGGACGCCATCACCCGTGAAGTACCGAATCGCAAGCGTGTGTTCCGCGGTCGCGTCGCCTCGATCAGCTTCGGTCCGAAGGCGTTCGATTTCGGCCGGTTGTGATCGCCTGCTGCTCACGGCTTCGCTGCGCGAACACACGGACGTGCTGGCGCACGCGATCGTAAGCAACACCACCGTCCGCCACGATTGCACGGGTGGTAGTATGCCGCACACCCGCCCCCGACACCGCGCAAGACCGTTTCTCGTATATGAGTGTCTAACGTTCGCAGCGGTTCATCCCGGCTGATCCGCGTTTGGTCAGGAGGCGCACTGTGGCGGGCTCACGCGCGTATCCGGTATACGGCGGCCTGGTTGCCATTCTGGTAGCTGGTCACATGAATGTGGCTCGTGCCCAGGCGCCGTCGGCGCAAACCGTCGTCACCGCCGCGCGCGAAGCACTGGGCGGTGAACAACGCCTCTCGGCGATCATTTCTTTCACGGCTACCGGCCGGACGCGTCAACTCCGCGGTAACAACCTCGTTCCGATCGAGTTCGAAATCAATTGCGAGCTGCCGGACAAGTTCGTTCGAAAGGACGAGATTCCGGTACAGGACACTGATGCGTCTCTCACTGGTTTTGCCGGCGACCAGCTGATCCTGGCGCAAGCGCCGCCCAATCGCGCCGGAGGTCCTGCTCCGCAAGCGGCGCAACAGCAACGGCTCGTCGGCGTCAAACAGGATTTCGCGCGTCTGATGCTCGGCATCTTCGCCGCGTCGTTTTCGCCGTACCCGCTCACGCTCAAGTACCTTGCAGAGGGCGACGCACCCGAGGGAAAGGCGGACATTCTCGACGTCACCGGTCCGGCCAATTTCTCCGCCCGCCTCGTCATCCAGCGCGACACCCACCTGCCCGTCATGTTGATGTGGCAGGCTCCCGGTCCGGCGGCGCCAGGTTCGCAGCCGATGCCCGTGGATCATCGGCTGTACTACGCCGATTTCCGCGAGGTGAACGGGACGAAGTGGCCGTTCAGAATCAGGCACGCCATCGCCGGCCAGACGATCGAGGAAACGACCTTCGATCGCATCCGCGTGAACGTGAAGATCGACCCCCGGAAGTTCGAGGTGCCGAAATGAAGCGAACGCTCGCGGCCGTCGTTGTTCTTCTCCTGGCCGTAAAGGCATTCGCGCAGGCGCCGAACAACGCGACGCTCCGGGTCACCGTCGTCGATCCGAGCAGCGCCGTCGTCGCCGGCGCGACAGTCACGGTTGTCGGCGCCGAGGATGCGACGAAGGGCGTCACCATCGCACCCGTGCAGACCACGGGCGACGGAATTGCCGTCGTGCCGGGGCTGCGACCGGGTCGCTACACGATCACGGCTTCGTTCCCCGGGTTCGACACTCGGACGTTATCTGATGTTCGTGTGCGCAACGGCGACAACAAACAGGTCGCCGTGCTCGCGATTGCACGCATCGAGGCTACATTGACGGTCGGCCAGGACAGACAGGAATCGGCTGCGGACAGACAGGGACCGTCGTTCGGCACAGCGCTGACGCGCGATCAAATCGAGGCGCTCTCCGATGACCCTGCCACGCTGCAGCAGCAGCTTCAGGATATGGCCGGTCCCGGCGCGGTCATCCGCATCGACGGCTTCGAAGGGAGTGCCTTGCCGGCCAAGGCGCAAATCAGATCGATTCGCATCTCTCGCGATCAGTTCGCTGCGGAGTATCACAACGCCGGCGGCACCTCGATCGAGATCATCACGCAGCCCGGTCTGGGACCCATCCGGTATTACTCGAACTTCGCGGTCCGTAATGGGGCGCTGAGCGGCCGCAGCCCGTTCGTTCCGGTGAGGGGACCTGAGCAGTTCATGCTCTATGGCTTCGGCGCGGGCGGAGGACTGATCAAGGACAAGGCGTCGTTCAATCTCAACGTGTTCGGCAATTCGTCGTACGACACGCCGAACCTCAACGTGGCTCTTCCGACCGGTAAGATTTCACGCGCCCTCAATCTGAAATCGCCGCGGGCCAACGTTTTTATCAACGGCCAGCTCGATTACGCGCTCACCCTCGATCAGACATTGCGTTTCGGCTACAACGCCGTGCACCTCAGCAACGAGAACGCCGGTGTCGGCGGCTACGACGAGCCCGAGCGCGCCTTCTCGACGCATAACACCTCGCAGGCGGTGCGCGTCCAGCACTTCGGGCCGGTCGGCCGACGCGCGTTCTCGCGATCGCGCGTCCAGTTCTCGTGGGCCGACAGCGGTTCCGCGTCTGCGACCGAGGCGCCGACCATCCGCGTACTCGACGCGTTCACCCGCGGCGGTGCCCAGCGGGCCGGCGGCGATCACTCGCGCGTGGTAAACGTCGGCTCCGATCTGGATTACGTCATCGGCCGCCACACGCTGCGGACGGGCATTCTGCTCGACGCAGGCTGGTATCGTTCGGACACGACGTCGAACTATCTGGGCACGTACACGTTCGACAACCTCGACGCGTTTCTCGCGAACCGGCCGAGCAATTA
>Ga0126377_10002196_pt1 | contig 13310 bp, 8 predicted proteins | sample PanSoiMetPlot_22_FD_92647 | JGI IMG/M metagenome (GOLD analysis project Ga0126377, IMG submission 92647) | Tropical forest soil microbial communities from Panama - MetaG Plot_22 | ecosystem: Environmental > Terrestrial > Soil > Tropical forest > Bulk soil | place: Panama | collected 2016-02-17
AGAACATTCGCCCGTTGCTGATCGTCCGATTCCGAAATGAAACGCCCTTCACGCAAGACGATGTTGTAGATGTCAGCATAATTTGCCGACACACCCTGGGTGTTGCCCCAACGATAGTTGTGTCCCTGGTAAGTAATGTTGTCGTCAAACGGTCCCCCGCTGTAACCAACGTTCGGGGCAACGTGGGCCACGTCTTCCACCGCAGGCGCCATTGCTTTAATTGCTTCGGCGTCGCCAACCGTTAATGGCTTGCGGAGTCTTTCTGATGAATCTTCATTGGTGCGCGGGCCAGTCGACAGATGAAAGGCATAGATGTTATTGGTGCCATACTCCTCGATCATCGCGATGATGTTTTGCCGCAGGCCGGTGAGAATCGAGGCAATCGAGATTGCTGTCATGACACCGATCACAATACCCAGCACCGTCAGGAAACTGCGAAACTTGTGCGAGCGCACGCTATCGATCGCCATCCCCAGCGTCTCACGCAAAACACTTTTCGGTAGTCGCAGTTTCATTTAAGTTGCCTGCGTAAGCGCCAGAATAGGATCCAGTTTTGCCGCTTTGAAGGCGGGATAAATGCCCGCGATCATTCCCACCACCGTAGAAACGATCAGAGCCAAAAGGATGTAACCAACCGTAATGGTCATCGTGATGGAGGCCAAGGTAGTGATAAGAGTAGTAACGCCCCACGACAGCAAGAGACCAAGCACACCGCCCAACGCACAGAGGATCGCCGACTCAATGAGAAACTGCAGCAAGATCTGACGACGCGTCGCGCCCACGGCTTTGCGCAGACCGACCTCGAATGTTCTTTCCGTGACGCTTACCAGCATGATGTTCATCACGACAATGCCGCCCACGATTAGAGTGATCAGGGTAATCGGCACCACGACTTTGGCGATGCTGCCGGTAAACTCGTCGATTTGATTGTTCAACTCCTGCACATTCACCAGGCCAAAATCATCTTCTTCGTTGCCATTTAGCCGGTGTTTGTTGCGCATTGCGACGCGCGCGTCCTCGATGGCCGCCTGAAAATTATCGCGATTACGACTCTTGCCGTGAATCTGCAAATTCCCGCGCCCGAAGATCTGCATGTGAGTGGTGACCGGGATGTAAACGTGACGATCAATCGAGTCGCCAAAGAACGAGCCGCGCTTTTCTTCAACACCCACCACGCGCATGGGAATGCCGCGAATCTTCAAGGTCTTGCCAATCGCGTCAACATTAGGAAAGAACTTATCCTTTATGTCCCCACCGAGGACCACGACAAACGCCGAGCGCTGTACTTCATCGTTGGTGATGAAGCGGCCGTCCTCAATCGTCTTATCTTCGATGTCGACCATGTTGGCCGTGGAACCAAATACGAGTGCGCCGGGAAACTCGATGCCGTCTTGTCTGAGGTCGGCGCCATTACCAGTGGCCGCTCCCACTTCTCCACAATCGTTACAATGATCGCGCACCCATTCATAGTCATCCCAGTTGAGTCGCTTGTTGCGCCGGTTTCGCCGTTCGTACTCCTCGTCGTCCATCTGACCGGAGAACGCCATGCGCGCGATCATGAAGTGATTGCTGCCCAGCACCTTGGCGAGTCTCTCGATGACGTAGGTGTTGAGACCACTGATAGAGGCGCCGACAGTCACCACTGATGAGACACCAATGATGATTCCAATCAGGGTCAGGAAGGCGCGCAACTTGTGCGCGAAGATCGACTGCAGGGCGATCTTCAAGGCGTCGGTATAGAAGGAGAAAATGGCTCTCATAGAAAACTTGGAGAACAGGGACGCCTGGCTATACGCGACGAAAAGGCTTGAAGTTCACGGTTAGTCGAACGCCCGGTTTCGTTTTTCGATATCCTCGCCCGTTATCTCGCGATAATGACTGGCCAACACCCTCTGCCTATCAGCGTTATGTTCTCTTTCGTAGGCCCAGAACAGTTGGTTCAAACTTTTGTTAGGAACAACTGGCAACCAACTAAGTCGTTGAGCCGCGTTCCCCGCGGCCTCTTCGTCGCCATAAAGGACCTCGGAAGTCCACACAGTCGCGACCCGATCGGTTCCAGCGCTGACGATGGCCGGTAAACCAATGACGTAGACGGCAGCGATAGTTGCCAGAACAAAGCCACACGGGACACTCAAACCTTTAGGCTGCGCTCGCATGGCCCTGACCGAATTTCGCAAATAAACAAAGGCAGTCAGAAACGGTGTAAAACCAAAAACACCAATAAGCCACAGGAGTCCTAGCAAACTAAAAGGCAGAATCACAACGCCGATGAGAAAAGAGAAAAACGCTCCAGCCATCAGCGCACCGCCTACAATCAGGCCTGCGGATTTTAATCTCGCACCGTAAAGTAGCCAGATCGCCAGGAGTGGCACTTGGAGTAAGGTGACGAGATAAACAAAGAATTGATAATCCGGGTAAAGTGCAGGCGGGAATAACATCGATTTGAACACAATCGGGTCAGCGATAAAACAGAGCACCGGAGCGTGGACCCCGAAGATCATGTCAAATATCAATTGCTTTCGCGTCTGCTGGGGAGCAAATTGCCTCCTCCAAAACCCTTGTTGCGAAGCCAGAGGCCCGTACGGATCGAGGGAAATCATTCCACTCATTGGGACACACCTTTCCGGCAGAGACCGCTCCCCGCAGCAGCTCCACCACTATGACGTTCGGGTACGTCAGATTATTAACAATCAACTGGTCTCAGTTGCGGGCTCGGCACCTGTCCTGACCGCAAACTTCTCTGTCCACTTGATGCGTCCAGTAACCTGCATCACCACAAAGAGCGTCAGGACCGAACCAATGGTAATGGCGAGTCCCGTAAACCCCTTCAGGAAAAAGGCGTAGGAAAACATCACCAGGTAAATGAACTGCGCCAGCGCGGCTTCCCTGCTCGCGAAGCGCATGCCAACGACCAGGCGTAAGTAACTAACTACCAGAAAGACTGAGACGACAGCGGAGATCGCAAAGGCTGAGTGGATCGAAACGTGATCCACCAAATAAGCGAGCAGGAGGTGAAAGGAGAAGAAGGCGGCGGCCAGAAAGAAATAGTTCATCGGGTGCAGGTCGATGCCACGCATGGTAGTGATGATCAGCATGAGGAAGAAAAAGAAGAAGAGCGAGACCGGAGCGAAGAAGCTGATCTTACCTGCCAAAGGTCCAGGTTGAAGTTTTTCGGGCATCACCATGGCGATCTGGTAGCCCGAGAGCAAGTTCTTGTAACTCCACGTGAGGTGCCAACCGTTATTTGATTCCTCTTTTGCAGTCGGCGAGAGAGTGTTGTCGGGAAAGTCGATATCCTTGAAGTTGGTGTTCATGGCCAGCGAGAAATCTTTTACCTGGGCCACGTCACTGCCGCCGAAACTGTAGCGCCATTGGTTCAGGCCTTGAGAGCGGTATCCAATCGATAGTTGCGCCGTCTTACCGGGACCGATCTTGGCTACTCCCGAAGCAAAGTTTTTGGAATTGGTGAGTGGGACGGCACGGCCGTCGACCGAAAAATTCAGGTCATCGTAAATCGCCTGGGCAGTAGGCAAGTGGAGTTTGAACTCGACATCCTCTTCCTTGAAACTGGTATTGCGAAAGCCATAGTTACCATTGAACGTCACTTTGTAAGTGCTGTACCACAGCAGCCCCTTCTGCCGGTGATCCAGGTCGAGATCGGCCTTTATGATACTGCTCTCGAGCGGCAGATCCGTGACTATGGTGTCTTCGACCTTCTTAACAACTTTTTTGTTGTTCTCGAAACTGACATCCTCTCTTGTCACCTTGGTCGAGAAGGAAGCCGTGGGCGGGGCCTGGTTCTGCTCAGTGCCCCAGGTGGAAGCAACTTTATTGTCGGAGACTGCGCCCGAGTCATAGGTGCGTGAGAAGATGGTTCCGCCCAGAACGGCCCAGGCCACCGACGCACAGCAGAAGATAAAAGTGATGGCAATGATGCGCTTAGTCATTGGTTCCTCCTTTTAGAAACCGATCGAGATCTGTTTGTTCCTAGTGAGGGGGAATTGTTGACTTCGATGTTGTGTTCGGCAATGTGGCCATCCACAGACAATCTGCGTAACAGCTACGTCTCGCTTGAGCTTTACACGTCTGGGACCGGTCGGCGGTTCACAAACATTCATTCAAAATAGCGTCGGTATGAAGGCGCTACTCAACTCACTTATTAGTTGGAGTGAATACCAGTACCCGCTACAACACATTGACATTTGCCCTGGTGACAGGTGCAAAACTACCGCCGGTTGCAATCGCTACATCAGGAAAAGATCCGCGACCAAAGAAGACGTGCCGGGCAAAGTGCTTGATCAATGGCAGCCGCAACCCAGCACAACCCAACTCAATCAGCGATCTGCTATCTACACTTGACGCAAGGCGGCGGGCCCAAAGACGGGAAGTAAATCGGGCGCGAAATAGTTCTCCGGAATAGGCCGAGAGTACGGCTTCGTCTCCAGTCCTGAGATAGTCAGCAACCACCGTGGCAGCCATTGCAGACAAACGCAGGCAAGGATCAAGTCCACCGGCCGTCAACGGTGAAACCGCACCGGCGGCATCACCGATCAAGAGCCCATGGCGGTTGGCAATATTTCGCAGGACACCACCTACGGGAATAAGGCCGCCGCGACGCTCAACTTGCCTGGCTGGTCCGAGATCAATCAATGGGCCCAGGCTGGCTTGAAATCTTTCCAGGGCGGTGAGTGGTTCGAACCTCGTTGGGTAACCGCCGACACCAATGTGGGTTTCGTGTCCATCATGGGCGATCCAGGCAAGATAGCCGGGCGCAATCTGTGGATCGAGAAAGCAGAGCAGTCGCGGTGGACCATCCAGGCGCGCTCCAGTAACAACATTTTCTACCCCGACAATCCACTCACGATTCAATTCGAGGTCCAGGTTGCGCGCGACTCTCGAACGTGCGCCATCGCAGCCGATCAAGTATCGAGTTCTCACTCTCCTAATGAGCCCGGCAGCACTCAAGCGTACGATCGGTTGATCTTTGGTAATTTGATGATCCAGATATTGAGTTCCCGGTTGCCAGCAAACACCCGCGTGCAAACATTCCTGCAGATACTGTTGGTAAAGAGGGCCCATGCGGCCGATGCGAAATTCGTCGTGATCGCTAACCAGTTCCAACAGACGACGCGCAGGCGAGTAAAGGCTGACGTGTCTGACAGGTGGACCCAGGCAATCGGCTGGGATGTCGAAGTCCTCTAGCGTCTTGCGAACAAAGATGCCGGTGGTGTGGATCTGCTGGTCTAGTGAGGACTTGCGATCGACCAGCAACACGCGAACATCCTGCCTCGCAAGCAAACGCGCGGCTTGTAACCCGGCAAGCCCGGCACCGACGACGATAACGTCAAATTCTTCCATAAATTTTCCCCGGTGAACCTGATTCGTAACTCCCTGGTACAAATACCACCAACGGCAGTTGGTGGATTGTTCAGGTCCTTTCTAATCCGCACACCTCTCGAATCCAAACGGGGCAATCCAACTTGACCGCGCCGGTCTTATGTAGAAAGGATCTGAACGTATCCACCAACTCCCGTTGGTGGTATTCCCGAAGCGAGTGGGACCTGCTCTCTTGTAGAAAGGACTTGAACGAACCACCAACTTCCGTTGGTGGCATTTCACTCTCGTAAACATCTCCTCGTCCCCGATTCTTTCAAAGCTCTTTACAACGCAAAGTCACAAGGCAAAAAAAAGAGAGCAGTATTAAGTGTTCTTCATTTGTTTGATCAGGGTCTCCATGTGACTGAGATAGTTCTCGAGCGCTTTGCGGCCGGCCGCGGTTAGTTTGTACTCGGTTTTGGGCAAGCGACCTTCAAAGTACTTGGAACAGGCGATGTAGCCAGCCTCTTCCAGTTTTCGCGCGTGTACACTCAAGTTGCCGTCGGTGGTATTCATCAATCTCTTCAGATCGCTGAATGTCAGCGACTCATTGGCCGCCAGGGCGCTGATGATCCCCAAACGCAGCCGCTCGTGAATCAGCCGATCCAGGTTTGGCGCCGCACTCCTGGCCTTCGGATGAACGTCACGGAGTTCCTCCGCGGTGCGTTCCTTGCGAATTGTGGTTGGTTGCTTTGCAGTTGATTGTTTAGCCACCGTATTTCCTCGCGATGATAAAGCCGAACACCAGGTGCAACCCACCAAAACCTGCGGCCATAAACCAGTTAGCAAAGGCTGGCGGCGCAAACAAAGCGAGTGCACCCAAGAACATGAAACAAAGACCCATGATGGGAACGATGCCTACCGAAAACATTCCGCCCGTCACGACTCCAGTGCCATAAAGCAGTAGCCACATTCCGGGTATGACATTGGTCAATCCCACTCTTACCAGGACGATAGTCAACAAGCCGCCAGCGACGATGGGAGGCGAAAGACTGAAGACGGCCTTACGCCCTGGTCCGGACATCAACGGCAGCTGCACCTTACGAGCTTTGCGGTCCATGGACCAACCGGCAATGAGTAAGGAAATGAGACCTTCAGCAATCCAGACCGCCAGCCAGGCGCGGAATGTCGGTTGCAGTGCCGCCACTATACTGGCGGCGAAAGCGGATATACCGATGGCGACTTCGCCCCATCCCGAGATGCCGGTGAAGGCACTGGCCCGCTCCATCGTCTCGCGGATGTAGCGGAGGTTATCCATGGCCCGCTCATGCAGAGCCGGCGGTTCTTCTGGTGCTGGGGCAACAAGGCGGACAGGGTCCATAAAAGGATAGTAAAGTCTGAGAACAATCAATGTCAAGTACTTTACAACGCAAAGACCCGTAGGGCCAAATACCTCCACGTTAGCGGGTGGTATTTCAACTTCAGCCTAGTCACAGTCACATCGCAGCGTTGCTTAGATACCACCCACTTTAGGGGGTGGTACTTCAACTTCAGCCTAGTCACAGTCACATCGCTGCGTTGTTTAGATACCACCCACTTTAGGGGGTGGAGTTTCAACTTCAGCCTAGCCACAGTCACATCGCTGCGTTGTTTAGATACCACCCACTTTAGGGGGTGGAGTTTCAATTTCGACCTAAGATTCTCTCACCGAATAGAAGGCAGAAATTGAACCTCCATCGACTGAAGTCGGTGGTATCAACTAGAGAAAGGGGCTTGGTTAGGTTGAAATTGAATGACCACCGGCTAAAGCCGGTGGTATCCACGCAGAATCTTGCAGCCGAGGTTTAGTTGTTTGACTACACCGTGAGGGCGTCCGAAACCAATCTAGCCTGTTCCTTCTGGTGAATGCTGTACGACCCCGTAGCGGGACTCGCCGATGCGACGCGACCCACATAGCGCGGTCGTTCGCAGCCCGGCAGCAGATTCATGAGACGCGCCTCGAGGAACGTCCAGCCGCCCATGTTCTGCGGTTCTTCTTGCGCCCAAATTAACTCTTTGGCGTTGGGGTATTTCGCCAATACCTCGCGCAAGCCCCTTTCCGGGAAAGGATAGAACTGTTCCAGACGCACCAGCGCCACGCGAGTTTCACCGGCTTTCTTCCTGCCTTCAACCAAATCGTAGTAGACCTTGCCACTGCACAGGACCACCCGGGCCACGCTCGCAGGATCCGCAACTTCAGGGTCATCGATCACCGGTTGAAACCCGCCACTCGTCAATTGCTCGACACTGGAAGAAGCAGCGGGCAGTCGCAGCAAACTCTTCGGGGTCATCACAATCAACGGCCGTTCCATCCCGGGCAATACCTGGCGCCGCAGCAAATGAAAATACTGCGCCGGAGTAGTCGGATAACAAACCTGTAGATTGTTTTCAGCGCAAAGTTGCAGATAGCGTTCCAGTCGCGCACTCGAGTGTTCCGGGCCCTGACCTTCATAACCATGCGGCAGCAACATCACCAAACGCGAAGTCTGTTTCCATTTATCTTCCGACGCCGCGATGTACTGATCGATGATGGTCTGCGCTCCATTACCAAAATCACCAAACTGCGCCTCCCATAACACCAGGGAGTTTTGCGCCACCACCGTGTAGCCGTACTCAAATCCCAGCACGCCCTCTTCTGACAACGAACTATCGAAGACATCAAAACGCGCGTTAGAGGTTGGCTGAGACCCAAGTTCGGAAAGTGGCTTCCACGACTTTCCAGTTTGCGTGTCGTAGAGCACGGCGTGACGCTGACTAAAAGTACCGCGTCCCGAGTCCTGCCCACTCAAACGAACTCGTGTCCCATCGAGCACCAACGAGCCAAAAGCCACCGCTTCGGCGAAGGCCCAATCAAGTGGCAAGGTACCCTCGCCCATCTTGGCGCGCCGAGCGAGTTGGCCCACCATTTTGGGATTAATGTGGAAACCTTCTGGTACGACCGCGATCTTATGCGCAATACTCTTGACCGTTTCGGCGCTAACTCCGGTGGGAACGATCGTTGAGCCATCTAGCTCTTCGGGTTCTGGCTGGTGCTGCACCGGCTCTTCCGCGACTTTCTTCTTTGCGCTTGCCAGTTGAGTTTCGTACCGTTGCACTCGCTCTTCGATCAGTTGATTTACTTCCGCTTCGGTATAAACACCTTCCTTAATTAAGCGGTTGGCATAGAGAGTGCGGACCCCAGGATGGGCCTTGACGCGAGCGTACATCAGCGGCTGCGTATAGCTTGGTTCATCAGTTTCGTTGTGGCCCAGGCGGCGGAAGCCAACCATGTCCAGCACGACGTCTTTGTTGAACTCCTGTCGATACTCCAGGGCGATCTGCAGCACCCGGTACGCCGCCTCGGGATCGTCTCCATTGATATGGAAGATAGGCAACTGGGTCATGCGCGCGACATCAGTTGAATAGATAGTGGAACGACCAGCCTCTGGAGACGTGGTGAAGCCGATCTGGTTGTTGATGATGATATGAATGGTACCGCCCGTGCGATAACCTTTCAGTCCTGCGAGGTTGAGCGTTTCCATCACCACGCCTTGTCCGGCAAAAGCCGCGTCCCCATGTAACAGTACGGGCAATGCAAGGTCGATGACTTGCTCTCGATTGATACTACGGTCGCCCATCAGCGTATCTTGCCGGGCGCGCACCATGCCTTCGACAACTGGATCTACTGCCTCAAGATGGCTGGGATTGGGAGATAGCGTCAGGATGACTTTCTTTCCACTTTCGGTTACCCGTTCACCGCTAGCTCCCTGGTGGTACTTCACGTCCCCTTCGTCAGCGGGAAACTCGGGATGAACCGAACCCTCAAACGCCGCAAAAATGCGCTCACAAAACTTCCCGATTACATTCGCCAGCACATTCAAGCGGCCGCGATGGGCCATGCCAAACGTGATCTCTTCGACACCGCGGGCCGCGGCTCCCTCAATCAACTGATCCAGCAGCGGAATGATGGTTTCACAGCCCTCGAGCGAGAATCTTTTCTGGCCCAGGTACTTGGTGTGCAAGAAGCGTTCGAACTGTTCCGCGGCGATCAGTTTAAAAAGTAGTTTCTTCTTGACTTCGACTGGTATCGGCTGTGGTTCGACAAACTCCCGCCTGATCTGTTCACGAATCCAGGTCTTCTCTTCTTTGCTTTGAATGTGACGGTATTCAATACCTACTTTGCCGCAGTAAGCGCGCTGCAGGATGTCGAGAATTTCGCGCAGCGTGTCACTATCACGATTAGCCAGCCCATCAGTGATAAATACACGGTCGAGATCCCAAATCGTCAACTCATAAGTTTGAATGTCGAGTTCAGGGTGATACAGCACGGGCATCGCGTGCAGCGGATCGATGTCCGCGATCAAGTGCCCCCGCACCCGGTAAGCGTTGATCAATTCGATGACCCGCGCTTCCTTGGTGGTTTGTTCGTGATCACCAGGCGAGAAGAAGGGATTGCGATCGACACTCCAACGCAACGGTGGATAGGGAATACCCAGGTCGGCGAAAATCTTGTCATAGAACTCGCGCTTGCCGACGAGGAACTCGTGCACAAGCGCGAGAAATGCTCCTGATTCCGCGCCCTGAATGATGCGATGGTCGTAGGTATTGCTGATGTTGATGCCTTTGCTGATTCCAAGTTGCGACAACGCCTCCGGGGCCATCGCCTGGTACTCAGCCGGGTACTCGATCGCTCCAGTCGCAACGATCAACGACTGCCCGGTCATCAGACGCGGCATTGAAGCGAGGGTTCCAAGCGTACCGGGGTTAGTCAACGAAACCGTGGTGCCCTGGAAATCGGATAGCTGCAGTTTTCCTTCGCGGCCTCGTTTAACTACGTCGTCATAGGCGTCCAAAAACTGAGAAAAGGTTCGAGTGTTCGCATTCTTGATATTGGGCACCAACAAAGTACGGGTGCCATCCTTCTTAGTTACATCAACCGCAACACCAAGATTTACCTGGGATCGTTTGAGTCTGGCAGCGCCACCATCAACCTCGCCGTACCCGTCATTCAACTGCGGAAATTCTTCCAGGGCACAAACTATGGCCCAGCCGATCAAGTGGGTGTAAGAGGCTTTGCGTCGATCGTTTTCCGCCAGATACTTGTTGATGATGCGGCGGTTTTCGTCGAGCAGTTTTACCGGAATGCGTCGTTCCGAAGTAGCAGTCGGCACCGACAGACTGCTCTCCATGTTTTCTACGATCTTAAGCGCCGCACCACGAATGGGCACCGCCTCGGCATCAGAAACCACCGCCGGTGCTGGTGCTGGTTGTTTGATCTCAGGGGCTGGTGTGGCAACAGCTTGCTTGACTGCTTCGCGGGTCTCACCATCAGATGCGGCAGCGGCGGCAACTCTTCCGTTTCCGGAAGGTTGGGGCACGGCGGTACCATTCAAGAGTTCGGTAAAGTACGCGCGCCAGGAGTCGTCTACCAACTCGGGGTTATTGCGAAATCGTTCCAGCAAACCTTGTACGTACGTGGCATTAGCGCCGAACTCTTCGGCGATGACTTCAGACAAATCAGTTTTGTTCGGCGGATTCAAGTCGGTCTTACCTCTCATGGGATCAAGAGCCAGAATATAGCGTGAAATATGCGTGGTTTCGTTCGTAATAGACTATCATCTCCGGAACTCGATTGCACCAAAGGGTATCGCTGGCAGCGCAGGCAGCCTGCCTGTTCCTTTTCACTTGCTGATCTGCTGCCGCAGGCGAGCCGCCTGCGCGCCCACCCTGTACTGTGATATCGTTACCCGCCGTTACGCCTGCTAGCCCATCCCAAGAAATGATTCTGAACCTATGAGGGAAGAAGAGAGCGTAGAGCCTCGCACCAGAACCAGGACTGTCATCGTTTTTGCCCTACTTTTCGCCGTTCTTGGCGCCGTTATCCTCTTCGCATATTTCGCAACTTTTTCCCGTCCCCTCACCACCGTCATCCTGGTGCGACACGCGGAGAAGAATATTGAACCGAACAACCCTGACCCCGATTTGAGTCCCGCGGGCCAGGAACGAGCCCAGGAGTTGGCCCGAATGTTTGCTGGTGCAGGAGTGAATGCGATCTATGCAACGCAATACAAACGCACTCAACAGACAGTCAAGCCCCTTGCGGATCGAACTGGTGTATCGCCACAACTAATCGACGCGAAAAAAACACCTGAACTGGCAAATGACATTCTTACCAATCGTCGGGGCCAAACTGTGTTCGTCGCCGGCCACAACAATACCGTGCCTCAGATCATCGAGGCACTAGGTGGCGCAGCCTTACCAGACATTCCAGAGAGCGAATACGACAATCTGTTTATTGTGACGATCTACCGGTTTGGCAAGGCGAAAGTGGTGAAGCTCAAGTATGGAAAAGAGAGTACGCAAGGTGTAGGCACTGGAACAATGATTCGCTGAGCCTTGCAAACAAGCCTTCGAAGGGAGCCTTCGTGAAAACAAAAGAGACGCAAACGCGAAAAACCGAGTCGAAGAAACGTGAAGCGAAGCAGGGACTCGATCGCCGTTCGTTCGTCAAAGTCTTGCCCGCTCTTGGAGTGGCGGGTTTGGCGGCCTCAAAACTGACACTGCCCGCTCTCGCCCAGACGCCCTCGCCTACACCCACACCTTTACCGTCTCCGACACCTGCGCCGCGCATCACGAAAGAAATGTTGCACACGGCGGAAAAGCTGATCGGCATAGAGCTGACCGATGCGCAGGAAGCAATGGCTGTGGCTGGTGTCAATCGGAACTTGGACGCTTACGAAACAGTGCGCAAGATCGAGGTGCCCCTGGACACTGAACCGGCGATTGTCTTTCATCCGGCGCGGGCCCGGAAGCAACTCTACGCTCCGAAGAGTAAATTTCGTTTTAGCAAGGTCGCAGTGCCGGAATTTAAGACAGTGGAGGACCTCGCCTTTGCGACCGTACCGCAGCTAGCTGAGCTTTTAAGGACGCGCAAGATTTCTTCAACTGAATTGACCAGGATGTACCTGGCGCGGCTGAAGCGCTTTGGGCCAAAGTTACTTTGCGTCGTGACGCTCACTGAAGAACTGGCGCTAAAACAAGCCGCGGATGCCGACGCAGAGATCAAACGCGGAAAATATCGTGGCCCGTTACACGGGATCCCCTGGGGCGCAAAAGATCTTTTTGCCACCAGGGGCATCAAGACCACGTGGGGCGCCGAACCTTATAAAGACCAGGTAATTGATTACGACTCGACGGTGGTGGAACGGCTGCGCGATGCCGGCGCCGTGTTGGTTGCTAAGCTCTCCATGGGCGCCCTGGCCCAGGGACCGCGTTGGTTTGCGGGAGTCACACGCAGCCCCTGGCAACCCGAGGATACCCAACAGGGATCGAGTGGATCGTCGGCTGGACCAGCATCAGCTACCGCAGCCGGACTCGTTGGTTTTTCCATCGGCACTGAAACGCTCGGCTCGATCGTGTCGCCATCCTCGCGCTGCGGCTGCACTGGACTGCGCCCAACCTACGGCCGCGTCAGCCGTTATGGAGCGATGGGTTTGAGTTGGACCATGGACAAGATCGGTCCGATCTGCCGTGGGGTGGAAGACTGCGCTGCCGCCCTGAACGCGATCTACGGACCTGACGGTCACGATATCACTGTCGGCGATGCACCCTTCAACTGGAACCCGGACGCCAATCTCAGCGGCTTGCGCATCGGTTATCTGAAGGCCGAATTTGAGCCGCAACCTGGTTTCCAACCGAACAACGAGCAGCAACGACAACTGGCGGAACAACGTCGGAATGTGGTCAAGACTGCGCTTGAGGATTTAAAGAAAGCCGGCGCCGAGTTGAAAGAGATGGAACTGCCGAAGTTTTCCACCGGGTCATTACGTTACATCTTGTCTGCCGAAGCGGCTGCCGCTTTCGACGACATCACGCGCGATGGCCGGGTCAACGAATTGTCGGGGCAATCGCCGGGTGATTGGCCCAACACGTTTCGCACGTCTCGCTTCATCCCCGCGGTCGAGTATCTGCGAGCA
>Ga0126377_10002197_pt1 | contig 13304 bp, 10 predicted proteins | sample PanSoiMetPlot_22_FD_92647 | JGI IMG/M metagenome (GOLD analysis project Ga0126377, IMG submission 92647) | Tropical forest soil microbial communities from Panama - MetaG Plot_22 | ecosystem: Environmental > Terrestrial > Soil > Tropical forest > Bulk soil | place: Panama | collected 2016-02-17
CGCGGAGGCGCGCGCCGAGCGCATCCTTTCGCTGCCGCTGTTCCCCGAGATCACCGAAGCGCAGCAAGAGCGCGTGGTCGAGGTGCTCGCCCGGGCGACGCTATCCGCGCGCGGTCGCGCGCCGCACGCTCGCGCCGACTCGGCGACTGAACTCGACAGTGCGGAATCCGACGAACCAACCACTCGACTCGAGTAGTCCAGTCCGCCGGCCGGCCGGTTGGCGCCGCGCCACGACCTCCGCGCAGATCGCTGCGACGCGGTCGGTTGCCGTCTGGTTGCTGAACACGGACAGCGCAGTAGAGCGTCCGAAGGCACCGAGATCGGGCCAGCGCGATCGGTCCTTCGCGAGGTCGGTGAGCATCATGGCCAGCCGGGGCGAGCTGTCGTCGCCATCGCCGATGCCATAGAAGTTCTGTCGCAGGTACGTCGGAAGCGTGACCGGCGTCAAGAGATCCCAGTAGCCCTGCTCGCCCTGGATGACCACCGGCTTACCGAAAGCCATGCCCTTCTGGGCGGAGGTGCCCATGCCGAGCACGATATCGGCGGCCGCATAGGCATCACGCGGATCGATCAGCTGGCCGACGAGGGTGACCACCTCTCGCTCCGCACGTGCGTTCACCTCATCAGCCGCGGCCTGCAGCTCCGCGCGGCATGGACCGTCGCCGACGATGATCAGGCGGAGGTTGACGGCCGGATCGACCAGGCCGGCAGCGGCAATCGCGCTCAACAGGCCCTCGCGCTTGAGATCGCGCGCTAGCCGGGTCACCACCACAGCAGCGAGATCCCCTTCGGCCAACCCAAACCGACGCCGAGCGGGCCCGCTGTCAGTGACCGGCGCGTTCGCGTCCGTATCGACCGGGCAGACGACGACATGCACGCTCCGCCGGCCACGGCGGCGTTGCGCGTCCGCCTCGTTCGTGAAGCCGACGATGAGCGGCAGGTAGCGCGGTATGAAGCGCGGCACACGGACGGAGTAGACCGTCGAGAGGACCGGTACGCCCAGGCGCATGTGTGGCCCGTAGACCGCCTCGAGCGTCGACGACCACTCGTACGCATGGATGAGGTCGACGCGGCGTTCGCGAGCGAGTGCGGTCAGAGTGCGTACGCTGGCCACCGTCGGTGGGTGGGCACGGCCGAGCGGCGGGGCCGGCACGTACTCCAGACCGAACTCCTCGACCCGCTGCCGCAGCTCGCCGTCCGGTGCGTACACGATCACCTCGTGCCCGAGCTTGGCGAGCCCAGCGCTAATCTCGATCGCGTTGATGTGGCTGCCGCCCATCGACAACTCGAAAAGGGTGGTCAGTATGCGCACGTTCCTCCGCCCGGGTGGTCGTCGCGTATCGTCGGGCACTCGACTTGCGTACCCAGGAATCGGCGTCTGCGCCGAAGCAACAGGTGACCTCGCCGATCGTTGAATTTGTGCCGATACGCGTAGGTGGCAATGTACTCGCTCCGACGCGCGGCGGCGTGCTTTCGACCCCAGTGACGCAAGGATGATTGGCCATGTCTCATGCGCCGGCGCCACCGGGACCGGTCCGGGTTGTGCGCGTCGATGTCGGTGCTGAGCTGATCGAATCGATCGGATCACTCTTCCCAGTCGTCGTACGCCCCGGCGAGCGCGGCCCGAAACACCGTGGGCCGATCGATCCGCGTGATGAACGTCCGTGCCACGGTGCCCGCCGGGCGGGTGTTGATCGCCTGGGCGTACACCGTGCGGTAGCCGGCGTCGACGGCCGCCGAACGGGCCGCGTCGGTCCAGTTGCGCAATTGGCCCAACGGGATGGCGAACTCGTCGGTGTCGAGATCGAGCATGCGGTGCAGGCGATCCTTCGAGACCTCGAGCTCGCGTCGCGCCTCGGCGGCGGTCAGCCGGCCGAAGTCGGCGTGCGTCACCGAGTGACTCGCGATCGTGACGCCTCCGTCGCGCAACGCGCGTACGCCGGGCCAATCGAGGACGTACTCGTGCCCAGCGGGGTGCTCCCCGTCGGCCCAGCCGGTCACGATGAACGCGGTGGCCGGGATGCCGTGATGGCGCAGCACCGGAAGCGCGTGCGTCAGCACGCTCGTGACCCCGTCGTCGAACGTCAACGCGAGAAGACGTTTGTCCGGGGCGGCGAGAACCTCGGCCGGAGTGGCGAAGCTCCAGCCATCGTCGACCGCGATCTGCAGGTGTCGCTCGAAGTCGCGTGGACTGACGTCGTTGATGCCCCAATGTGGCGTGCCGATCGAGTGGTAGGCGAGGACCCGCCCGTGCGCCGTCGCGTCGCGGGACGACCGTCCGCGCAGGGCAAGCGCCCAACGCTCGGCCGCGGTACGCCGCATGAGGACCGACCGGTACGCGGCCTGGGCGACGCGGTAGCCAGACACCGCGTCCCGGATCGGCTGGAGCCTGGTCGCGGTCACGTCGTTCGGCCTTGCATCCGCCGCACCGCCACCAGCGTCGTACGGGCGATCGCGCGGCGCCCGAACCGCGCGGCGCGTGCCGGCGGGCTGGCCAACCGTACCCAGGCACTCGCCTTGCGGAGACGCCATCGCGCGCCGGTTGTGGGTCGCGCCTGGTAGATCCAGAGGTCGCCATCGATGTGCTTGATCGGCACATACCCGGTGCGCTCAATTGCCCAGCGAAGCGGCAGGTCGTCCTCGTAAAGATGCCAGGCATTGCGCTCGGAACGGCGTCGTACGTCGAAGTTCGCAGCGAGATACCCGCCCGGCCGAGTTGCCCGGTAGAGGTCGCTGGCGGTCTGTCGAGCATCCGGGACATGTGCCAACGTGTCCAGCGCGGTAATCAGGTCGAAGCTGGCCGCCGGGAGTTCGGCGGGTAGCAGCCGGTAGCTTGCCGCGACGCCGCGCCGTTCCAGGCGCCACTGCGCGAAGGACAGCAACGGCTTCGATACGTCGGCGAGCGTGACCTCGTATCCCAGCGCCGAGAACAGCTGCGCGGTCACCCCCACTCCGGACCCGAAGTCGAGCAGACGTGCGCCGATGTTCGGTTGTGCCAGCAGGTTGGCGAGCACGACGTGCTTCGGATACGCGAAGCCGGCCGTCTGCAGATAGCTATACCAGAGCAGATCGAACGACCACGACGTGACGGAGTTGTAGAAGGCGGCGAGGCCCTCCGGCGAGCCGCCCGCGGATGCCCGCCACTCCGCGACGCTTTCGTCCTCCCAGCGTTGGCACCGATCGACGACGCTGTCCGGCACGACGTGGTAGTAGGTCGCGAGGTCGTCGATGACACCGTCGCGGACCGAACCGCCGTCTGGCGGTCGGAGGGCGTCGGCGAACAGCCGCATGCCGGTCGACTCCTCGGCGGTCCTTCGCGAGTTCGACCAGTCGGCCATCGGCGGCGGTGGGGTCGACGGGTCCTCGGGGTCGACATGCCGGCCCTGACCGCCGATCCGCTCCCGGATCACGACCATCGCGAGTCGGGTGCGAAGGCGCTCCCGAGCGGCGACAGCGCGCCGTGGCGGTGGCGGCGTCACGCGCGTGGTCACCGAGACACGTCCGGCATCTCGTCGGACGACGGCATGTGACGGCCACGCGCCGTGGATTCCGTGCGCGGCACGAGGCCACCACGTCGAAGTGGTGGCGGCATGGCAGGCATCGTAACGTCCAGGGCGGGGTTGCGCGGTCAGACGCCGAGCATGGCGGCCGTCTCGGTCCGGAGCGCGGCAAGCGCAGCGGCCGCGCGCGTCCGCGCCGCCGGCACGTCACCGTTTCGGACCGGTTCGACAACCTGCAGGTACGCCTTGAGCTTCGGCTCGGTGCCACTCGGGCGCACCACGATCCGGGCGGCGTCGGTGCGCACGGTCAGCACATCGTTTTCTGGCATCAAGTCGACGACGTCGCGCACCGGTGCGTCGAGCAGGACGGCCGGCGGATTGCGGCGCACGCGGCGCATCAGCAAATCGATCTCGCCCAGGTCGTCGACACGCACCGACACCTGATCGGTGGCGTACACGCCGAATTCCGCGGCGATCTCGTCGAGCCGATCCAACAGTGTGCGCGAGCGTGTCTTTAGGCCGGCCGCGAGCTCGGCGATGCGCAGCGCGGCCGTGATGCCGTCCTTGTCCCGTACCAGGTCGGGCGCGACCGAGTAGCCGAGCGCCTCCTCGTACCCATAGCCGAGCGGAATCTCGTCTTCGCCGGCTCGCATGATCCACTTGAATCCGGTGAGCGTCTCCGCGTAGGGATGGCCGCGCTTGGCGCACATCGCGCCGAGCAGTGACGAAGACACGATCGTGGTGGCGTATCGGCCGGCCTGACCGCGCCGCATGAGATGGTCGGCCAGCAACACACCGACGTCGTCGCCGCGCAGCATGCGCCAGCCGTTGCGGGCCTCTCCGGTCGGTACGGCAACCGCGCACCGGTCGGCGTCCGGATCGTTCGCGATCGCGATGTCCGCGTCTAGTTCGCGAGCCAGCGCAACGACGAGGTCGATGGCACCGGGTTCCTCCGGGTTCGGAAAGCCGACGGTGGGAAACCGTGCGTCGGGCTGCGCCTGCAGGCCGACCACGGACGGAGTGGCGAAGCCGGCCGCCGCGAACGCGGCGAGAACGATGTCGCCACCGACGCCGTGCAACGGTGTATATGCGACGGTGAGTTCCCTTGGCGCGGCGGGATCCACGATGGCCGCCGCCGCTCGGACGTACGAGGCCGCGATGTCGGCGCCGAGCCGCTGCCCGGCCGGTCCGAGCCGGACGGCAGCGAGCGGCCCGACCGCTCGGATGGCCGCCTCGATTTCGGCATCGACCGGCGGCACGATCTGCGCACCGCCACCCGCTGGACCACCGAGGCGCGGGCCGAGGTAGACCTTGTAGCCGTTGTCCTGCGGCGGGTTATGGCTGGCGGTGACCATCACGCCGGCCGCGGCGCCGAGGTGTCGCACGGCGTAGGCCAACACCGGCGTCGGCAACGGCTGCGGCAGCACGAGTGCCTCGCGTCCCGCGCCGGTGACCACTCGCGCCGTCTCGTCCGCGAACTCCGCCGAGCCGTTGCGGGCGTCGTACCCGATAACCACGGCACCCTCGTCGCGTCCGGTCAGCCAGCCGACGAGGCCGGCCGCCGCGGCGCGCACGACCGCACGGTTCATGCCGTTGGGGCCGGCACGCAACGGTCCGCGTAATCCCGCGGTGCCGAACTGCAAAGTGCCAGCGAAACGGTCACGCAACTCGGCGTCACCGGCCGGCCCACTGGCCAGCACGGTGCGCAGCTCGTCGCGGGTGGCCGGGTCCGGATCGTCGGCCAGCCACGCGTCGGCCCGCGCCCGTACGTCCTCGATCGAGGTCGTCGGCTGACCCGCCGGCATGCGGCACCACCCCCGGAAACTGCGATCAACCTTGTTGATAGCACGCACGCGACCGGGCCGCCGGCCGATCGGGGCGAACCTCGGGCGCGTGCCGCGGTCCGAACGCGGCCGCTCGCCGGGTCAGCCGACCGGTGTCAGCTTGACCGACGACACGAGCACCTCGTAGATCTGCCGGCTGGCCGCGAACTCGGTCTCCGGCACGGTCAGGTAGAACTCGTACGCCTTGCCGTCGATGGTCGCCGCCGCCCAGAGCCCGTGGCGCTCCGTGTCGCCGGTGCCGCAGGTGTATTCCAACTGTGCCGCGGCGTGGCCGTCCAGCGTGATGTCGGTCAGGCTGATGCGCTGGTAGTCCTTGCACGTCGTGCCGCGCTCGAGGCCGCGCTCGGCGACGCCGAGGAACTGCTTCGGGTCGTTGCCGGACGCCTCGACGTTCACCCGGATCTTCTGGCCGCTGTTCGTCGGGTCGAGGAAGTCGACGTACGAGCCGTTCTTCGGTTTCGATTCGCGCCACGACGCCGGCACCGACACGACGATGCCCCGGCCGTTGTCGAACGATCGCGTCGGGAACGGCGCGGCGGTGCTCGACTTGGCGCTCGGCGGCGCGCCGGTGTGGTTCCGACCGCCACCGATCAGCCCGAACGTGGTGGCGAGTACGGCGGCCACGATGACCACGACCGCGCCCGCCGCACCGAATCGCACCGCCCTAGGCCACGACCGAACGCCGTGCCACGCGCGACCGGCCGCTCGGCGGGCGGTGACCAGACCCGGTTCGTGATCGCGGAACGGCTGGCCGCGGGTCAGGACCGGTTGTTCGGTGGTGTTGCCCCGGATCGCCGACCGCGCACCGCCGACGCCTGAGCCGGTCGAGGGCACGCCGACCGCATCGGCCGCCGCCGGATCGGTTCCGGCCGGGCGCGGGGCGGACGACGTCGACCACCGGTCTTCGACCGACTCACCGGGACCGAGGAGCGCACCGCCGCCGACTCGCGATGCGGGTGCGTCAGGCGCCGCGTGCGATGGCGGTGCGACGGCCATCGGGGCGCGCGCCGTGCCCGACGTCGGCGCAGCCGGTTGATCGATGCCCTGGGCGCCGGCCCGATTTGTGAGCGCACCGTTGGTCAGGTCGCGCAGCGCCTTGCGTGCCTCAGCGACCGTCCAACGGTGTTCCGGGTCCTTCTCGAGCAGACCCATGAGGACCGGTGTCAGGACACCCGCGCGCTGCGTCGGCGCGGGCGCTTCCTCCACGATGGCCCGCATCGTTTCGAACGGGTCGCCACGGTCGAACGGTGGCCGGCCCTCGGCCGCGGTGTAGAGCGTGACCCCGAGCGAGAACAGGTCCGACGGCGGACCGAACGACGCGCCGATGGCGCGCTCCGGCGAGATGAAGTGCGGCGAACCGAGCACCATGCCGGGCTGGGTGAGGCTGGCGCCGGACGGCATCCGCGCGACGCCGAAGTCGGTCAGCACGCACCGGCCGTCCACGCAGATGAGCACGTTGGCCGGCTTGACGTCCCGATGTAGGACCCCGGCGGCGTGCGCGACCTCTAGCGCGCCGAGCAGTGCGATGCCTATCTTCGCCACGGCGCGGCCGGCCAGCGGTCCGTCCGAAATGATCATCTCCGACAGGCTGCGCGCCTGGAGCAGTTCCATCACGATCCACGGCCGGCCGTTCTCGGTGACCACGTCGTAGACCTGCACGACAGAGGGGTGCGACAGCGCGGCCGCGGCGCGACCTTCGCGGAACGTACGCTCGTACATCGCCGTACGCTCGGCGGGCGGCATGCCCGGTGGCAGCAGGACTTCCTTGACCGCGACATCTCGGCGCAGCACGGTGTCGACCGCCTGCCAGACGGTACCCATGCCGCCGTTGCCGATCGCGGCGCGCAACTGGTAGCGACCGCCGATCGTGGTGCCCGGCACAGCGCGCTGGTTTGACGGCACCGGGGGTTCGTGCCAGGTGGATGTCTGTGTCGTCACTGCCTAACCATCGTCTCGGTGTCGCCTCCGGGGGTGCGCGTTGTCTATTTTGCGGGCTGTCGCCGTGCAGCGGAAGGCATGGCGGTGGCGTTTCGCCCGTTTGCCGGTCTTGCGCGAAATATCTGGCGCGGCGGACATCGGTTGCGCGGGTACGTGTGAACGTCCGGGTGGCCGTACCAGCACGCACTGTGGCCAAGCGCTCACCGCCGCGCGCGACTGACCGCCGGCGCGGGCTCTACCATCGGCGGGTATGACAACGGAGTCGAACGGTCGGGTCAGCGAGTCGGGCTTCGGCATCAAGCCGATCTACGACGCGAGCGACCTGCCGGCGGACCTGGCCGAGCGGACCGGCGAGCCGGGCCGCTACCCGTTCACTCGTGGCGTCTACTCGACGATGTACACGTCGAGGCCGTGGACGATGCGGCAATACGCCGGATTCGGTACGGCGGCCGAGTCCAACGCCCGCTACCGACAGTTGCTGAGCCACGGTACGACCGGCCTCTCTGTCGCGTTCGATCTGCCGACCCAGATGGGTTACGACTCCGACGACCCGGTCGCGCACGGTGAGGTGGGCAAGGTCGGCGTGGCGATCGACTCGATCGACGACATGCGCCGGCTGTTCCACGACATCCCGTTGGACAAGGTGTCCACGTCGATGACGATCAACGCGCCGGGCAGCGTGCTGCTGCTGCTCTACCAGCTCGTCGCGGAGGAGTCCGGCATCGGCGGCGACCAGCTCACCGGCACCATCCAGAACGACATCCTCAAGGAGTACATCGCACGCGGCACATACATCTTCCCGCCGAAGCCGTCGCTGCGCCTGGTCGCGAACACGTTCGCGTACTGCACCGCCGAGATCCCGCGCTGGAACACCATCTCGATCTCTGGCTACCACATGGCCGAGGCCGGCGCGTCACCCGTTCAGGAGGTTGCGTTCACGCTCGCCAACGGCGCGGAATACGTACGAGCGGCGATCGCGGCCGGTCTCGACGTCGACCACTTCGCGCCACGCCTGTCGTTCTTCTTCGTGGCCCGCACCACGTTGCTCGAAGAGGTCGCGAAGTTCCGTGCCGCGCGGCGGATCTGGGCGCACATCATGCGCGACGAGTTCGGCGCGAAGGATCCGAAGTCGTGGATGCTCCGGTTCCACACGCAGACCGCGGGCGTGCAGCTGACCGCCCAACAGCCCGAGGTCAACCTGGTCCGGGTCGCGGTCCAGGGACTCGGTGCGGTGCTCGGCGGTACGCAGTCGCTGCACACCAACTCCTACGACGAGGCGATCGCGCTGCCCACCGAGAAGGCCGCCCGGCTCGCGTTGCGCACCCAGCAGGTGCTCGCCTACGAAACCGATCTGACCGCGACCGTAGACCCGTTCGCCGGCTCGTACGTCGTCGAGGCGATGACCGACGAGATCGAGGCGGCCGCGATCGCGTTGATGGGACGCGTGGCGGACTACGGCTCGGCGGTCGACGCGATCGAGGCCGGGTTCCAGAAGCGTGAGATCGAATCGTCGGCCTACCGGATCGCTCAGGAGATCGACTCCGGCGCGCGTGTGGTGGTTGGCGTTAACCGGTTCACGATCGCTGAAGAGGAGCCCTACGAACCGCTGCGCGTCGATCCAGCGATCGAAGCGGAACAAGTGGCGCGCCTGGCGACCCTGCGCGCCGAACGCGACTCGGCCGCCGTCGATGCATCCCTCGCCGCGTTGCGCGACGCCGCGGACGATGACGACAACGTGCTCTACCCGATGAAGCGAGCCCTCGCCGCCCGGGCCACCGTCGGCGAGGTATGCCATGCGCTGCGCGACGTCTGGGGCCGCTACCAGCCCAACGACCGCTTCTGACGCCAACTTGGACGGGCTCGTCGCGGCCGCCGTGGCGCGCCGCACGCGGGTGAGAGGCCAGTTCGCCGCACAAGCGGTGCGACTCGTGATCGTCCGCGGCGGTGACTATCACTCTCGGTGCAAAGGCTGTGGGTCGGCGCCCGGCACGACTGGCGCGTCGGCCAATTAGGGCGGAGTTCGTGTCCCCCGACGGTGGTAACCCGTTGTATTAGGCAGGCAGAACATGTTTGCGGTACACAATACGAGGGGTAACGAAGCGGCAGTCATGGATCACCCGTACCAGGGGATTCGTGAGGGCGGTAACACTGAGCGATGTTCTCCGTACGAGAATCGCATTGCGCAGCGTCACCGGACCAGGGCTAGGCTGTCGAGTTGTTTCTATCCGCGGAGATCAAGAAGAAGCCGTGACGAGCGCACCGACGATGTCGCAGAGTGATTCTGTGAGTTCTGGGTGGCCGGCGACGCCGCCCGGTGCCGACCCGCTGCCCGGTCAACTCGACCGTTGGCTAGCGGTCAAGGGCGCGGACCTGGTTGCCGTACGCCGACACATCCACGCGCACCCGGAACTGTCCGGGCGCGAATTCGACACCGCCAAACTCGTCCATCGACAGCTCTCGCAGGCCGGTCTCCAACCGCGCTACCTGCCGAAGCGGAACGGTGTGATCTGCGACGTGCCGGGTAATGGCACGAGCGAGACGACCATCGCGCTGCGCGCGGATCTCGACGCCTTGCCGCTGCCGGACGCCAAGGACGTGCCCTACCGGTCGACGGTCAACGGCGTCTGCCACGCGTGCGGCCACGACGTGCACACCACGATCCTGCTCGGTGCCGGACTGGCACTCGCCAAGCTCGCCAAGCGTCGGCAATTGCCGGGCACCGTGCGCCTGCTGTTCCAGCCCGCCGAGGAGACGCCGCCCGACGGAGCACCCGAGGTCATCGCGGCGGGCGGTCTCAAGGACGTGTCGGCGATCTTCGGATTGCACTGCGCACCGCAGCTCCCGGTCGGGATGGTCGGAGTTCGGTCCGGCCCCTTCACCGCCGCGACGGACATCGTGGACGTACGCCTGCAAGGTCCCGGCGGGCACACCGCGCGCCCGCACCTGACCGCGGACCTCGTGCACGCGCTCGGCCGGGTGGTCGTGGACGTGCCGGCGCTGCTGGCCCGCCGGGTCGACGCGCGCGCTGGCGTCTCCATGGTGTTCGGCGCGATCCGGGCCGGCGAGGCGCCCAACGCGATCCCGTGTGACGGCATCGCGCGCGCCACCGTGCGGGTGCTCGGCCGCGACGCGTGGGCGGAGATGCCCGATCTGGTGAAGAGCCTGATCCACGAGGTGGTCGCGGCCACCGGTGCGCAAGCGGATGTGGACTATCGACGCGGCGTGCCGCCGGTGGTCAACGACCGCCTAGCGACCGCGGTGATCGCCGGCGCGGCCGCCGCGGCGCTCGGCAACGAGAACGTGGTCGAGGCCGAGCTGTCGATGGGCGGCGAGGACTTCGCGTTCTATCTCGATCAGGTGCCCGGCTCGATGATCCGGCTCGGGTGCGGCACACCGGACGCGACCACGAAGGTCGACATCCACCAGTCGACGTTCGATGCCGACGAGCACTGCATTGCACACGGCGTCCGAGTGATGGTGCACACCGCGCTCGCCGGCCTCGCGATGCCCGGCTTCTAGAACTTTCCAACCGCGCGGCGGTTTCGCCCGCGACAGCGGCGGTGCCACGTCCGCTACGGCGTTGCGCCGTCGCCGTTGGACGCGGTGCCGGTCGAGCCGGCCGCGGCGCCCGAACCACCGGCCGGTCCGGTGGCCAGCGCCGGCGTGCGGCGCGCCTGGAACCGGCGTTGCAGCACGCGTACCAGCCACGCCAGCGCACCAAGCAGCGCGGCGAACGGCAAGATCGCGCCGATCACCATCAGCAGCCACACGATGGACGCGACAAACGCGTGCCAGCCCCGGTCGAGGCCGCCGAGGAAGCCGGCCGGCTTGTGCTTCGCGGCGACCACCTTGGCCTGCGGGCCGAGCAACGTGACGGTGATGGTGGACAGTGCCGTGAGGTCGCCAAGGTGAGCCTGCTGTGCCTCGAGCGACTCGAGGTCCGACTCACGCTGGGTCAGCTCGCTTTCGATCGACACGATCTCGCCGACCGTCTTGGCCTGGGCCAGGAGCGCTCGGATGCGGTCCACGCTGGCCTGCTGGGTACGCAACCGGGCTGCTACGTCGATGACCTGATCGGTCACGTCCTGTGTGGTCACCACGCGGCTCTCTTCGGTGCCGTAGCCGGCGATGGCGTTCAGCGTGGCATCGAACCGATCGGCCGGGATCCGCAACGTGAGCGTCGCCGTCGAGCGGTTGGCGTCGATGGTCCGGTCGTCGCCTCCGACATACCCGTTGGCGCCGGCCGCGAGCGCGGATATCCGCGCGGCTTGTTCGTCGACATCATCGACGCGCAAGGTGATCTGGCCGTTGTGGATGATCGATCGCTGGAGTTGCGCCGGCTGCACGGGAGTCGTGCCGGGCTTGCCCGCCGTCCCGCCGCCACTCGTCGACCGGTTGCCGGCCGAGCCATCGGTCGCCGCGGCGCCACCGGGCACCTGGTCTGATTCGCCCGTGCCGAACTGGTTTGGCGCTCCTGGCCCGGCCTTGGCCGCGGCCGGCCCAGCGGAGGAGCCGGAGTTCGAGGTGGCATTGCAGGCGCCGAGTGCGGTGGCGCCGAGCGCGGCAATCAGCACGAGGCCGATGCCGGCTACCCGCACGTGGCGGCGGGTCGGGATGGTTGTCATGGCGCTGGGACGTGCCGGCCGTCACAGGCGGTTCCCAGCGATGACAATTCGTTACGCCGCCGGCGCACAGCCGTTGCCGGCTGACCTCTAGATCGAACTGGACTAGATCGAACTCGTGCGTGTCGGACGCGACCGCAGTTCCTTGAGGTAGTCCTCCGGTGCGCCGGCCCGCTCCGCGGCGGCCACGATTTCGCTGAGGTACCAGGACGTCGGCAGGCCGCCTTCGTACCCGTCGAAGACATATACCCAGGCGGTCAGGTCACCGTCGAGGGTCGCGGCTCGTACGGTCAGCCGGCGGTACGTCCCCGCCTCGACGCCCTCCATCCGGTCCAGTTGCTGGGCGTCCCACGGATGCACGTCGTAGAGCGCGACGAAGACTCGGTCGCCCGGCGATTCGACGATGGTGGTGACCGCGCCCTCCCAGCCGAGCTCCTCCTCGCCCGCGAAGGTCAGGCGCCAGCCCTCGAGCCACCCGGTGTCGACCATCGGCGACTGCGGACAGTAGGCACGCATCCGGCCCGGATCGAGGTTCGAGCCATACGCGGCGTAATGACGCACGGAGATCACGATAGTCCGTTTCGGCGGTGGGGGAGAATACAAGTGCGTGGGTGCGCGGCGAAGGCAGTGGGGGACTGGAGGCGGGCGTGGACCGCATCGTGATCATCGGCGCCGGGCCGGCCGGGTACGAGGCGGCACTCGTCGCCGCGCAACTCGACGCCGACGTGACGATCGTCGAGCCGGACGGTGCCGGCGGCGCCTGCGTGCTGTCCGACTGCGTGCCGTCCAAGACGTTCATCGCGAGCTCGGACGTGGTCACCGGATATCGCGACACCGAGCAGTTCGGCGTCGATGCCGGCGGCCTCGCCGCGGTCACCGTCGACGCCGGCGCGGTGCACGAACGGGTCAAGCGGCTGGCACTCGCGCAGTCCGCCGACGTCCACGCGAAGTTGATCAAGGCTGGAATCTCCTACGTGACCGGTCGCGCCCGGCTTGGTACGGAGACCGTCGGCCACACGCATCGTGTCGAGGTCACGCCAACCGATGGCGCTGCACCGCACCACGTCGACGCCACCGCCGTACTCGTCGCGACCGGCGCGACGCCGCGGCTGCTGCCCGACGCCATGCCGGACGGCGAACGCATCCTCACCTGGCGGCAGATCTACGACCTTCCCGAGTTGCCGTCGCATCTGATCGTGATCGGGTCCGGCGTGACCGGCGCCGAGTTCGCGTCGGCTTACCTCGCCATGGGCGTGGCCGTGACGCTCGTGTCCAGCCGTGACCGCGTGATGCCGCACGAGGACGCGGACGCCGCGATGGCGATCGAGCGCGTGTTCCGCACGCGCGGCATGGATATCCTCAACAACTCGCGAGCCGCGGCGGTGCGCCGTGTCGGCGAC
>Ga0126377_10002198_pt1 | contig 13301 bp, 16 predicted proteins | sample PanSoiMetPlot_22_FD_92647 | JGI IMG/M metagenome (GOLD analysis project Ga0126377, IMG submission 92647) | Tropical forest soil microbial communities from Panama - MetaG Plot_22 | ecosystem: Environmental > Terrestrial > Soil > Tropical forest > Bulk soil | place: Panama | collected 2016-02-17
AGGTCACCGCCGTGAACGATGTCAAGGCGATAGGAGTCGAGAAGGCCACGCGCAGGCTGAGCGAGATGGGCGACCGCGCCCGCGACCAGCGCGCCTCGATGCAACGCGCCGGACGGCAGGCGCAACATGCGATCACCGGCATCCCCGTCGACACCGGCCGCTTGCGCGCGGGCGTGATGGGCGGCCCCGAGAGCGAGCTCACCGTCACCCCGTGGGGCTACGAGCTCGCCACCACGGTCCCGTACGCGCGCTTCGTGTTCGGCGGGACCGAGAACATGCGCGCGCGACCGCCCAAGCTGCCCACCGGGCTGCCCGAGCAGACCGCCGACCTCGTCCGCGAGGACATCGCGCCATGACCCGCCCGAGCGCCTTCGCGCCGCTCATCGCCGCCTCCGACGTCGAGGCCGCGCTGCTCACGCAACTGCGCCGGTGGCTGCCCGACTACCTCGCCGAGGTCGACCGCCAGCACGACCGCGAGGTCGGCACGCTCCCAGCGCCGCGCGGCTGGGTGATCTCCTCGGACGTCGAGAAGATGCCCGAGGACCAGACGCCGACGATCATCATCGCCAGCCCCGGGCTCACCGACCCGCCGCTCGCCGACGGCAACGGCAAGTACACCGCGCGCTGGCGCGTGACCGTCGCTGTGCATCTCTCGGCGCGCGGGAACGCGCTCGCGCTCACCCTGGCGCGCGAGTACGTGCTCGCCCTGCGCGCGTTGCTCCTGCAGCAGCAGAACCTCGACCGGCTCGCGGTGCGGCGGATCGACTGGGAGGACGAGCGCTACGACATGCTCCCGCCCATCGACGACCGGACCGTCTGTACCGGCGAGGTCGAGCTCGCCGTCGAGGTCGCCGACGTCACCACCCGCCACGCCGGGCCGCTCGCCCCGATCCTGCCGCCCGGAGACCTCGAACCCGACTCGCCGTCCTGGCCGACCGCCGAGACCGCCGGCGTCGACGTCGACAAGTGGCCGCTCTCCCCAGATCCCGACCCCGACCCCGGCCCGCACATCGTCGGCTCGTTCGACCGTGCGTTCGCAGACGAGTTCACATGACACTGAGCGACTTCATCGCCAACGACCCGAGCTCCCCGTTCCGCGACCCGGTTGCCGGCGAGACGGCGTATATCGCGCCCGCGACCATGCGCGCGTTTGCGCAGGCGGTGAGTGACGCGGTGCTGCGCGCCTCGGCCATGCTCACGCTCGACTACTCGTTCAACGGCTCCACGACGCCGCAGACCGCGAACGGGCAGCTTCGCCTCGACACCGACGATCAGACGGCGGCGACCCGGCTGTGGCTGTCGAGCGTGACCGGCGACGGCGTGGACACCGGCGAGCTTCTGTTGCGCTACGACGCGGGCTCGACGCTGCGCGCCGACGACCGTAACGACGCGACACGCTGGCAGCGCTACGCCGTGATCGGCGAACCGACGCTCGTGAACCCGCAGACGGTCGAGTTCCCGGTCGTCTGGCAAGCGGGCGGCGCCGAGCTCGCGACCCAGGCGCTCGTCGTCGTCCTCGTCCCGTCCACCTAGACCACCCACTAACAGGAGGGACGATGCCCCGACCTGGCACCGAAGTAGTCATCGTCGACGACTCGACCCCCGGCGGGCCGAGTCTCAACACCGGACAGGCGTTCTTCGCCGGCAAGACGGCGACCGCCGCAGCCATGGGCGAGGTCCACTCGCTCAAGCAGTACACCAGCGCCTACGGCAACCGCACCGGCGCCGCCGACATGTACGACGCCGTCAGCGCCTTCTTCCAGGAGGGCGGCGGCACGCTCTACATCTCCCCGGCGGCGACCGCCGACGCGGCCGGCGTCGAGCCCGCCCTGGAGCTGTTCACCTACGAGCTCGGCCCCGGCCAGGTGTGCGCGCCGGGGCTCAGCGACCCGACCGTCCACGACGCGCTCCTGGACCACGTCAACACCACGCACCGCTGCGCCCTGCTCGACTCGGCCGGCGGCGACGCGACGGCACTGAGCGCCGAGGTCGCCGCGCTCTCCGGCAAGCCCGGAGTGCGCTTCGCGGCCCTGCTGGCGCCGAAGATCAGCTACCCGCAGGCGGACACCGGCGCGCCCGTCGATATCCCCTATAGCGGCGTCCAGGCGGGCTTGATCGCGCGCAACGACCTGCTCGCCAACCCCAACCAGCCCGCCGCCGGGAACAACGGCGTCTCGCGGCTGGCGCTCGGGCTCGCCGAGGACTACACCGACGCCGAGCGCGAAACGCTCAACGAGGCGGGCGTGACGCTCGCCAAGATGGTCTACGGCGACGTCCGCACCTACGGCGCGCGCACCGCCGCTGGACCCGACGACGAGAACTGGCTGTGGTTCGCCAACAGCCGCGTCGTGATGGCGATCACCCACCACGCCGACGCGATCGCCCAGACCTACCTCTTCCGCCAGATCGACGGCCGCCGCCAGCTCTTCGCCGCCTTCGAGGCCGAGCTGCGCGGGATGCTGCTCGATTACTACAAGATCAACGCCCTGTTCGGCGAGACCCCGGCCGACGCCTTCAGCGTCGACACCGGCGCGCAGGTCAACACCATCGACACGATCAAGGCGGGCGAAGTTCACGCCGTGATCCGCGTCAAGACCAGCCCGTCCGCCGAGTGGGTGCGGATCGAGATCGTGAAGGTCCCGCTCGAGGTCCCCATCGCCGCCTGACGATCAGCGCCCGGCGGACCGGGCGCTGACGCTCTCATCCGGGCGACCGTGAGAGGCGGCACGGACCCGGTTTCCCTCACACACCATAGGAGAACCGCATGCCACCTGCGCCAACGCGCGAAGATACTTGGCTGATCACGTGCAGCGTGGACGGCCGGGACCTCGGCGTCTTCGACACCGCCTCGGGCGGTGAGATCGACTCCGAGGAGGCCAAGTACCGCCCCGGCGGCATGGCCGCCGAGATCAGCCTCGGCGGCTCGCGCACGATCGGCAACCTGACCATCGGCCGCTACCTCGACACGCTGCGCGACTGGCCGGCGATCAAGTGGCTCGCCAACCGCACCGGCTCCGGGCGCGGCTCCATCGGGATCACGCCGCTGACCCTCAACGGCGAGCGCGCCGGCGAGCCGCTCGTCTACGGCGGCACGCTCAAGACCGTCACCACCCCCGATATCGACTCCACCGGCACCGACGCCGCGATCCTGGAGCTCGAGTTCACCTGCGACGGGGCGGTCGCGTGACCGGCATCCGCGTCGTCGGTGCCGACGCGCACGACCAGGTCGCCGAGTTCGAGCCCGACCCGGCACCCGGCAGCGTCCTCGCGCGGCTGCGCCGCCAGACCGAGCTCCAGCAACGCGACCGGACCGTCGACGTCGAGATCGGCGGCGCCTTCGACCCGCCGATCATCGCCCGCTACGGCGTGCTCCCGGCGCGCGAGCTCGACCGTTACGCCGAGCTCGTCGGCGGCACGTCGAACCTGGAGCTCGTGCTCGACATGCTCACGCGCACCTGCCGCGCGCTGCTGTCCGCCGACGAGGACGGCGAGCTCGTGGAGCTGCGCGACGAGCTCGGGCCGATGACCTACGGGCACCGGCTCGCCGTCGCGCTGGCGATGCCCATCCCACCGGGCGAGGATGACCTCCCCGGCCGCGACGTGCTGCTCATACTCTTCGGTGGCAACGGGTTCGCCGTCGCCGAGCACGCGGGCCGCGTCGTGAGTTGGATGCAGAACCCAGGAGGACCGGCGCCGGGGGAATCCTCGGGCGCGACGGACTGACCCTGCTCGGCCGCGCCGCCGCGCTCGGGATCGACCCGTCGCGCATCCTGCGCGCCGACGACGTCGAACGCGACCTGCTCATGCGCGCCATCGGTCACGCCCACGAATACGCCGAGCTCCGCGACCGCTCGCTTGCGCGGTTGATCATCCACGAGCTCGCCCAGGCCATGAAACGCCATGGCTAGCACCACCAACGTCATCATCCGCCTTCAGCTCCAGGGCGCCACGACGTTCGCGGCCGGCGCCTCGGCGGCAGCGGGCTCGGTGCAACAGATCGGCGTCGCCGCCCAGACGTCCTCGACGCAGACGAGCCGCCTGCGTAGCGCCATGGGCAAGCTCGCCGGGCCGCTGAAGGTCGCGGGCGGCGCGCTCGCCGCCGCCGGGACAGCGGCCGCCGTGATGGGCGTCAAATACAACGCGTCGATGGAGCAGACGCGCGTGGCCTTCAAGCAGTTCCTGGGGTCCGGCAAGGCCGCCGACAAGATGCTCACCGACCTCCAGGCCCTCAACAAGGCCACGCCGTTCGAGTTCCCAGAGCTCGCCGGGACGACCAAGAAGCTGCTCGCGATGGGGTTCACCGCCAAGGACGCCATGGCCCAGACGCGCACGCTCGCCGACGCGGTCGCCGGGATCGGCGGCGGCGGCGCCGAGCTCGACCGCGCCGCGCTCGCGCTCGGGCAAATCTCCTCCAAGGGCAAGCTCACCGCCGAGGATTTGATGCAGCTCACCGAGCTCGGCATGGTCGGCATGAAGGACCTCGCCAAGCAGTTCAACATGAGCGGCGGCGAGTTCGCCAAGGCCATGAGCCAGGGCAAGATCAGCTCCGACGAGGCGCTGACAGCGATCAACAAGGTGGCCTCGACGAACTTCGGCGGGGCCGCCGCCAAGCAGTCCCAGACGTTCTCCGGGCAGCTCTCCAACCTCAAGGATTCCGCCAGCCAGCTGATGGGCGAGGCGATGGTGCCGCTGTTCGACTTCCTGCGCACCGAGGGCTTGCCGGCGCTCCAGGAGGCGATGCCCACGATCAAGGAGCTCGCCACCACGTTCGGCACCGCGCTCGTGGACGCGATCAACGCCGCCGTCGCCGTCGCCAAGGTCTTCGTCGAGAACTGGAACACGATCAAGGCCGTGCTGCTCGTCGTCGGCCCGATCCTGCTCGGCGTGATCACCTACCTGACGATCATGAAGGTGGTCACCATCGCCGCCGCGCTGCCGACGAACATCCTCGCCGCCGCGTGGGCCGCGTTTAACGCCATCATGGCCCTGAACCCGATCGTGCTGGCCGTCGCCGCGCTCGTTGCGCTGATCGCCATCATGGTCATCGCCTACAAGAAGTTCGACTGGTTCAAGGCGGCCGTCGACGCCGTCTGGGGTGCGCTCAAGACGGCGTTCAACTGGGTCAAGACCAACTGGCCGCTGCTGCTCGCCATCCTCACCGGCCCGTTCGGGCTCGCCATCTACATGATCCGCAAGCACTGGGACACGATCAAGCGCGTGATCGCCAGCCTGCCGGACAAGGTCAAGGACGTACTCAACAAGGCCAAGAACGCGATCACGAGCGGCGCCAGCGCGGTCTTCAACGCCGCCAAGGAGCTCGGCCGTAAGCTCCTGCGCGGGATCGCCGACGGGATCAAGGCCGCCGCCGGGATCGTGCGCTCGGCGCTCGGCTGGGTGATCGACAAGCTCCCCGTCCCCGGCATCCTCAAGAACAAGCTCAAGGACGTGCTCGGGTTCGCGGCCGGCGGCGTGATGCCCCGCACCGGTCTCGCCGTCGTCGGCGAACGCGGCCCCGAGCTGCTCCAGCTCCCCGGCGGCTCCCGGATCACGCCCCTCCCCCCGCCCGCCCCGGCGCTCGCCGGAGCGGCCAGCGGCGGCGGCGGACGCTTCGTCGCCGAGATCTACCTCGACCGGCGCATGATCGCCACCGCCGTCGCCGAGGACACCGCCGACCGCAAGGCGCGGAGGTAGCGCACATGTCGGCATGCTGGGAGTGGCCACGCGTGAACAATCGCGGATACGGCTACGTGTGGCTCAACGCCACCGAGCGCATGTCTGCGCATCGTCTGGTGTATGAGGAGGCCATCGGTTCGATCCCACCCGGATGGGTGGTCCATCACATATGCGGTAATCGCCGCTGCGTCAACCCGGAACACCTGACTGCGATGCCACGAGGCGATCACAGCCGCCTTCACGCCCTGCTCGACGATACATGTGCGCACGGCCACCCGCGTACGCCCGAGAACGTCTACGTCACGCCGAATGGTGAGCGTCGCTGCCGTTCGTGCAACGCGCGCAACGCGAGGGCCTACAAACGGAGGTCGCGCCGATGACCCCACCCGGCTACGTCCGTCTCATCTGCGCCGAGTTCGGGCTCGACGTGCTCGTGCTGCTCGGCCCCGAGCCCGTCGCCGTCACGGCGGGGCTCGGGGGCTGGGCGGTGACGGCGCGGCCGCGCCAGGTCGGCATGACCACCTGGGAGGGCGTCGAACCGCTCCAGGTCCAGCTCGCCGTGATGTTCGACGGCTACGCGGCCGGCGCATCGCAGGAGACGGCGCTCGGGCGGCTGTTCTCCGTCGCGCGCGGCGACGACGAATCCGAACCCGGACAGCTCACCGTCGAGGGCGTGATGCTGCCCACTGTCGCCGCCGGATGGGTGATCGAGGACCTGGAGTACGGCGACCCGATCCTGCACCCGGCGAACATGGAGCGCCTGCGCCAGCCCGTCACGCTCACGCTGCGCGAGTACGTCGAGCCCAAGTTCTTGGCGATCCGCAAGAGCGCACTGAAGGGCTCCAAGGGCAAGACGCGGATCATCGTCGCCCACAAGAACGAGACCGTTGCGCATCTCGCGCGCCGCGCCAAGTGCACCTTCAAGCAGCTGCGGGCGCTGAACGCGAAGCTCTGCGACAAGGCCAACAAGAAACTCAAGGCGGGGACCAAGGTGCGCGCGCCCGTCCCCGTCACCAAGCCCGTCAAGCCCGCGCGGCCGGCGCGCGGGCGATCCCGCTCCCAGCAGCGCTGAGAGCGACTCCCGGCCGCGCTGCGGCCCTCCGAGCATGGCACGCGAGCTAGTCGTCGCATCCCCCGGCAAGCGCGTCAGCGCGGCCGCCTGGGCGCGCTATGAGCAGGTCGGCCTCGAGCCCGACTTCTCGCTCGACGAGCTCGTCCTGAACTGGGTCGAGAAGGGCATCACCGACCTGGAGGCCAAGGGCGCGCTCGTGGCATTGAACATCGAGCGCACGATTGAGGGCGGGAGCACGGTGGCGATGACCCTGCGCGACCGCAGCCAGCGCGTCCTCAGCCAGCAGGCGGGCCGCGTGCGCACGGCCGGCGCGCTCACCAAGTCGGCGGCGCGCGCCGCCTACCGCCGCAACCCCGTCGAGGTCGACGAGGGCTGGGAACCGATCCTCAGCCCGACGATCGTCGGGCGCGCGATGGAGGTCGAGCTCGACGGCGTGACCTTCCGGCTCGTGAAGGTCCGCTACTCCTCGGCGACCGGCCAACTGGAGCTCACCTTCGAGGACCGCATCGTCTACTGGCTGCGGCGCAAGCGGGGCGAGCGGCGCGCCTCGCGCGGGAGCTGCACCAGGGCCGAGTTCATCCTCTCGCTGCTGCGCGAGATCAAGGCGCGCCGCTACCGCTTCGTCTGCCCCGAGCTTCACGTCCGCCAGCCCATCGACGCCGGGGAGAAGAACAAGAAACGCGAGCCGGTCACCACCGACAAGGCGCGGGCCGCGCGCCAGACGAGCGACGTCCCGCGCGAGCTGGACCGCGTCTACCCCCGCCACCGGATCGGCACGGCCGGCGCGAAGCGACTCAGCGAGCGCCAGGTGCGCGCCTGCGGCGAGCTCGCCGGGCTCTCCCCGACCGAGGCGCTGCACGCCGCGCAGATCGCGCACGGTGAGAGCGATTTCTATCCCGGCGTCGTCCAGGACGACCCCGGCGACGGGATGGTCGGTCACGGGCTCTGGCAGATGACCCCGAACGCCTGGGGTGGCCCGAGCTCGGCGACGTACAAGCACATGCAGTCGCTCGGCGGGCTCGACGCGATGCGCAACCCGATCCAGTGCGCCCGGCAAATGAAATGGATGCACGACCAGGCCAAGGGCTGGAGCCCGTGGTACGGCACGCGCTACCTCAACCTCTCATCCAAGGCGACCGGGAGCGTCCTCACCGACGGCCAAGGCGCCGACTCATCCGAGACCGCCGAGGGCTCCGCGAGCGGCGGCGGCGAATACACCAAGAGCTACCAGTTCACGCGCAATGGCGACGAGGACTCCTGGACGGCGATCAAGCGCCTCGCCGACGAGGTCGGCTGGCGGTTCTTCGTCGTCGGCAACTCCGTCTACTACATGAGCGAGGACGATCTCTACGGCCGCCGCGCACGCTACGAGATCACGCCCGATGACCCCGCGATCCTCGATTTGGCCTACGACGTCGACTGGGGCAAGCCCGTCTCGGAATGCGAGCTGACCGTCGTCCTGGACCGGTGGGGCGCGCCGCCGGGATCGGTGGTCGTGATCAAGGACTTTGGCGTGCCGGACGGGCGCTGGCTGGTGATCTCGGTCAACCGCGACTACTTCAAGCCCACGGCGACCATCACCCTGCGCCAGCCCTCCAAAGAGAAGCTCGAGCCCGCGAGCGAGCGCACATCACGCGCCGCCAACGCCAGCGAGAGCGGCGGCAGCACGGGCACGGCCGTCGACGACGGCTCGAAGTCGAGCAAGCTCTACGCCGAGTGCAAGCGCATCAGTGATGCCGGCGGCCCATACGTCTACGGCGGCGGCCACGGCCCGAGCCTATCGACGCTGAGCTCCGGGCAGGGGCTCGACTGCTCCTCCTCGAGCGCGCTCGCGCTCTACCGCGCGGACATGTACGAGGGCACCACGGCGATCGTCAGCGGCGAGTTCGCGCGCTCGTGGGGCAAGCCCGGCGAGGGCGAGAAGTTCACCGTCTGGGCAAACGGCGAGCACGTCTGGATACAGCTCAAGGGGCTCGGCAACGCCTGGCGGTTCGACACCAGCCCCTACGGGTCGGGCGGGCGCGGCCCGCGCCTGCGTTCTACCGAGCGCCCGACGAGCGGGTTCACCGCGCGCCACTGGCCGGGATGCTGAGAGTGGACCCGCTGCTGCCCCCCACCGACTCGACGACGCGCGCCGAGCGGCCCGTGGCCTTCGCCGCTGTCGTCGGCGGCGGCGTGAGTCTCTTCGCGGCCGTCGTCGGGCTCGTGCTGATCGGGCTCAAGCAGGAGGTCGCGCAGGACGCCATCACCGCGCTCTCGACCATCGGCGGCGCGCTCGCGGGCGCGTTCGGCGGCTGGATGGCACGCGGCACCGTCGAACGGGACCGGGCCGATGCCCGACCTTGACCAGGTACTCGCCCCGCCGCCGAGCTCGCCGGGAACACGCGAGATCGTCGAGGCCGAGCTGATCGTGCGCGGCGGCCAGCGCTACGCCCGCGTCGACGACTCGGCCGCGCTGTGGGGTCCGCTGACCGGCGGCGAGACCGCCGAGGACGGCGAGCTGATCGTGCTCGCCATCACCCAGACCGGACGGCCGGTCGTGATCTACCCGCAGGGCTGAGATGGACAACGTCCCACATCTGGCATTGCCCCTGCGGGTCGTCGGCGACCGTTTCGCGGCCGTCCAGCAGGACACTCTCGACGAGCTCGTGAGCTCCGTGGCCGTGATCACATCGTTCCCGCTCGGCTACCGGATCGAACGACCCGACTTCGGGATCGTCCCGCCCGAGCTCGACGACCGCCCGCTGAACACGCTCGACATTGAGCAGGCCGTGGAAGCGTTCGAGCCGCGCGCGCTCGTGACCGTCACCGAGCAGCCCTACGACCCCCACGACCCCGGCGCCGACCGCCTGCGCGTCGAAGTCCGGATGCCACGCGCCGAGGAGGGCGTGAACTAGATGGCTGACTACATCGAGCTGCCGCTCGTCGACGACCCCGACGCGCTGTTGGAGATCGGCGTCGATTACATCGAGAACGCCATCACCGGGTTCTCGGCGCGCCCCGGCAACGTCGAGACGGTGCTGCTGGAGGCCAACTCTCAGATCGCCGCCGAGGTCGTCAGCCAGGCCGCGCTCGTGCCGCCCGTCATCTTCGCCTACGCCGGGGCGTCGCTGTTCGGCATCCCGCCCTACGCAGCCGTGCCGGCGACCGCGACAGCCACCGTCACCTGGGCGCCCGACACCCCGGCGTCGATGATCGCCGCCCAGTCGCTGCTCGGCGTCCCGCACCCCTCCGGCGAGCCTGTGCTCTTCTCCACCGACGAGGACGTCGTAGCCATCGAAGGCGGCGGCACGATCACCGTCGGCGTGACCGCCCTGGAAGCGGGCGCCGACGCCAACGGCGCGTTCGGCGACGCCGACCTGATCGACGTCGTCGACGGCGTCCAGGGCGTCACCGTGAGCACGGCCGGCGGCGGCGTCGACGCCGAGTCAGACGACGACTATCTCGACCGGCTCGCCGACGCGCTCACGCTGCTCGCGCCGCGTCCCATCCTCCCGCAGGACTTCGCCGTGATGGCACGCCAGGTCCCCGGCGTCGGCCGCTCCACGGCACTCGATCTCTACCAGCCCGGCACCGACGACAACATCGACGCCGGCGAACCCGGCGGGCCGCTGACCGTCGAGGGCGCCCCCGTGCGCGCGGGCGCGGGCTCGAGCCCCGTCGAGCGCTGCGTGACGACGGTCATCACCGGCGAGAACGGGCAGCCGCCGACGCAGGCGCTCATGCACAAGGTCTGGGCCACGCTCGACGGCGCGCGCGAGGTCAACTTCCTCGCCTACGTGATCGCCGCGACCTACACCACCATCGACGTCAAGGCCACGCTGAAGAGCTACCCCGGCTATCTCGCCGCCGACGTCGAGGCCGCCGCCGAGGCGATGCTCGCCCAGTGGCTCGACCCCGGCGCGTTCGGCGCGACGGGCTCGGGCGGCGACGTGTGGGCGCTGGACACCTACGCGCGCATCTACGAGGCCGTCGACTACCTCAACCGCGCGGGCGGCGTCTACTACGTGACCGCCGTCCAGCTCCGCAAGCACGGCGACGCTGCCTGGTCGGACGCCGATGTGCCGCTCACGGGCGTGGCGCCGCTGCCGATGCTCGGCGACGTCGAGCTCACGATCACATGAGCGAGGTCGGCGCGAGCAAATGCGAACACCAGCCCAGCCAATTGTCTCGCTCGCGCCCGTTGCCGCTGGTTCGACCCCGACGCAACAGCCATGACTGTCGAGCCTGACCATACGCCGCTCGGCGCCCGCCTGCGGGAACGGACACAACCGCTCGCGCCAACCGACGCCGATAACGGATGGGCTCACGCACACCTTTGCGAGGCCATCGGACGGATGCTCGCCCAGACCGCCGAGGTCTTCGACCCCGACGGCGACACGCCGCCGCTCGCACCCATCCTCGACGTCGATCTCTGTCCCGACTGGGCGCTCGGCTGGCTCGGCCAATGGGCCGGGGTGCGGCTACCGGCGGGTACGCCACCCGACGTCGCGCGCGAGATGATCCGCTCGGTAGCGGGCTTCTCACGCGGCACCCCCGCCGCGCTGCGTGCCGCCGCAGGCTTCTATCTCACCGGCACCAAGACCGTCTACTTCAACGAACGGCTGGCCGGGGACGCGTACGCGCTCGGCGTGATCACCCTCGACGCCGAGACCCCCGACCCCGAGCTCGTGCGCGTCGCGATCCTCGCACAGAAACCCGGCGGCATCGTCCTCGACTACGCCTCCATCGTCGGCCAGACCTACCGCTCCGTGCGCGCCGAGGTCGACTCCTACCGCGAGGTCCGCGCCACCTGGCCGAACTACCGCGAGCTCCTCACCCGCCTACCCACCCCATCCGCCGAGCTCTGAGAGTCGCCTATGCCCGATCACTTCACCACGCGCCTGCAACTGCCCTACCCCGATATCGACGACCCCGCCGACGTGCCGGCGGACATGCAGCAACTCGCCGAACGCCTTGACCTGCTCATCCCGGCCGGCGCGGGCGCGGGACTCGCGCTCAACCACGCCACCGTGCTCGACGTCGGCATGACCGGGCAAGTGCGCGCCGGTCGTCAACTCACGCTCGCGGACTTCACGGGCCTCGGGCTCTCGCCGCCGCTCGGCCTCTGGAATCTCTCCAACCTGGCCGACGCCTCCGGCAGCGGCCGCAACCTCACCAACAAGGGCGCCGTCGCCTTCGCCTCAGGGATCAACGGCGCCGCCGCCACGGCCGCGCAGTTCACCGGCTCGACCGCGCAGGCGCTCTACATCGCAGACACCGGCGCCGCCGACCCGTTCCGGATCAAGACGGGCTCGTGGGGATGCTGGTTCCGAACCGCCAAGACGACGACGCAGCAGGTGCTCATCTCGAAGGCGATGACCGGCGCCTATTCGATGTTCTTGCAGGTCACGACGGGACTTGCGGGGCTCGTCGTCTACGCGGACGGGACAACGGTGCTCGCCAACCCGCAGAGCACGAGTTACGTGGCCGATGATCGCTGGCATTTCGCGGTCGGCACGCTCGACGCGACGCAGGCCCGCCTGTACGTGGACGGCGTGTTGGAGGCCGCGGCACTGGCGGCCTTCTCAGCTTTTACCTCTTCGGGGCCGCTGAATATCGGGGCGTGGGGGGCAGATGGAGCGACCGTCGCAAGCAGTCCTCACTTCGGTCGCGTCGATGAAGCGTTCGTCACCGCCGACGTGCTGACCGAGGATCAGGTGCGCAATCTCTACTGCGCGCGTATCCCACACACGCTCGGTCTCGTCCCGAGCGGCGCCAAGCTCAACGTGATCCGCCGCCGACGTGGCGCCGCGCTGGCCGTCTCGGACTTCACGACGCAGCCGCTACGACTGCACAACTTCACAGCCGGAGTGCTCACCGACGAGGGTTCCAACGGGGCGGCGCTGACCAACAACGGCACGGCCGTTCCGGTCGCGGCGGCGGATGGATCACCGGGCGGCGCGTTCAGCTTTGCGGGCGCGCAGAGCCTCTCGGCAACCGACGCCGGGCTGCCGTCCGGCACCAACGCACGGTCGTACGGGTGCTGGTTCAAGACGGCGAGCACGGCGGTGCAGGGCATCGTTGGCTGGGGGTCGGGATTCGGGGACGTTCGTTTGACCATCGAAACGAACGGTTTGATTGCATGGAGTACGACTGACACGGTAGGCGGTGTGTTCGCGAGCGATGGCCAGTGGCATCACGCCATCGTCACGGAGGACAATGCAGCGGGCGACGGCGTCAAGCGCAAGCTATACCTGGATGGACGCTGCATAGGCGGAAGTACCGTCCTGAATGCCATCACGCTGGCGGGCGCGAATCGCTTTCGCGTCGGTTGCCGTCCGGACGCAGGAGCCCCCTTCACCGGCCAAGTTGACGGCGTGTTCGTGTGCGGCTACGCGCTCACCCTCGAAGACGTCGCCAAGTTCTACGCGAAGGGCTCACAGCCGCTCTCGCCATCGCCGAAGAACGCGGGCGATCACGTCGAGGCGTGGGATGCCGCCGCCGTGCTCGTGAACTTCGACTCGCTCGACTCCAACTGGCAAGTCGACCTGGGGGTGGCGGCATGAAAAGCGAA
>Ga0126377_10002199_pt1 | contig 13298 bp, 11 predicted proteins | sample PanSoiMetPlot_22_FD_92647 | JGI IMG/M metagenome (GOLD analysis project Ga0126377, IMG submission 92647) | Tropical forest soil microbial communities from Panama - MetaG Plot_22 | ecosystem: Environmental > Terrestrial > Soil > Tropical forest > Bulk soil | place: Panama | collected 2016-02-17
AATTGTGCGTTCCGGAAAAAGTCATTGATGCGCGGTGTGGCATTTTGAGCGAGGAAATAGATCACGCGCGTGATCACAAATCCCCCAAGAAATCCAATCAGGGGCGATGCAAAGAGGGCGATCAAGACCTTGTACAACCCGGCCAACTTGACGGCATCCGGTCCCGCCCCTAACAGGACCGCGCCAAGCAGTCCCCCGATCAAGGCATGTGAGGAACTTCCGGGAAATCCCCAAAACCACGTGATGAGGCCCCACAGAATCGCACCGATCAAACAGGCCTCAATTTCTTTCAGAGTCAGGATGTTTGCATTCACTACCTCAGCGCCAATCGTCTTCGCCACGACCACTCCAAACAGAAACGGACCGAGGAACTCTGCCACACCTGTTATCACCAGTGCTGTCTGCGGATGGAATGCCCGCGAGGAAATCATGGTGGCCACGATGTTGCTGGAATCGCGCATACCATTCAAAAAATCGAACAGGAGGGCGAGGATGATGACAATGATGAGTTCGCGCGACATGCCGCTATATTTTCTTCACCACTACATCTGCGATGATATTGGCGGCTTCGTCTCCGCGGTCGGCCGCGTTGGAAAGATGGCGATAGACCTCACGAAGTTTCAGCATTTCGACCACGTGATGGATATCTTCGGGTCCGCTGAATAAATCTGCAAGCGCTTCACGATAAACAGCCTCCACGCGATTTTCCAGCGCCTTGGCGCGCTGGGCATGATCGATGGCGACATTGGGATGTTTATGAAGCCGCAAGACGGCATGATAAAGTTCATACGCGGCATCTTTCAACAGAGAAGCCATCCTTTGCATGTATTGCGTAGGGCGGACTTTCAACGTCACCATTTCGCTGACCGTGCTGTCAGCATAATCGATCACATCGTCGATGGAACGGGAGAGGGCGAAAATATCCTCACGATCAAACGGCGTGACGAAAGACCGGTTCAATTCGTCGATCAGGATGCGGCGCACCTCATCCGCCTCTTTCTCCTTCAGGGCCAGATCCTCGGCCAGCTCTGGATCCTGGGTCTCCAAATATTTGACCAGCACCTTCAACCCATCCAACGTAAGCGAGGCCTGCTGTTCGATCAGCTTGTTGAATACTTCTTCGCGGCGTTTGAGAAAACGAAACATGACAATACGCAACTCCAGTAGTGAAATTACAACTACGAAATCATACCACTTTCACTGAAGTTTCCGCGCCTCGCGGGTACAAGATTTGATTGTTTTCAAGTGCCTGTGCCCAGATCAAATGCAGGATATGGTAAAAATATAGGAAATCTATCCCGCGAGGCGGTTATGAAAGACTTGATCTTGATCAGCATCACTGGCATGGACAGGCCCGGCATCACAGCGTCTGTCACACAACTCCTGGCTGAATCCGATGTGCATATACTCGACATCGGACAATCGGTCATCCATGACTCATTGTCCCTTGGGATGCTGGCAGGAATCCCCGCACATATCGAAACGCAGTCTATCAAAAACGCAGTTCAAGGCAAAATGGCTGAGTTGAAGTTAACCGTCCGCTTTGTGGATATCAGCCACGAGAGTTACGATCATTGGGTGGGTCAGCAGGGCAAAGCACGCCATATTGTCACGTTGTTGTCGCAGCAAATCACCGCCCACCATATCAGCCGACTCGCACGTATTGTTGCCAACTACGGACTGAACATCGACAAGATCACCCGGCTCTCCGGCAGGATCCCACTCGAAGCTGTCGACAGCCGCGGCCAGGCCTGTGTGGAATTTTCCCTGCGCGGACCAGTCGAGGATCTCCCGGCACTGCGGCGGGAGTTCATGGAACTCGCCAATGAAATTGACGTGGATATTGCTTATCAGGAAAACAACGTTTACCGCCGCAATCGCCGCCTCGTGGCCTTCGATATGGATTCAACGCTTATACAAGCCGAAGTCATCGATGAACTCGCCAAACGCGCGGGTGTGGGCAGACAAGTTGCGTCGATCACTGAGAAGGCGATGCGTGGCGAGATTGAATTCAAAGAGAGTCTGATACAAAGAGTGTGCCTTCTCAAAGGTCTGCCTGAATCCGCATTAGCAGAGGTGGCCGCGACCTTGAAACTGACCGATGGCGTGGAACACTTGATGACCACCCTGAAGAAACTCGGGTACAAGACTGCCATCCTTTCAGGCGGGTTTACCTATTTTGGCCGCACCCTACAGCGGCGCTTCGGTTTTGATTACGTTTTTGCCAATGATCTCGAGATCGAAGACGGCATCATCACCGGCAACCTAGCTTCAGAAATTGTGGACGGCCAGCAGAAAGCCTCCCTGCTAGCGAGCATAGCCACGCACGAGGGCTTTGCGCTGGAGCAGACGATCGCCGTTGGCGACGGCGCCAATGATCTGCCTATGCTGAGCATTGCGGGTCTGGGCATCGCCTTTCACGCCAAACCGCTGGTCAAGGAATCGGCGCAGCAGTCACTGAATACGTTGGGGCTGGATGGGATCCTGTATTTTATGGGCTTTTCAGAGAGGGAAACAAAACCTTCGTAAACCTGGCATGAAAGCAAAGAGGCGGACGCATATGTGTCCGCCTCTGCACAAAATGGTTAAAACGCAAGCTGCTTTTACCGCGATACAACCGCAGTCGAAACGCTTTGTAGCAGCTTTCCGGAAGTCTTGTCATCCACAATCTCGGCCAGATCGCCCAGCGAGACGATCCCGACCATACGATTACTCCGGCGACCCAGGATCACCAGCCGCCTTATGTGGTTGGCGTGCATCAGATGAGCCGCCTCCTCCACATCCTGATCATCAAAGCAATATATCACCGGGGAAGTCATCAGATCACGGCCGAGGATTGCGTTTGAATTCGTGCCGTTTGCGAGAGCACGCACAACCAAATCACGATCTGTCAGCACACCGACCAACTGGTCGCCCTCAAAGACAGGCAGAAAACCTATATCGTGATCGCGCATCTTCCTGGCCGCGGTTTGCAGGGAATCGTCTGGTTGTATGATCTCAACTTTGCGGGTCATTACCTCATTCAGTTTCACGCCGGACTCCTTTCAGTCATGACATGGTCATCCGTGGCCTGGACGCCATTCTGGCGCGCACAATTGGCGCAACAGTAGAACATGCCGTCCACCTCAATGCCATGACCGATGATTTGGCAGCCACAATGCACGCAGCGCGGCGCAAGCGCATGGATGGCGCACTCGAAGCTATCGAAGATATGCGACGCGCCGTTCAACCTGACCTCGAAACATTTATCATATTCGTTTCCGCACACTTCGCATTTGTCCGTGTGCCCATTAGCTCCAAATAGATTTGTAATAAAATTTTTCGCTGTATCCATGGTGGTCTCCTACTCTACGACGGTAGCTTCGGGCAGCTTTTCGACTTCGTCCTTATCCACCCGAAGATTTACAGTTTCTTCACCAAATGTCACGACCCACTTGATCGGGATGAGTTTCATTGTTTTCGTCAGCAGGCCGCTGGAAACAAGCAGGTGCGTGATCTGATCCGCAGATGGATCGGCGAGAACGCTCTCCACGCTGCCGACCTGTTTTCCATCCTCGGTGATCACGTGGGCACCCTCCTTCATGGCAACTGTTCCATCGGGGATATTCTGCTCCAGTTGAGTGACGAACTGTTCACCGGGGTCCGGAACAATGGCCGGGGCGCCTGTCGGAAAGCCGTAGATAACCGGTGGCGTCGTGCTTTGAGGCGGCTGATCCAGCACCCCTTTTTCGTCGACGAGGCGGCGTTCTTCAAACGGCGGCAAAGCCTCCAAGTCGCCGATATCATCGCGCAGCACGACCAGGTCTTTTGTGGTTTCGGCGACCATTTCGATTGGCACTACTTTCTCGTCATGACTCACCAGGGAGCCGGTTTTTACGACAATATTCGTAAGCGCGTGGCTACCGGGGTTGACCACTACTCTTTCGAGAGATCCAACCTGTTTGCCGTTTGAGGCCAGGATCTTTGCATCCTTCCGTAATTGAATCTTCGTAATCATTGTCATACTCCTTTCATCCCTGAATAGGGATTGTCAGTCGCTGAAAACCGGAAGTGGAGAAAAACTTCGGCAATTACATTTCCAGCAGACATCGTGGGGTCCCTGACACTCTTCAGTATGGCCCTCCACATTCATTGTAAAGTTTCAATGAGGAGCAAGGCATTAAATGCCGGTAAGCACAACCTGAGAAACCTTTCATAAGAGATTAATATTAAGAAAGTCAGCGCCTACCATCGAAGTTTTCTCCCCTGCATATACGCATTGAAATAAAAAAATGGACTGGGCGCCCAGCCCACTTTTCCTTTACCCTTTGACTGCGCCAGCCAACATGCCGCGCACAAAATAGCGTTGCAGTGAAAAGAATACAACCATAGGAAGAACCATCGAAAGGAATGCTGCCGCAGTGAGCAATTGCCAACCGGCTCCAAGTGATGTCACCATGTTGCTGATTTGGTATGTCATGACCGGCGTGGTGCCACCCAAAAACACAAGTGCAACGAGCAGATCGTTCCAGACCCACAGGAACTGGAAAATACCCAGTGATGCAATGGCAGGCATGGCTAAAGGAATCACCAGGCTGCGGAAGACCGTCCAATGGGAAGCGCCATCAATATACGCAGCTTCGAATAAGTCACTTGGCAAGGAGCCCAAAAAGTTGCGCATCAGGTAAATGGCATAAGGCAGACCAAAACCGGTATGAAAGAGCCACACTCCCAGGAATGTCCCGTTCAATCCCAGTTGTGCATAGATGCGCGAGATCGGGACGAGTGTCATCTGAAGCGGAACGACTTGCAATCCGACCAGCACAGCAAATAAGAGAAACCGTCCTTTGAAATCCAACCAGGCAAAGGCATATCCCGCAAAAGCTGCGAATAGGATCGGCAGGATTGTCGCGGGAATCGTGACGAGCAAGCTATTGATAAAAGCACGTCCCATCCCGCGCGGATTGAGAACATCGCTGATATTGCATTGTAGATCCAGGGCTTGTGTATGAGAACTACAGTCACTCGCGTAACTGCTTCTACCACGATAACCAACCAAGGCATCCACATAGTTGCTCAGAGTAAACCGCGCGGCAGTGGCTCCTCCCGCCAGTCCCCTAAGATAAACGGCAATCGTGGCGGCCTCCTGCGGTGTGGGGAGTGACGTATTGCCTGTATGAGGCTGATCATCGATCGGTTTTTGAAGTACTGCAAGCAACTGCGTCGACCGTCCAACCTGACTGACCACCGCAGGGTTGGTCAAATCGGCATTGGGCAATTTCTTTCCATCAGTGCCATGGCAAGTCGAACAATATTGTTGATAGGCAGCTGCACCGGGCGGAGTCGAAAAGGCGGTCCACCAACCGGTGGTATTGATCGCTTGTACAGGTCGCAGTGAGGTGATCAAGAGTCCTAACGTTGGCACAATCCAAATAATCATCGTAACGATAACAATGACGTGAGTCGGGATCCTGCTAAAAAATTTGTTGATCTGATCGCGGTTCATCGGATTGCTTCCTGTTCCAGAAAGCGCCGGATGTTGAAGTAAATGAATGGAATGATAGCCAAAACGAGGACGACTGCGATGGCGGTTCCCCGACCGACATTGAAGTTTTTATACATCTCAGTGTACATGCGGTTGGCGATCACATTTGTGCTGAAGTTACCACCTGTCATCACATATACAATGTCGAACAGTTTCAGCACGTTAATGACCATCGTGGTGATCACCACCAGGATGGTTGGCATGATGATTGGGACCGTGACCTTCCAAAACGTCGACCATTCCGTGGCTCCATCCACACGGGCGGCCTCGAGAATATCTTCAGGCACGGATTTCAACGCTGCCGATAGGATCGTCATGCAGAAACCGGTCCAAATCCAGACGCCCACCAGGATCAGCATGAGGGTATTGAGTCCCGGGGTCGACAGCCACGAAACGGGTTTTCCTCCGAAAGATGTAATGATGGAGTTGAGTAAACCGATCTGCACCTGTTTGGTGCCGTAATCATAGACGAATTTCCAGATGATGCCCGCACCTACAAAAGAAATTGCCATTGGCATAAACAGGATGGCTTTCGCCAACGCCTCATACTTGACCCGATCTGCCAACACTGCGTACGCCAAACCAATGCCCACCGTCCCGGCAGTCATGAGTATGATCCATTTGAGGTTGTTCCCAAACGAGGACTTCCAAAAGGAGTCCCACAACGCTCCGGCAGAACTGAAATTCAGCTCGGCTGTCAGCGCGTAGCGATAATCCTCAAAAATACCCCAACAAGGCTTGCCTTCAACGCATGTTGTGGATGCAGGCGCTGTACCATCTTTATTGCCGAAGCTTAACGAGATGGTATTGATCATTGGATAAACAATGAAGAAAGACATCACGATAAGAGCAGGCAAGAGATACAACCAAGGGACCCAACTGCCTTGCTTCATAATCTTGGGAATATTCTGCGTGGTCATACAGTTTCTCCTTGATCGCAACATAAATTGGGGATGTCTCGAACGAGACATCCCCAACCTATTGAACCGTGCTTTACTTTCCTAAAGCTTGTGCTTGAGCAGCGGCTACATCACTTAGATCTTTGTCGAGATCACCACCGTTGATATAGTCTGAAATTGCTTTGAACTCAGCCGAGCCAAAGCCACCGGGGATTTTGTCGCCCAGGTCTGCCAGAACAGCTGCTGCATCACCAAGCAGTTTTGCTTTATCCTTGGCAGCCGGATCGGTATAGCTGTCCGTTCCCGCTTTGTTAGGAGTCAGGTCAAACCCTACTTCAGCCCACTTTTTTCCGCCAGCATCACTACTCAGATAGGCCACCAATGCTTTGACCGCTGGTTTATCGCTGAAGGCCATCATCCAATCTGCCCCAATTTGGATTCCCTGGGCCCCAGGCATCATGAAGAAAGCGTAGTCTGTGCCATATTTCAGGTCGGGGAATTGGGCAGCAATTGCGCCCGCGGCAAACCCGGATTGTTTGACCATCATGGCTTCCGGCGGATCGGCAAACGGCTTATAGATCGCATCCAGGAAGGCAGTCGAAACTGTGCCCTGTGCGCCGCCAACTGTATATTTCGGATCCGTAGCCCACTTGCCGTAGGTCTGATACGCTTCCTTGACGGCTGCATCATTGTATGGGATCGAACCATCCATGATGCCATTTACATAGTCTGGTCCTTTTGTAACCAACAGGATATCCTGGATCCAATCGGTTCCCGTCCAGCCAGTGGCGTCACCTGACTCGAATCCCATGGACCAGGGCACCTTCCCATCGGCAACCATTTTCTCCACCAGCGCATTCAAATCATCCCAGGTCTTTGGAACTTCATACCCGGCAGACTGGAAGTTAGCCGGGCTGTACCAGATGATTGTTTTTGTATCGGTCTTTACCGGCAGGCCGACCCATTTGCCGTTGACTGTTCCAATTTGCTTCCATGAGTCAAGATAATTGTCAGCGTTAATACCCAGATCATTCATATCCTTCAATTTATCTTGATACTGCACCAACTGGGCAATGTTATAGAAAGCGATGTCAGGCGGTGTGCCAGCCTTGACCCGTGTATCCAGAAGTGCCTGATCACGACTCGACTCTGGTTTGAGCACAATGCCGCAAGCCTCTACCAGTGGGGCCAGGATCTTGTTTAGGTTATCTTCCTCAGTCCCCGACCATTGATAGAGCATGCTGATCTCATCGCCCTGCTGGGCGCCCATGCAGTCAATTCCACCGGTTGCTGGTGCCTGAGTGGCTGGCGCTTCAGTTCCGGCAGGAGCTTGCGTTGCAGGGGCCTCAGTGGCGGCGGGCGGTTGTGTGGCAGGTGCTTGTGTGGCCGGAGCCTGGGTAGCTGTGGCAGCCGAACCGCACGCTGAAAGAAGTATGGCAACCAGCGTAAAAAGACTCGTTAGTGACCATACCATGGATTTTCTATTCATTCTTTCTCCTCTAATACTTTATAAAATTGAAATCTGATTTTGTAATTTGTAGTTCGCTATATTTCTTATGATTTGCGGCGTTCACCTCCTTTCAATATTTATAGAACAGCCTGCAACGCTGCGAGCTGGTGATCCGCTGTTTGAATTGTCCCGACTATTTGTTGTGTAGTTTTGTGTCTTTGGTAATAGGCACCAATCCCCCAATGAACGTGTGTTGATAACGCGCATAATTACTATATCGAATCCAGCTTAGAGATGGAAGAAAAATGAATGAGACTTTTCTCATCAATAAGCAGAAAATAGTCTGGATTACAATCACAAGTGGTGGCCGCGCATGATATATTTTTGAGAGGCCACCCTGCCAAATCGATTCGCTTATTGCAATCGAAGTACGCCAGATCCGTCGTACAATGGATACCACGAATGATTTGGGATAATCAGTGAGGCAACGATGAAAGTCATCATCACCTCCAGCTATTGTGATTAGGTGGATTGCTATTCCATACCCGATACAGATCCAAATCCCACCTTTGCTCCGGCACCTTCACCGATCGCTCATTTCTTCTTCCTTGAAGCCTGTGCTTTTTTGACATTCGTGCGGCGTGCCCGTTTTTGTGCCGGGGTTGGCTTGCTCTGTTCAGGGATATTTGGCCGCGGACTGGCTTTGAACCGATCGCCAACCATACGAGTCGGGGATGAGCCTAATTGCTCGATCACATCCCTTGCATCCTTCGTGTCCGGGATGAGTTTATTGCCCTGCACATGAGCATCGTCCTTGTCGATCAGCCACTTGACCGTTGACCAGTAACCGCTCGACCGCTGGCCAGCCACCCTTTGAATATGTCCACGCTTGCCAACATCCTGCGTCCGAAAGGTGACAAAGTCTCCTCTTGGCCGGACCTCGATGTGATAGTACTCACCCCTACCAGTACTCCCTGGTTTTCTGCGCGCCGGACTTTTGGCCGTAGACTTTCTGTTGTTTCGCCTGCTAACTTGTCCTTGGATTGACATGAAAAACTCCTTACCAGTCCATTGGAAAAGGTTCCAATTCTTCGACTGAATCTTCTTTAATAGTTTAAAAAGCCAATCCAAAGCATGACATTAAAGACTGGTAAGAGTCAGTTAAGAAAGCTCTCTTAAGATGCTCATCTTGCCGAAAACGTCCCCTAACTCTCTATTGGATTTACAATTCTTCGCCTGACTGCAGAAAACCCATATTGTTGTAGAATAGTTGCACAAGAAACTTTGTCACATAATTACCAGGGCCACTCAAACGATGACTCAGCAAGTGAGAGCTGCCGTGAAGAATCAACTAAAGCTTGTCATAAACTTGACTGTGGTCCTGCTGCTCATTGGCCTAGCAGGATGCAGTGTGGCAACACCCACGCCCCACTCAATTACAGCGACTGCGCCCCAAACGGTCACGTCGCCATCCACCGAATTCCCCACTCCTTTTGCCTTTTTCACTCTAACACCAACTTTAGCTCCCACGGATCCTGCCTCGGGCACGATCGCCTTTATTTCCAATCGTGATGGAATTCTTGACTTATATGCAATGCATGCGGACGGTACGAGCCAGACCAATTTAACCGATAGTTTCAATAACGATTTTTTACGGGCATGGTCACCGGATGGTACAAAAATTCTATTTGAATCTTTCGATGGGCAAAGTACGGACATCTACGTGCTGAATGTGAGTGATGGCACGCTGACCAATCTGACAAATTCAAGTTTCAACGAGTCCTCACCGCTGTGGTCACCAGATGGCGCGAAGATCGTGTTTCAATCCTATGGGGACGGCAAAGAGGCTGAAATTTACGTGATGGACTCGGATGGGGAAAATTTGACCAACCTGACAACAACGCCTGGGTTTGGAGATGTTTTCCCAACCTGGTCACCGGATGGAAAAAGAATTGCCTTCGTCACAAATCGGAATGGCTATTACGACATCTATATCATGAATGCCGATGGCGGCAGTCCGACGAATATCACAATAAATAATGATGATGCGAATTATCCTGCCTGGTCACCGGATGGAACAAAGATCGCGTTTCAATCCTTTCGAGATGGCAAAAGTGGACTCTATGTGATCAATACGGACGGCTCCGATGAGTCCCACCTGGCAACGGAGTCCCTTTATGACTCTACGCCCGCCTGGTCACCGGATGGAACAAAGATCGCGTTTGTATCCCAGGCAGACGGCAACTCCGAAATCTATGTGGTAAGAGTGAATGGAAGAGACCTGACCAACTTAACAAAGAACAGCGGCGAAGATAGCACCCCCACCTGGTCGCCAGATGGGATGATGATCGCGTTCACATCTTATCGTGATGGAAATGCAGAAGTCTATGTGATGAACGCGGATGGAAGTCATCAGACCAACATTACGAAAAATGCAGCAGATGATTACACGCCCACGTGGTCACCTGCACCAGAAAACTCCGCAATTTTCTTCGAATGCAAATCTGGTTGGACTCGCCTCAAGATCGGGATGTATGCTGTTGTTACGGAAGCGAATGGCGTTCCCAACCGTGTGCGCTCAGGTCCGAGTCAAGTGGATGAAGTCATCACGCAGGTTTATCCGGGCACACCTCTGAAAGTGATCGAGGGGCCTGTCTGCGCTGATGGATTGGTGTTTTGGAAAGTAGAACACACTTCCATTCCTGAGGGGTCGGGTTGGATCGCTGAAGGCAATGGAGATGAATATTGGTTGGAGCCATATACGCCTTAAGTGGTTTTTGTTGTAGAATCGGTTTAACTACCGACTCCACCAGCGAGGGTAACCATGAAAGTCTTCCTCAGCTCCACTTACAATGACTTAATCGAACACCGCAAAGCGGCATACGACGCGTTGGAACGCATTGGACAAGAAGTCGGACGCATGGAAATATTCGGCGCACGCGCGGAAGAAGCAACCATTGTTTCTCTTGGCCAACTGGAAAAGAGCGACTTCGTGATCGGAATTTACGCCCATCGCTATGGATTTATCCCGGAAGGCTCAGACATTTCCATCACCGAGCAGGAATACCTCCAAGCCAAAAGCAAAAGCAAGCCTGTTTTATGTTTCGTTGTGGATGAAGATCATCCGTGGTCGCCAAAGATGATGGAGAAAGACGCGGGAAAAATCAAAAAACTGGAGGACTTCAAAGCAAGAATTTTGAAAGAAAAGGTGGTTGACTTCTTCACTACACCCGCCGATTTGGCCATGAAGATCGCCACATCGGTTCACAATCACCTGGCGAAACTTGAAGAAGAACGCAAAGCCATTGAAGCCGAAAAGATTCGACAGAGTGAAATAAGAGTTGGAATCGATGGCAATTTTAGTGGCAATCTAATTATCGGCAATCAGAATACAAGCAATAATGCTATCGCCAATTATCAATCTTCCAAACCCACAGGTTCTACACTCCCCCACCAAGAATTCTTCTTCGGTCGCGCAGACGAGCTCAAAACCATCGCCGAAGCCCTCTCCCCCGAAAGACGTGCATGGGGCGCGTTGATTGATGGACCCGGCGGCATCGGCAAAACTGCGTTAGCGATCAAAGCCGCACATGACGCGCCAAAAGAATTATTCGACCGTAAGATATTCATCACCGCCAAAGTGCGCGAACTAACTCCTGAAGGTGAACAAAAACTGACCGACTTCACTCGCCCCACGTACCTCGCCATGCTGGACGAGTTGGGAAAAGAGTTGGACGAAGAAGGCTTGGAAAAACTCCCACCCGATGAACGCCCCAATACTCTGCGCCTTGCTCTGGGAAGTAAAAAAGCACTGATCACCTTCGATAATTTGGAAACCTTACCTGAAGAAGAACGGACACGCCTCTTCCAATTCCTCTCACGCCTGCCCGAAGGGAACAAAGCCATCGTCACCTCCCGCCGCTCGGACGTGGACGCGCGCATCGTACGCCTCGACCGCCTTGCCCGCGACGAAGCCATGTTGCTCATCACTGAACTTGCCACCAAATATCCTCGCCTCGTCCGTGCCTCTCAAAAAGAGCGCGAAGACTTGTACGAGATCACACAGGGCAACCCGCTCTTCATCCGCTGGATTGCGGGGCAGTTGGGAAAGGAAGGTTCTCACCTGCGCACAATTGAAGAAGCCGTCGCGTTCATTGACCAAGCGCCCAAAGGCAACGATCCGCTCGAATACATCTTCGGCGACCTATTGGAGAGCTTCACCGAAGACGAGACCAAAGTCCTCGCCGCGTTGACGCACTTTACCCAGCCAGCCAAACTTAAGTGGATCGCGGATATGACTGGCCTGCCCGAACGCGCCGCCGAGACCGCCCTCGAAGATTTAACGGATCGCTCGATCTTAATATCAAATATCGAATCTCGAACTTTCTTTTTACCCCCACTGACAGCGAAATTTATCCGCACGCGCCGCCCCGAAGCCGTGACCCAGACAGGCGACGCCCTCACGAACCGTGCCTACGCCCTCGCTCTGCAATACGGCGGAGGCGACAACTACGAAGGCTTCCGCATGCTCGACGCCGAATGGGACTTCCTCTCCGCCGCCCTGCCGCGCTTGCTGACAGGTGACAACGAACGTTTGCAAACAGTTTGCCACCAACTCACACAATTTTTCAACTTTACTGGACGATGGGATGAAATGATATGGCTTTTCGAACAAGCCGAAGTACGTGCCATCGTCAATGGCGATAAAGAAAATGCAGGCTGGAGAACATGGTGGGCAGGATTCACATATTCCTTCCGTAACCAACCTGCCGAAGTGCTGGCGTGCGCCGACCGCGCCGCCGAACACTGGCAGGAAAGTAAGCCGTACGAAAAATCCTCCGCCATCCGTCTGCGTGGAATCGGTCACGAGCTGGAAAAAGACTACCTCGCTGCCATCGTAGCCTACCGCGAAGTGCTGGAAATCCGCCGCTCCATCTCTCCCGAAAGTAAAGGAGTCTCTATCGCACTGAGCGATTTGGCGGACGCGGAAAAAGCTAACAAAGATTATTCTGCCGCCAAGCGTGACTACCGCGAAGCCCTGCGCATTGCAAAAATCATCAATGATGATGAAGGCACAGCCATTTACACAGGCAACTTAGCAGGGCTCGCCCTCGACCGCAAACAATGGACGGAAGCTGAGACCCTCGCCCGCGAAGCCCTTGCGCTGGCGGAAAAAGTCGGGCGGCAAGAGTTGATCGCCACTGATTGTGGCCGCATCGCCAAAGCCCTGCTCAATCAAAACGAAAATCTTGAAGAGGCCCTATCTCTCTCCCGCCGCGCCGTGGAGATTTTTACGCGCCTGCGTTACAGCGATTTGCCCGAAGCACAGGAAACACTGGCGGAGATTGAGGAGAAGATACAAGAGAGTAGATGAGTAGATAGTAGGTAGTGCTTGAATCGTGACCTACATGTTCTAGCAAGCCAT
>Ga0126377_10002200_pt1 | contig 13298 bp, 9 predicted proteins | sample PanSoiMetPlot_22_FD_92647 | JGI IMG/M metagenome (GOLD analysis project Ga0126377, IMG submission 92647) | Tropical forest soil microbial communities from Panama - MetaG Plot_22 | ecosystem: Environmental > Terrestrial > Soil > Tropical forest > Bulk soil | place: Panama | collected 2016-02-17
CCCACAGTTTTAGCAAGGCCTGCTTCAAGCGCCGCCGCCATGACGGCGGCGCTTCGTCCGGTTCGACCTCGGCGAGCCGCAGGCCGACGCTGACCACACGGCCTTCGGTCACCTGATGCACAACCAGCGCAATCTCGCCCAGCGGCAGCGCGTCGCCCGGGCGTGGCACGCGCCGCCCATGGGTCGCGAAATGATGGGTCGCGAAATGGTCGGCCAGCGTAATGCCCTTCTCCTCCTCCGCAATTGTCAGCCCGTAGATATCGGCAAGCTCGCCGAGCGTATGCTCGCCGGTCACGAAGAAGTCGCCCAGGAGACGCGGATCGGGCCGCGACGGCGGCGGCATGTCGACGAAGAAACGGTCGAGCGCCTGCGCCTTCTCGGGCGGCGCCAGGAGATAGACATAGTCGCCCGGGCGCACCGGATCGGCCTCGGGCGGACTGAGGATTTTCTGGTCGCGCACGACCAGCGTCGGTCGCGCCCAGGACGGCAGCAGCCCGCGCCGCAGATAAGGGCTGTTGGCTGCGACCGGATAGCCGACGATCTCCTGCTCGAGCTGGCCCGGCAGATCGAGCTCGACGCGCCTCGGCATGTGGTCGTAACGCGGAAACGCGATATTGAGGAGCCGCGCAGCCCACCCGATGCTCCAGCCCTGGACCAGGAGCGAGGCGAGCACCACCACGAATGCAATGTTGAAATAGATCTCGGCCTTCGGCAAATGCACGAGCAGGGGGATCGACGCCAGAAAGATTCCAACAGCGCCACGCAGCCCGACCCAGGAGATGAAGGCCTTTTCCCGCCAGGGAAATGGAAACGGTATCAAACAGAGGAACACCGCGACCGGCCGCGCAAAAATCATCAGGGCGACGGCCACCGCCAGTGCTGCGACGAGCGTGTCGATCAGGCGCTCAGGAGTGACCAGTAGCCCAAGCAGCACGAACATCGCAATCTGGGCAAGCCAGGTGACGGCATCGAGAAAGACGATGACGGTGTTGTGCGCCCGCGTCGCCCGGTTGCCGACAATCAACCCGGCCAGATAGACCGCGAGAAAGCCGGAGCCGTGCAGGGCCGACGTGAAGGCAAAAACCACCAGCGCACTCGTGGTGACGAACGGCGCGTGCAGGCCCTGCGGCAACCCCAGATGGTTGAGCACGAATACAATCGCACGGCCTCCCAGCCAGCCCAGCAGCGCCCCGATGATCGTCTCACGAGCAAGCTCGAGGACAACCTCCTGCCAGGTCTGCTCACCGATCAGAAGGAATTGGACGAGCACGATGGTCAGAAACACCGCGAACGGATCATTGCTGCCCGACTCGACCTCGAGCGTCGCGGCGACGCGCGGGCGCAGGCGCAGCCCGCGAGCATGGAGCAGAAAGAACACCGCGGCAGCGTCAGTCGATGCCACAACCGCACCAACCAGCATGGCTTCGATCCAGTTCAGGCCGAGCGTGAACTTGGCAACCGGTGCCGTGAGCGCCGCAGTGAGCACGACGCCGATGGTCGCCAGCACAACGGCAGGACCGAGCACATTGCGAAAGGTCGCAAAGCGCGTGCGCAGGCCACCGTCGAACAGGATCAGCGCAAGCGCGATCGAGCCCACAATATAGGTCGAGCGCACATCGTCGAAGCGGATGCCACCGGGCCCGGATTCGCCCGCCAGCATGCCGACCAGCAGGAACACGAAGAGCAGCGGCGCGCCGAACCGCATGGCAATCAGGCTCGACAGGATGCCGGCGAGCACCAGCAGCGCGCCAAGCAGAATCATGATGCTGACGGCGTCGAGAGCGGCCATACGTCACGGCGGTCCTTGCGGGTTTGTCCGCACAGTGACACGACAGTCGCGTTCGACGCAAACCGCGTAACGTCGCGGGCCCGCTAGTGTTTGCGTACTCTTACGAATCAGAATTCTGTTGGAGTGCACAGACAGCGAGCGCGCACGGCGGGACTCCCTTTCCCAAACCGAATTCGGGTTTACCCGAGTTCGGTCACTCACTTACATGGCCGAAGTCGGAAACATCCGACTTCGGCTGGGGAGAGGGCGGGGGGTGAGGGGGAACTGCGCTCTCGATAGTCTGTAACCCCTCACCCCACCCCTCTCCCTTCGGGAGAGGGAGCCGCCCGTGCCCGCGTCACCGCTGTACCCGCCAACACGCCGTCGTTGAAAAGCGTCGCTACGCCTCCGGCCCGGCGTATTTGCCCGCCGTGTGGGGAAACATCGCCTTCACGATCTTGAACTTGGAGATGTCGATGGTGCCGTCCATGTGCGGGAAAATCGCGGCATCGCGCAAAAGCTTTTCCACTCCGAAATCGAGCATCATGCCGTTGCCGCCATGCAGCTCCACCGCATGGTGCGCGACCTTGAGGATCTGCTCGGAGGCAAACATCTTGGCCATGTTGCAGAGCGCATCGGCCTCCGGCGCCTTGGCATCGACGGCTTCGGCGGCGCGCGCCGTGAGCGCGCGGGTCGCCTCGATCGCGGTCGCCATCTCGGCGAGCCGCAGCGCCACCGCCTGGTGCTTGATCAGGATGCGGCCGCCCTGCACATAGTTCTGCACATAATCGGCGGTCACTTCGAAGGCGCGCACCCCGACACCGAGGTTCTTGGCCGCCTGGATGATCTTGCCGGGCTGGAAATAGACGCCGGCCCGCCCGAGCGCGTCGTTCTCGGCGAGCAGATGGTCCTCCGGCACGCGCATGTCTTCGAACACGAGCTCGCCGTTGTTCATGAAGCGGCAGCCCAAGGTCTCGTTGCAGCGCGCGATGGTGAGCCCGGGCGTGTCGCGCGGCACCAGGAACGACGACGTGCCCTGCAACATGCCGACTTTTGGATTGGTGTTGGCGTAGACGACGAACAGGCCGGCGTCGTAGCCGTTCGAGATGAACTGCTTGCGTCCGTTGATCACCCACTCACGCCCGTCTTTCACGGCCCGCGTCTGCATAGCGGCTTCCGGCACGTTGTAAGGCAGCCAGCGGTCGGAGGCGCCGCGCGGCTCGGTCAGGCAATGGGCGAGCAGGAATTGCGGGTCTTCGACGATGCGCGGAAACCAGCGCTCCTGCAGATGGCGCGGCGCGAGGTTGCGCAAAAGCACGGAGACTTTCCAAATTTGCACGAGCTTGTCCGACAAGCCGGAATCGCCGCGCGCGATCTCCTCGGCGATGATCGCGAAGGTCTGGGTCTCGGTCGCCTTGTCGAGCTCGACGCCGCCGAACTCCTCCGGCACACCGAGGGTGCGGATGCCAACCGCCTGGGCGCCCTCGAGGATTTCCGGCGGCAGGCGCTCCTCCGGCACCATGTTCCATTCCCGCTGCCAATTGCCGCGGATGAAAGGGATCACGACCTTGTCGACGTAGTCCCGGCAGCTTTGCCGCATCATGCGCTGCTCGTCCGAAAGCGCGGCCATCCTGATCTCCCGTTGGCAAAAGTATGGCGGTTATATCCTCCGCCTATGGCCGGGCTCAACCGCGCGTGGCGCCATCACTTCGCCAAATCGCGGCTCTTGGTGGCGCTTTGACGATGGCCGGTGAACCTCGCTAAGACACCGGGTGGGAACGGGCAGATGGACGATCTCGACGAAATCCTGGAAGCACTGACCACCGCCTGGACAGCGATGGCCGGCAAGGTCACCACCATATGGCTGCCGATCCAGCTGGCGATCATTGTGCTCGCCGCGCTTGCCGGCTGGGCCGTGGCGGCGCTCATTCGCAAGCGCGTCGATTTCGCCAAGCTGATGGCGAGCTGGCCCATCTACCCGCGGATTGCGGCACTCACGGCGGTCAAGAACCTCGGCGTCATCGCGTCGATTGTGCTGCTCATTTCGATTTACGCCGGCATGCGGGCCGCAACGGTGCCGACCCGCTTCTATCTCATCGGAGTGGCTTCCAACCTGGCGACCGCCTGGGTCGTGATCGCAATTCTGGCGAGCGTCATCCACAATCAACTGGTCAACCGGCTGGTCTCGATCGCAGCCTGGACGATCGCCGCGCTTAGCATTGTCGGCTTGCTGGAGCCGGCGGAGGAAGCGCTCGATTCGGCTGGCGTCGCGATCGGCGGCCTGCGGATCACGGCGCTGGTAGCGCTCAAGGCAACCGTGCTCCTCCTGCTCGCGCTCTGGGCCGCCAATGCCACCAGCAATTTTCTCGACCGCCGGCTGCGGAGCTATCCGGATCTCACCCCCTCGATCCAGGTGCTGCTCGGCAAGCTCGTTCGCATCGGCCTGATCACATTCGCGGTGCTGGTCGTGCTCAGCTCCGTCGGCATTGACTTTTCAGCGCTCGCGCTGTTCTCCGGTGCGGTCGGCGTCGGGATCGGCTTCGGCCTGCAGAAGATCGTGTCCAACCTGGTGAGCGGAATCATTCTGCTCGCCGACAAGTCGATCAAGCCCGGCGACATCATCACGCTTGGCGACAACTATGGCTGGGTTGACACCATGGGGGCGCGCTACACCTCGGTGGTGTCGCCCGATGGCCGCGAATATCTGATTCCGAACGAAGACTTCGTCACGCAGCGGGTGATCAACTGGTCATACTCCAACGAACGGGTCTGGCTCGATGTCCGCTTCGGTGTGAGCTATGCGAGCGACCCCCACCGCGTTCGCGAGGTTGCGCTCGAAGCCATTGCCTCGGTGCCGCGGGTGCTGAGCGATCCGCCGCCGGCCTGCAATCTGGCGGCCTTCGGGGATTCCTCACTCAACTTCGCGCTCTGGTTCATGATCGGCGACCCGATCAAAGGTGTCGGCAATGTCCGCAGCGCCGTGCTGTTCGCGCTGTGGGATGCCTTCAAGCGCGAGGGCATCGAGATTCCCTATCCGGTGCAAGACCTGCGGTTAGAGAAGCCGGTCACCGTTGTGCTGGACCGGCCGGGCTAAGATCGCGCGTCGCGCTCGGCGTGGATGCGGATGTGCTCCAAAACGCGGGTGTTGTTCTGGCGCACGATCCAGCGCGCCATCGGCAGCCAATAGGGAACGGGATCAAGCCGGAGTTCGTGCGACGTTCGCTCGACGATGTCGGTGCCGCCGTCTGACCGGGGAACGAGCTCGAAGCTGGTCGAGATCGTGCGGAAGTAGCCGATGACATGTGGAGCGTGCACGTGCTCATAGGGGCTGAGCTCGCGCATCCCTGGAACGTCGCGGACAACGACGAAGGCGAGCTTCTGGTTCGGCACCCATTCCGTCACGCGCTCGATCGCGGTCCCGGTCGAGAACTCCCCAATGCGCTCGGCGCCAACGCCCTCGCCGTGGACCTCGCCCCGCAGTGGGTAGGCGACGCCAAGACGGAACGGCAGCGCGAGCGGCCCTTCGATCGGGTCCGTGGACAGAATTGATCGCCAGACCACGTCGGGCGGCGCCGCGACCGAAATTGTCTGCTCGGTCTCGAAGTGAGCGCTCGGAGGCAGCACATGCTCAATCGCGAACATCAGCGGCAGCAGCGCGATGCACTGCAACGGTTGCCCGGCCGGCCGCCTCGCCTGCAACGCCATGGCACGGCCAAGAACTCCGCCGAGCATCGCCATGCCCAAGCCGAGCGGTGCCGCCATCAGGATGCAGATGACGCCCTCCACCGCGACTGCGACAAGCGTCAGGCCCCCCAGCAAGACTGCCATAAAGACCGTGAACGCGGTCTGCCGCCCGCCGATATCCGCCTGATGGTTCGCGGCGTAGGCGGAGACAATGCCGACCACGAAGGGCGTCAGCAGAAACAAGGTAGAGCCATAAGCCCTGAATACAAGCGTGCCCAAAGCGACGGCCACTGAGGTCAATGCGACGCCGGCAAGTACGCCCCGCGCGGCGGAAGCCCACAATATCGGCTGTGACGTTCCAGCACGGGTGACAACCGTCCGCGGCTCGCGATCCAACTCCCCGGGTGCGAAGCAGCCAACAAGATCGCGATCTGGCTGCGACGGCGGGAGGCAGAGAGCAAAGATCACCAGAATTTGGATGATGGGCGTTATCGCAAACGCGGCGGCCCAGGCGCCGTCATTGGCGTCATTGGCGCGCCGGAACGCAAGTGCAGCGAGCGCCCAGGCAGCGATCAAGAGATAGGCAGCACCGACGGCATACGCGAGATCTGCGCTGCCGCCGACTGCCCGCAGCGCGCGATGCGGTATGAGATAGGCCCACGCATCCAGGCCGTTTAGTTGGCCAGTATAGAAGGGGATCAGATACTGGCTCAGAAATATGGCGACCGACCAAGCCGCATAGGGCGCTCGCCCAATTCTTCCTTTGAACGTAAAGGGCGTGATCACAGCCGAGCCCTCAGCGCTCGAGAGCAACCAGATTGGGGCGATAGGGCAGCGTTTCAGGCGTCTTCACGTTCCAGATGAGGCCGACCCGGCGCAGCGCGTTCAGCACCCACCAGCCCGGATCAAGCTCGCCCTCACGCACGCCCAGTCGTGCCGAACCCGGAAAGGCGTGATGATTGTTGTGCCAGGCTTCGCCCATCGTGATCAGGCTGCAATAGGGAACGTTGTAGCCCTGCACGCCCGCGCCATCGACGTGCCAGGAGCGCGGCCCGCGATTATGGGCGAAGTAGCCGACCAGCCAATGACCGGTGACGCACGCGGCCACCCGCAGCGCAATGCCCCAGACCACCCACGGCAAACCGCCAATGGCAAAGAACAAGATGGCCCACGGCAGCTGCTGCACCATCCAGGTGCGCTCGATGAACTGATAGAAGCGGTCGTCACGCACGCGCCGCTCCATCACCAACTCAGGCGGGTGCGCCAGCACGATCTCGCAATGCAATTGCCAGAAGCCGTCGCGCAGGATCGACGAGCGGTGCGCCAGATAGGGATGGCAATGCGGCTTGCGTTGCGCCCAGTCGCGGATGTCGTGCTGACGGATCATGCCGTAGGGGCCCGCCATCCCGACCAGCGTGCCGCAATAGACGAAGAACCGCTCGAGCCAGAGCGGACAATCGTATGAGCGGTGGATGAGCCGCCGATGCATGCCGAGCGAATGGCCGAGGCAGACCGTGACAGCACTCATCACGATGAAAACCGCAAGCGCGCTCCAGCTGAAGAAGAACGGCGCACCCACGAGGCCAACAAGGGTCATCGTGGAAATCCAGATCGACTTATCGGCCTTCCAACGTACGGCGCCTTCGACCGCGCTGGTGTCGTCAGTGTCAACCATGCGAGGCGAGCGAAACGTGCTTTCCGAGCGCAGCAGTGCCTCATCGACGACGTCGAAATCGTATTTCATGTTCGTCGCTGCGGCCAACATCGCCATCGGGCTGCTCCATAATTTACGCAGTATGAAAATCCACACGCCTCGCCATCGACAAGCTTCGATTATTGTCGTATATAACTATTTAATTAAATACTCAATCGTCCATTCGGGTGATGCGGTGGAGAGAGGCGGGAGCCGTGCGCACAGGGAAGCGGAAGCCCTGAAGCGGGAAGCACTGAAGCGGGAACACTGATGTCGATCGACAAAGTCTTCGAAGCCCTCTCCTCGGCGCCGCGGCGCCGCATTCTCGCCTATCTGTCCAAGACCGACATGACGGCAGGCGAGATTGCGCAGCGCTTCGCCGACACGATGTCGCAGCCAGCCATCTCCAAGCATCTCTCGGTGCTCGAAAACGCCGGCATCGTGTGGCGCGAGAAGCGCGGGCAGAATGTGCACTACGGCCTCAAGGAGGAGGCGCTGACGTCATCCCTGGTGCACTTCCTGGCCGAGGTGTGCCCACGCTCACGCCCGTTCCGCAAGGACAGCGCGGAGGCTGCGAAACGAAAGAAGCGACCAACATGAGTGCCAGCTCGTTGGTGACACTCAGCGTCATGGGCGGGTTTGCGGCAAGCGCCATATGAAAAGATGTGAATAGACGCAAATTTGGCGCACGTGGACAATACTACCGCCACAAACTGACGCAATTTCAGTTTGCCAAGAAGAACTAATGTGGTTGATGGGGCGAGACGGGCTCCGCCAACAATAAGTGCCTGTCTTTGTTGTCTGTTTGTAGTTGCCCCAGAACTAAACAGGGGAGTGGCTCAGGCAACACACTCCCCCTTTTGTTTCAACTCACGACACGTCACCCACTGTTGCGAGCTCACGCCGCCTTTCGGCTCGCCAGGAAATTGCCCATGCGGTCGAGTGCCTTCAGGATGTTCTCGGTCGAGTTGGCGTAGGACAGCCGCACATAGCCCTCACCGAGAATTCCGAAGTCAGGCCCACCAATGATAGCGACGCCGGCGTCGTCAAGCAGCGCATTGGCGAGCGGCTTCGCCATCCAGCCCGTGCCTTTGATGTTGGGGAACGCGTAGAAGGCGCCTTTCGGGGTCGCGCAGGTCACGCCCGGCAGCCGGTTTAGCCCCTCGACCACGACTTTGCGACGGCGGTCGAACTCGGCGACCATCTTGTACACCTCGTCCTGCGGACCGGTGAGCGCCGCCAAGCCAGCATATTGCGCCGAGGCGTTGACGCAGGAATGCAGGTTGACGGCAAGCTTGCGCGCATAGTCGTAGAGCTTGCCTGGCCAGATTGCATAGCCAAGCCGCCAGCCGGTCATCGCATAGGTCTTCGACCAGCCATTGAGCAGGATCAGCCGATCGCGGATCGACGGATAGCCAAGCAGGCACACATGGGCCTCGCCGTCATAGACCATGTGGTCATAGATCTCGTCGGAGAGCACGCAGACGTCAGGCCAGCGCTCAAGCCCGGCGACGAGCTTGTCGACCTCGCTCTTGGGCGTCACGCCACCGGTCGGATTGGCCGGCGAGTTGACGATCAGAAGCCTGGTCTTCGGCGTGATCAACGACAGTGTCTCCTCGGCCGAGAAGGCAAAGCCGTTCTGCTCGCGGATCGGCACCGGGATCGGATTGGCGCCGGTGAACTCGATCATCGAGCGATAGATTGGAAAGCCCGGGTCGGGATAGAGAATGTCGACGCCTGGCTCGCCGAACATCATGATCGCCATGAACATGGTCGGCTTGCCGCCGGGCTGGACCATCACCTCGTCGGGCGAGACCGTGACCTTGAAGCGCTTGTGCAGATCAGCCGCCACCGCCTCCCGCAGTGGCGGAATACCAGTCGCGGGCGTGTAGCCGTGGTGACCGTCGCGCAGCGCCTTCACGGCCGCCTCGACGATGAAGTCGGGCGTGCGGAAATCGGGCTGGCCGATGCCGAGATTGATGATATCGCGCCCCTGCGCCATGAGCGCGTTGGCGCGCGCCAGCACCGCGAAGGCGTTCTCCTCGCCGATGCGGTCAAAAGCCGAGATCGTGCGCAGCATGGCGTCCCTCATCCTCATTGATTTCGCGCGGCAGTTCAGCCCATCCTCGCCGCGAATGCAATCAGCCCGGGAACTAGACCATGCCCACGATCGCCGACAAGCGCCGCACCTTCCGCAAGCTGCACGAGACAGGCTGTTTCGTGATCCCCAACCCCTGGGATATCGGCAGCGCACGCTATCTGCAGCACCTGGGCTTCAAGGCGCTGGCGACCACCAGTGCGGGCTTTGCCTTCACCCGCGCCCTGCCCGATGGCGGCGTCCCGCGCGAGATGATGCTCGCCCACATCCGCGAGATCGTCGAGGCGACCGATCTGCCGGTGAACGCCGACTTCGGTGAGGGCTTTGCGCAGGATCCGGCAGGCGTCGCCGAAAGCGTGCGGCTGTGCGCCGAGACTGGCGTGGCAGGGCTTTCAGTCGAGGACGCGACCGGCGATGACAAGCAGCCGCTGTTCGACATCGACACTGCCGTTCAACGCATGCGCTCAGCGCGCGCCGCGATCGACAAGGCCGGCGACGACGTGCTGCTGGTCGGGCGCTGCGAATGTTTCCTGGTCGGGAAACCTGACATCACCGAAACCGTCGCCCGGCTCAAGGCCTACAGCAGCGCCGGCGCGGATTGCCTCTACGCGCCCGGCATCCGCACGCGCGAAGAGATCGCGGCTGTGGTGAAAGCGGCCGCGCCGAAACCGGTCAACGTGATCCGCGCCGCCGCGGCCGGGCTCAACGTGGCCGAGCTCGCCGCGCTCGGCGTGCGGCGCATCAGCGTGGGCAGCGCGTTGGCGCGTGCGGCTTGGGGTGTGTTCATGAAGGCCGCACGGGAGATCGTGACCGACGGCCGCTTCGACAGTTTCGCCAGCGCCACGCCCAATGCGGAGCTCAACAAGCTTTTTCGTACCTGATGATGCGCGAGCACAGCCGCCCCCACACGTTCGTCCCCGCGCTGCGCTAAGACATGCACCTATCTGCCTGACTCGCTGGAATGCATTGCTGTGCCACCGGCACGGCCTGCTCCCTCTCCCCGTTGGGGAGAGGGCGTCCCGCCGTGCCCGCGGAAAGGCCGTTGATCCCAACACACTCCAGTTCGCGATCATGCCTAAGCCTTCATCCCAACCGGCGCGACCTGCGAGGTCTTGAGCCCCATCAAATCGAGCGCACGGCGAATGAGCCCGGAGCCTTTCGCTTCCTCGATGAACGCCGTCACCGCAGCAAGCGCAGCCGGCTTGTTCTTGGCGACCGCGACCGCGGTCGTGGAATTGAGGAAGCCGCCATCGAGCACGCGCGAGCCGGGCAAAGCCTCGACCAGCCCACCGACCGCCTCGCGCGAGAGCGCGATCGCATCGACCTTGCCGGCGCGCATCCGCTCGACGCCCTCGTCGGGGCCTTTGACGTTGACCGGCGTCGCGTTCGGCGCCGTGCGCTGCGCGGCGCGAAACGTCGCGGTGCCCTCGACGCCAGCAACCCGCACCCCCGCGCGATCGACTTCTTCGAGCGCTTTGATAGCGGAGCCTGGCGCCACCAAGTAGGTGCTTTGCAGCAGATGATAGGGCGCGCCGAAATCGACCACCTTCTTGCGATCATCATCAACCGGCACGAAGGTGACGTCCCAGGCGTCGGCATTCGTTGCCGCGATGATCTTGCCGGAGGAATCGTATTCGACAAGCTCGACCGGTACCTTGAGCCATTGCGCGAGCGCGGTGCCGAGCTCGACCGGGACGCCGCGCGGCTTGCCGGTCGCCGGATCGCGCACGCACCAGAGCGCGGAGGCCGCCGGCCCGACCGCGATCCCGACCCGAAGCTTGCCAGTCGGTGCGAGCTCTTTGATCGCCAGCTCCCTAATCGCAGAATCCGTGACAGCAGCCATGATGACAACCCCCGAGAATGGCATTGAACCCTAGTGAGCAGCTATTAGGCGGTCAGCGTCAGGGTGACAAGCGGAGCGCCATCGTGACGCCTTGCTGTCACGCGCGCGAACGCTACCATGCCGGCCGCCGATGAATGCGGGCGGCCACGGATAGGCGGCCCGGACAATTTCAGCCTGTCTGGTTTTTTGAGGAGGTCTGTCTTGAAGCGCATCGTGATTTGCTACGACGGCACTTGGAATGCCCTGACCAATCCCGACGAGGTGACGAATGTTGTTCGGGTTGCCCAGGCCGTCATGCCGGTCTCGTCCGACGGCATTCATCAGGTTGTCTATTACAATGCCGGGGTCGGCAGCGGTGGGCCGATCGATCGCTTTCTGGGCGGGGTCTTTGGCGCCGGCCTGCGCGACAACGTCAAGCGCGGGCTCGCCTTCCTGTCGCTCAATTGGGAGGCACCAGAGTTCGATGAGCCTGCCGATGAAATCTACATCTTCGGATTCTCGCGCGGCGCCTACACGGCACGCGCGCTGGCCGGCGTCATCTACGCCATCGGCGGCATCCCCAAGCAAGCGAGCTTCGATCAGCTGGAGAAGGTCTGGAACCATTATCGAATGAGCAAGGAGCAGCGCGAGGCGGACAAGGAAAACATTGATGGCTTGATCTGGAAGATGCCCAAAGACGGGAAGCCCCCGATCATCAAATGCGTCGCAGTTTGGGACACGGTCGGCTCCTATGGAATTCCGACTGGTTTCGGCTTCTCCGGGCTCGCGCGCAAATTGACCGCATGGACCCGCGGCTTCCGCGACAACGAGATCGGACCTCATATCGAACACGGCCTGCATGCCATGGCCATCGACGAGCGGCGCCGCGCCTTCACCGCAACAGCATGGGTCAACAAGCCCGGCGAGGACCGGCAGAACGTGGAGCAGGTTTGGTTTGCAGGCGCTCACTCGAACGTGGGCGGCGGCTACAAGCAGGCCGGGCTATCTGATCACGCTCTGATCTGGATGATCGCCCGTACGCACGAGCGCACCCAATTGGAGTTCGACACCGACTATATTGCCGAGCATTTCTGGCCATGCTCGGCCTGCTCGCTGTTCCGCTCCTATCGCGGGTGGGTGCTTGATCGCCTTCGGCCCTATGTGCGGCCGATCTCCACCGGCGTACGCGTTGCCAAGGAATTGATGGGTCAGGATGCAAGCACAGACCGCATCATCAATCCGAAGGTGCATTGGAGCGTCAAGGAGCGCATCGGCAAGCTCGCGCTCGTCGATGAGACCAAATATCGGAGATACAGCCCCAAGAACCTGCCCAAAGAGTACCCAACCGCGGAAAAGAGCGAATTCGAGCAGAAGCTCATCGACCTGTGTGAGGCCTATCGAGAGCGCGCCAAATCCGACAAAAACCTGACTGACGAAGAGCGCGCACGGATCGTGCATTGCGTGCTCCATCGCGAGGTGATTAGGCGCGAGCAAGGCTGGCGCGGGCGCAGGCTGCGGCAATTGCGCGAGGAGTGGAAGGAGGTCCTGGCCGCGCGCAAGCACGGCTCCAAATCGTCCGCGTGAGCGGGCGCCGCTCCCTTGCTGGCGGATGCGGGCGGGCGTTACCATGCCGGTCGGCTACGAATGGGCGGGCGATCGCTGACACACGGCTGCGCCCAACGACACGGAGAGGAAACATGCGCATGACCCGAGGGCTCTATCTGGGCGCCGCCATGCTGGCGCTCACGCTGGCAGTGGCGACGTCGCCCGCACAGCTGCAAGCGCAGGCGCCTCCGGGATTGAGCGTCGGCACTGCCGAGATCGGCGGCGTCGTCACCGGTCCAAGCGGGCCAGAGGCCGGCGTGTGGGTGATCGCGGAGACAACCGACCTGCCCACCAAATACGCCAAGATCGTCGTGACCGACGATCAGGGCCGCTACATGATCCCTGAGCTACCGAAGGCCAAATACAAAGTGTGGGTCCGCGGCTACGGGCTGGTCGATTCCCAAAAGGTCGATGGCGAGCCGGGCAAGCTGATCAATCTCACGGCCGTGAAGGCGCCCAACGAGGCCGCCGCGGCCGAGTACTACCCGCAGGGCTACTGGTACGCACTGATGAAGTTTCCGGAGAAGAGCGAGTTTCCGGGCACGGGCGACAGCGGCAACCGCATTCCCACTTCGATGCGCTCGCAGCACCAGTGGCTCGACAGCATCAAGACCAACGGCTGCTGGGG
>Ga0126377_10002201_pt1 | contig 13295 bp, 9 predicted proteins | sample PanSoiMetPlot_22_FD_92647 | JGI IMG/M metagenome (GOLD analysis project Ga0126377, IMG submission 92647) | Tropical forest soil microbial communities from Panama - MetaG Plot_22 | ecosystem: Environmental > Terrestrial > Soil > Tropical forest > Bulk soil | place: Panama | collected 2016-02-17
GGCGGTGGCGAGATGGGCGCCGAAGTCTTACGCCGATCGAATCGGACGATGATTTTCGGCGGAACCGCGACTGTGGAACGCTATCGAGGCGATCCGCGTGTTCAGGTACATGGACCAGGATTCAGCAAGATTCTGCTGGGCGATGACGTGGTGGACCAGTGGGAGAAGTATCTCGACCTGATGGTTAATAGCGTGTTCCTCAATAGCGGTCGCGGATGCATAAATTGCTCGGGAATCTGGGCCTCACGCCACACACAGGAGATCGCCGAAGCGCTGGCTGAGCGGATCGGGCCGGTAGAGCCAAAGCCGCCCGAGGACCCCCAGGCAACTCTTGCGGCCTTTACTGTGCCGGGGGCTGCTCGAGCAATCTGGAAATCCATTGAGACAGGGCTCAACTCCGGGGGAGCCGAACATGTGACGGCCAGCTTCGGACCACGGCTGGTCGAGACGACCCGTTGCGGGTATCTCAGGCCGGTCGTGATTCATAGCACGTCTCCAGAGAGCGCGTTAGCCAACACCGAGTTCATGTTCCCCTTTGTCAGCGTGGTCCGATGTCCGCAAAACGAAATGATCAGGCGAATCGGACCTACGCTGGTGGGCAGCGCAATCACTAACGACGAGGGGTTTCAGCGTCAACTGGTCGCTGCAACAAACATCGACCGGCTCAATCTGGGGCCCGTCCCGACGATCCAGCTCGACTGGCTGCAGCCGCACGAGGGAAACATCGTAGAATTCCTGTTTCGCCCGAGGGCATTCCAGGAAAGGCTCGAAAAAGTAGCGGTCTGATTTACCGAAGAGAGGTCAAAGTGATTGCTAGAATGTGGTCGGCAACGGCGACGGCTGAGCATACCCTAGGTTATCGTATGCATCTCACCACAAAAGTACTGCCGGCATTACGGGAATTGGACGGATATGAAGGCGCGTTCTTGCTCGAACGATTGGGGGATGAAAGCGTGGAGTTGATCGTCGTGACCTGGTGGAAGTCACTCGATGCGATTCGCGGATTTGCGGGCGATGCTCTCGAGGCTGCGGTGGTCGCCGATGAAGCTGCAACCCTGTTGATCCGGTTCGACCGGCATATCAAACATTACGATCTCGCGCTCATTGATAATCCTGAAATCAAAGAAGGATAACGGAACAAACGGAAATAGACGGAACAAACGGAAAATATTCAAACCATATATTTTCCGTTTGTTCCGTCTATTTCCGTTTGTTCCGTTATCTCTCTTTTAGAAAATGAACTTTGCGCCGAGCTGCACGCGACGCGGGTAGTTCGCCTGATTGGAGATATTGCTGATCTGCCCGAAATTGCTCGTCGTCGGAGTAGTAATTACTCCCGCCGTTCCGGATGCTCCGGCGGCAGCCGAGAGCCATGGATGATTAAACATATTCAAAAACTCAGCTCTCAACTGCAATCTCGCGGTCTCGGTGATGTCCGTGTTTTTGACAAATGAGAAATCCACATTGTTGTTGGTCTGTACTCTCAAGTTCGAGAACCGCAATGGGAAGGTGCGAAGATTATAGACAAGCTGGTATGCAGTATCCCGGTTGAATCCGGTAGGATTGGTGAGCGGCGACCCCGGGCAGGATATCGCGTTGTAGCTGTTCTTACATGGATCGTTGAAATCCACCCAGACCGGATTGCCATTAGCATTAGTGACAACCCTAAACGTGTTGTCGGGTAACCGTTCACGAAGTGCAACGAAGCCGTTGATGTTGAACCACTGTTCCCTCGATCGCTGGTCGGAAGGGATCTCCAGGTCCTCAAAATCACCATTATAGATATAACCGGAAGTAGCAGTACTATTGGCTGGCATATTGAAGCTCAGAGGTGCACCGCTCTGATAAGCGTAGACACCCTGCATCTGCCATCCGCTGACCAGTTTCGAAATGATCCCATTGGAATTACTCAGTAATTTCTGGCCCTTCCCAATGGGCAATTCAGCAATTCCGCTTATCGCAAAACGATGAGGATAATCCTGATCCGAAATTGACCGGTAAGGTGTCTGGTCTGCGGGGTTTAAATACTCAATCGCCTGCATGAACTTGGAATAGGTGTAACTCGCCTGAAGAGTGTAGCCTCTGGTGAATCGCTTTTCGACACGCAATTGACCCGAGTGATACCACGAGTAACCGTCATTGGTCGTCGTAATCACCTGGCCGAATTGAGGGAAAGGCCTTAAGAGATTTATTCGTGAAATATTCATCGTATCTCCGATACCCGGAATCAGACCGAAGAACGGATTGGCTACCAGGCCGGTAAGATAACTGTTTTTCGCCACATCGCGAACGGGAGAAGTGCTCAAATACTTGTTGGGCAGTGCATTCAGATCGCGGTTAATCTCGATGTCTGAACCGCGATTACCGACATAACTCGCCTCGACGACAAAGCCATTGTTAAATTCGCGTTGAACGCCCAGATCGAAACGCTGGTTATACGGGGTTTTCGGTTGCTGGTTAAAGTATGCGATATCTCGGCCAAGATTCGACTGCGGCCCCAGGGAGGATCCCGGCGCTGGAACTAATCCATTCGGGAATGGATTGGAAAAGTCGCCGGTATACGTAACTCCATCCAGGGAGGGGACGTAGTCGGTATTACGCGTGAATCCCATCTGAATAACGTCGCTCCGGCGCTGGCCGAGGAATCCATAGAAGATTCCATATCCACCGCGGATGAGCGTCTTATCGCTGAGCTTATATGCAATCCCGATACGTGGCATCAGGTTACGCTTGGGAGTCTGATATAAGGCACGCCCGTCCATACCGGCAAACAACACACCACCCCGGACATTGATTTGGGGCAGGTCGGCTTTCAGTGGATCGACGAGTGAGGCATACCTGGCTTGCACAGCAGCTTCAATCGGCTGGACATAACCGAAATCAAAACCTGAAATGCTCCTATTAAATCGCTCGGTCATCCCGGTTTCGAGCTCGTAACGCAGTCCTAAATTCAGGGTTAATCTTGAGTTGACATTCCAGTCATCATGGATAAAGAAACCCCAGGTTGATGATTGCTCTGCATAACTCGCTCCCTGCACCACACGGCCTGAAGTCGGGACTCCAAGCAGGAATGCAGCGAACGAGAGCGCTACCTGGGGAGCGTTGGCCAGGTTCGATTGTTTGACAAAAGTATTGTCAAAAACGAACTGCCCGGTATAACTGTTTGAAAAATTCAAACTATTTTCGCGATAGACGCGTAATTCCATTCCGGTTTTAAGTGAATGGGCGCCAAAGGTCTTGGTGACCGTGCCGTTGAGCGAATGTGTATCGATCGGCCTGATCTCGTTGTTTTGCCCCGTTCCCTGATATGTCCCGGCCGGAAAATCGAGCCGGGGAAAACGGCGGATAGTATCGTCGATCAGGTTGTTGTATGCAGCCGGAAATCCCAGTGACGTGAGGTCGAAACCAATTCCGCCGGGCGCCATATCCGAGCAGCGGACGAACCTGTTATAGCCGTATCTCAGATTTAAGATCGTCGTCGGATTAATGAAATAGACATCGTCTACCACCCCTTGCCGAGATAAAAACTTGAATTTAGTGCCTGTTGCAATATTGTTAAAGTAATCATTATAGAAGGAATCTCTATCGTAATAGCTGCCCCGTGCAAAGATGCGATGTTTTTCACCGATAACGTGATCAACGCGAAATGTGAAGTTATTGTAATACCTGGTTTTCTCCGGTAGTGTCGAATCCCTGTTATTGTTCAGGAAATCCGCTGTCGTTCCCGCGCTCTTCGGGTCCGGGAAATATTGCAGGAGAGCTCTTGATACCGGGTTGATCAGATTATCCGGGATAATATTGTTCGTGAAGGCTTCCTGGGAGATCATTCCGGTAACAGGATCGACGGTTCGTGTGAATGGATTATAAATTCTGAACTGCTCACCAAGTTGGAGGAAATCGCTAAAATCTCCTTGTTTCATTTTTTTAGTCGGAACCGTCGGGGTCGTGCTGTCAAACCGCGGTCTGGAATCGCGAATCCCTTCATAACCGAATAGGAAAAATGTCCGGTCGCGTCCGTTATATGTTTTCGGAATGATCACCGGACCGCTGACCGTCCCACCAAAACGATTCGAGTAAGTTTGCGGGCGAGGCTGATTTTGAAGGTTGCCGAAGAAATCGTTGGCCGCCAGTCTTCCCGGCTCGCCGAAGAAATATCCTGATCCGTGGAAGGCATTGCCTCCGGCCTTGATCCCGATACTCGTCACTCCACCTTCGGTGTTCCCGAACTGCGCGTCATAGGTCGCGGTCTGAACTTTGAATTCCTGGATGATGTCGGTCGGAGGAACATAGGTGGCGATGACCTCGTTCGCATTTGCGGTAGCGGTACTGGAAACACCATCGATCGTCAGGTCGCTGCGGTTGGCTCTCGTTCCATTGAAGGTAAATCCAACGATGTGCGTAGGTTCGAACGGTCGATCAAGTCGCTGATCACGTCCGAAGGCTACGCCGGGTGAGAGACCGATCATTTTATACGGATCGCCCTTGGTGAGCGGCAGTTCTGAGATGCGCCGGTTATCAACGATCTGGGATAGCGATGAGGAGGACGATTCGATCGGAGGCGCATCGACGACCACCGTTACCGTCTCGCGCGTAACTCCGACTTCCAATTGAACCAAGGTATCAATCGTCTGCCCGATCCGCAGTACCAGTCCTTGGCGCACATATCGCTTGAATCCAGGGAGCTCGACGACCAGTTGATATGTTCCGGGAATCAGATATGGCCCTTTGAAAAATCCGGTTTCGTTGGTCATCAGCGAAACGGTCGTACCCATCGCCACATTGACAATCTTGACCGGCGCACCGGGGATAACGACATTGTCGCCATACATCACTCTCCCGATTATCGCTCCGCGCGTCTCCTGGGCGGTTAAGGAGAGTGGTATCGTGAGGATCAACGAAAGGGTAAGAACCTGGGTGAGAACTCTTTTTATTAGTAATGAGGTGTATTTCATTATTCCTCCTGACGGGAAAAGAAGCCGCAGAACTTTGAATTTGATCAAACTACAGCTCGAACTTGGAATAGAGATTTAACGAGATCTTTCGGGGAAGGTCTCTAGCGGGGCTTTATTTTCTTTTGATTTTTATCCCAGACGAAAACATCAAGCTAAGTAGTGTTTTCGATTTTAGTATATAGAGAGAGACACACTCTCAGCACTTTCGAGTATATACCAATTATCGTCAATTGGAAGAAATATCGCGAGCGATCGGAAAAAAATTGAAAATCCTCTAATTAATGTCCAGTCCCTGCAAGATTAACGACAATATCCCAATGAAATCGGATGAATTTAAAGAGAGCTTCTTCGAGAATCCTCTCCTGATCGCTGTGCGCGCCATAACCTTTCGGCCCATCCTCGCTATCGACCAGCGGTCCGATGCCATAGCACTGCACCCCGCGCGCGCGAAGATATGCCATATCGGTCGCTCCGGTGCTCATCATCGGTAAGGTCGTAACATCATAATGACGCTTGATCGCCTCTTCGATCAGACGAAATGCTTCGGTATCAAGGCGTGATGGTTTCGCGCCCGGACGTGTGTCACGCTCAACTTTTACCACTTCAACCGCCGGATCATTAATAACTCGTCGCAGCTCGTCCAATAATTTTGGGAAGTCTTCATCCGGGAGAGCCCTGATGTCGAGTGTCGCTTCAGCTTCAGATGGAATAACATTAACCCGGTAGCCGCCCTTTATTATGTTGGGCGAGATAGAAGTTCTGAGCATTGAATGTATTCTCGGATTATTAACGGCGAAATATTCCTGAATAGCATCGCTCTCTTTTCCAATCAGGAGATTCTTGTAGCGCATAGCATCTTCAGGTGTGCTGATCGTGGCCAGTCTTTCCAGGAATGAGCTGGTTGTTTCGTTAAGACGCATCGGAGTCTGAAAAGCGGTGATCCTGGCAACCGCCTGAGTGAGGTGCACGATCGCATTTGTGCGCAGCGGGACGGAACCATGCCCCGAAGGACCGCGTGCGATTAATTTGACTGCATAAGGAATCTTTTCTGATGTTTCGACCTGGGCGAGCAGCACTTTCCCGAGGGTTCTTACAACATTGCCTCCTTCAGCGAAGCAATATTCGGCCTCGATCTCCTTCCAATGTTGTTTAACCATGAAGTCGATCCCGAAACGGACGCTTCCCTCTTCCCCGGATTCAGCCAGAAAGATAACGTCTCGATCAAGCGGGGTCTGCATTCTTTTGAGCAGCAACATAACCATCAGACCGGCGACAACATTATCCTTGTCATCGACCGCTCCACGCCCATAGACATATCCAGCATTCCGCGTCGCGGAAAATGGAGGATAGGTCCACTTTGTCGGGTCGACATTAACGACATCGGTATGCCCCATGATGAGAATCGGACGCTTCTTCCCGTTCCCGCGGATGCGGGCCACCAGGTTGGGTCTTTTCGGGTCGAATGCGAAAGTCCTGGTCTCGATCCCTTCACGCTCGAGTACGGACTTAAGGTACTCGACCGCCGGCGCTTCCTGTCCGGGGGGATCGCTCGTATCGATCCGGAGCAGCGCCTGGAAATGGCGCATCGTCTCCTCATCGATCCTTTGCCAATCGGGCTGGCTGGTCGTCTGCGGTGTCAAAAGCAGTAATGTGAGAATTGATCCGACGAAAAGTGAGAATTTCATGATCACCTCTGACGGAAGAGAGACACGAAACAAACGAAAAATAACCGCCGGGTCCGCAGGCTTCCAGCCTGCTTGGCTTTATGATGCGTTGTGTCCGGAAGCCAAGCAGGCTGGAAGGCTGCGGACCCGGCGGTTATTTTTCATTTGTTTCGTGTCTCTCTTCATTGTGTTGAAAATATTAAAGAGAAAACACAGCATGTCTAGAAATCAGAGTGATTATAAGGGAGAAAGGGGAATTATCTATGTCAAATCAAAGCAATTACACGGCTGAAGAGTGGAAAACAATAACAAACGCGCCGATCCTGGCAGGATTGCTCGTTTCAGTTTCAGACTTAAGCGGGCCGATCGGGATGTTGAAAGAAGCAGTTTCCGTCATTAAATCCGTCACGGAAACGGCCGGTTCTACATCGCAAGAATTGATCAAGTCGGTAGCGGAATCGATCAAATCCTCGGGTGGAAAACCGGAGATCACTGATTTGCCCAAGGATCGAACCGCTCTCGGGGCCGCATTGATTGACCGGATCAAACTGGCTGTCGGCGTGGTGGCGCGGAAGTCACCGCAGGAGGCCGATGAATACAAAAGATGGATCCTTTCTCTCGCACGGAAAACTGCGGAAGCTTCAAAGGAGGGTGGCTTTCTGGGCATCGGCGGCACACTGGTCAGTGATGAAGAGAGCTCAGCTCTCAATACTCTCGCTAATGAGCTTGGCATGAGCGCCCGGAGTGCCTGAGTGATCGGCTTCCGCGACGATGTCTTTGTGCGCAGTCTCGCTCGCCAGGAAAACAGAAATCGTAGTGATCAGCGATATTCCGATAATATAGATTGCAATTGGCCATGAACTGCCTGTCCGCCGGAGAAGCTCAGTAGCGATGAGTGGTGAGAGGCCCCCGGCAAGCACGGAGGAGAGCTGATAACCGAGCGAGGCGCCGGTATAACGCACGCGAGTGCCGAATAGTTCGGCAAAGAAACTCGCCTGTGGCCCGTACATCGCCGAGTGTCCGACAATCAGCGCAATGACGACTGCCAGGATCAGGTAGAGCGGGCTGGCACTTTCGATCAGATAGAAAAAGGGAAAAGCGAAGAGACCGGTAAAGATCGCCCCGAATAGATATACCGGCCTTCGTCCCAGACTATCGGATAACCAGCCGTAAGCGGGAAGCGCAACCAGCTGGATGACGGCAGCAATAGAAACGGCATTCAAGACAGCGGAGCGCGAGAAACCGATCTGCGGCTGGGTGGCATAAGTGAGGATGAAGACAGTATAGATGTAAAAGACCGCATTATCGGCAACCCTTGCGCCCATCGCGAGCAAAAGATTTTTCGGATGCTGGAGGATTGTATCGATGATCGGTATCCGAGATTCCGCGCGTTTTTGTTTGATTTCGGTAAATATAGGAGGCTCGACGACCCTCAACCGGATAAAGAGTCCGACCGCCACTAAAATAATGCTCAGGAGAAAAGCGATGCGCCAGCCCCAACTAAAAAATGCCTCTTCAGGCAGCATGCTAAGGAGAGAGAAGATGCCGGTTGAGAGCAGGAGTCCTGCAGGGACGCCGAACTGGGGCCAGCTTCCATAAAAGCCGCGACGTCCTTTCGGCGAATGCTCGACGGCCATGAGCACGGCGCCACCCCATTCACCACCGACGGCAAAGCCCTGTGCGAGCCGCATGAGCACGAGCAGTGTCGGGGCCCAGATTCCAATCGTCGAGTAGGTGGGGAGCAGGCCGATCAAAAATGTTGCGACTCCCATGATGAGGAGGGTGAGGACGAGCATCGACCTTCGTCCGATCCGGTCGCCGAAATGGCCGCAGACAATAGCGCCGAAGGGGCGCGCGGCGAAGCCGGCGGCGAATGTGCCGTAAACTGCCAGGGTTCCTGTGAGGGGATCGTAGTTCGGGAAGAAGAGACGGCTGAAGACGAGTGCGCTGGCAGTCCCATATAGAAAGAAGTCGTACCATTCGATGGTCGTGCCGACAAAGCTCGCGAGTGCCACTCGCCGCACCTGCGCGCTGCTGGATTCCGGATATTTCAAATTTTCAAGCCTTTCTGATCTTTTTCTGATGTTATTTTTCTGATGTTATTCCGATCTTATATTGACAGCCCTATTCCCGACATTGTAGATTTACTGACCGTCCGGTAAGGAAAGATTACGAAATAGGCGAAAATAACGAAATAAACGAAAAGTCAGTGAACTTTTCGTTTATTTCGTTATTTTCGCCTATTTCGTAATCCCTGTTCAAAAATCGGGCAGTGGGAAGAGATCTATGCCAAAATTGATCAGCATCATTCTGATTACCATAAGCCTCATTTGTGTGCCTTTTTTAGATGCACAAGAGCAGACCAACACTCCTGAAATTCATTTCCATCACCTGCATCTAAACACACTCGATCCGAAGGCTGCAATCGATTTCTACACCAGTAAATTCGAGTGCGAGAGAGCCAGGTTCGCCGGCACGGAGGATGCCGTCTGGGCGCAACGGTCATGGCTGCTTTTCAACAAGGTCGACAAAGCTCCGGCCTGGGAGTTGACCTCGGCGATCTGGCATTTCGGCTGGGGAGCCGAGGATATGAAGGCAACCTACGAGAAGCAGCTGGCTCTGGGGACGAAGTTTTTCACTCCGCTGACCGACATCAGCGATATCGGAGGCAACACCGGCGCCCAGGGTTTATTTTACTATGCATATGTTCAGAGCCCTGATAATACACTGATCGAGCTGAACACTGCCGCTCATCATCGCTTCGGTCATCTGCATCTTTTCAGCGCGGACCCGGTGGGTGCAGGTGAATGGTACGAGAAGTATCTCGGAGCTAAACGCCGTTCTACCCGGCCGCCGTCGCGCGAGGCGCGGTTTTATCGCAATGTCCAGATCGGTCCGAGCGTCTCGCTCACCAGCGATAACGTTAACATCATCATTTATCCGGTCGAATATACGAAAAAGGTCTATGCCGATCAGTGGAAGGGAAAGACTGAGCTGGAATCGACCAGAGGACGCGTCGTCGATCATCTTAGCTTCAGCGTCGACAATCTTCCGCAAGTATTGGAAAAAATGCGCAAGGACGGGATTAAAGTGACCGGGGCAGACCTCGCCAATAACAAACTTAAATTCGCTTTCATCGAAGGACCTGATAAGATTGCGATTGAATTGGTCGAAGGTCATGCAAAAAAAGAGTAACCAAACTTCTCGGAGGAATAATCAATGCGACGGCTGATCATCGTCTTCACAGCCATCCTGGCTCTTCACTTCTCTGCCGCATCAGTCTTACCGGCACAACAAGATAAACTAGTCGGCCGCTGGGAGGGAAAGGTGCAATCTCCCGAGGGCGAATTGGCGACTAATATCACTTTCGTGAAAGAAGGGGACACATATAGCGGAAAGATGCCGAGTTTGCGTTCCGATAATGAGATCGAGCTCAAAGAGATCAAAATCGACGGAAGCAAAGTGACGGCTAAAGCTAATGTCGAAACGCCGAACGGAACACTGACTATCAATTATACTTTTACGCTCGAACAGGAAACCCTGGCCGGCCAGGGTGCTCTCGATTTCGGCGGACAGAGCTTCACTTTCGATATCCATCTCAAACGGGTCAGCACGGATAACCAGGTCGCGTCTGCCACTCGACCACCTCAGGCCCAACCTCAAGGGGCGCAGGGGCAGGGGCAGGGGCAGGGGCAAGGGCAAGGGCAAACTCAGGGACAACGAGCGCGTACTCCAAGTGTCCCCCAGCCGCAGCAGAAACAGTCGATCGATTATTTCACCGGCCAGTGGACATACAAATACATCGGGCGTGAGAGCGCACTTGGCCCTGCGCCGCGCGATTGCACGATTGATTATAAAAAGACCCCTGATGGTAAAACTCTCGAAAGCATCACCGAATGCACTTTCGACGGAGGCGCCTACCAGATAACTTCGATGATCGTTTTCGATGAGGCGACAAATACCCTGACCTCCACCGAGAAACTGCGAAACGGAATTGTCCTCAATACACGCGGTGACTGGAAAAGTCCGATTTCGATTCGTTACAGCATCGATCCGATCAAGTTCAAGGATCAGAAATTGCTGCTGCGCCGCACGATCTCGATAGTCTCGAAACATTCCTATACTGTGGCTGAAGAATTGTCGGAGAATGGCGGACCTTTTGTCCGGCTGGGAAGCGCGGTAGTTGTCAGAAGTGAATGAGAACAAGAGATTACGAAATAAACGAAAATAACTAAATAGACGAAAAAGTTTCGTCTATTTAGTTATTTTCGTTTATTTCGTAATCTTCTTATTTTGCCGAAGAAACCGGGTTGGCTTTGTTGTATTGCGCCATGAAATCACTGGTAATATCTGTTGCTTGATCCGCCCAGATCAAGATTCCCGCCTGCCCCGCGGCCCCTCCTTCGACAACCAGAACGATTCCGTTTTGTTGGCAATAGCTTTCGATAAATTTCCGAATCTTTTCGTAAAGCGGTTCAGATACCTCGACAAAGCGCTTCTGACCAAGCTGATTGAAATCTTCGGTTTTGCGTTTAATGAGTTTCTCTTTTACCGCAACTTCCTCGTCCCATTGGCTGCGAATCTGCGGGGTGACAGTAGAGTTTTGTGTCTGAATCTTGGTTTTGAGGGTTTTTATTTCTGCTTCCAGCGCCTCGATCTCTTTCTTCTTCGGCTCTAATTCAACGTTGAGCGCATCGAGCTTGACTTTAAACTCGCCGATCCCCTGCCTGAATTGCCCGGAATATAAAACGGCAACTTTTCCCGTTGCTCCAGTTCCCCCGGTGGGAGTTGTATTAGCCGAAGGAGGATTGGTCGCCGGGCGTTTCGGAGGAGCCGGAGTCTGGGCAGGTACAGCCATCGAAAAAATGGCACTAATCGTCATTGCGATATATATTCTTCTCATTATCCGATTAATATCCGATTTTAACATTGGTTCAAATGACATCTCAGGAGGGTTGATCTGGCTCGACAGCGGAAAGCTGAATCAACTACCTCTCACATGATTTGCTTTCATCCCACAATTGTCAATATGATATATGAAAATAACCGCTCAGGCAGCTAGAGACACAGACGCCAGTCTGACCGGGAACGAAATATGGGAGGATTTAGTATGAGACAGATGACTTTTCTGATTCTGATCTCGCTGGGTGTTGTGGGAGTGTGCGTTTCCGAATTTCAGGGTCAAGAACGAGAGCAGAACAAGGAATCTTTAGCGGAAGCAGCCTCACTAGGACTGACATCAAACGTCAAGGGACTATTAAAAGAGGGAGTTAATGTCAACGCGAAGGACTCTCGTGGCGTGCTTCCTTTGATTGCGGCTACCATTAATGGGCATACCAAAATCGTCAAACTCTTGCTGGAAAATGGCGCCGATGTCAACGGTCGGGACAATGATGATTCGACCGCATTGATCTTCGCCGCCGGACATGGCAACGATGAGATTGTAAAAACCTTGATTGCCCGAGACGCAGATGTCAATGCCGCAAACAAGTATGGCGCGACCCCTCTGACAGCAGCCGCGGGCCAGGGCCATATCGAAATAGTCAAGCTCTTGCTCTCTCACGGAGCAGACCCGAACAAGAAGGATCAACAGGGTAGAACAGCAATGGCGGTAGCAGAAAAACGCGGGCACACTAACGTTGCTGAAATGCTCAAAGATACTGCAACCAATACTCAGCGAAAGCCAGATTGACCGAAGAGGATTAACGAAATAGACGAAAATAACTAAATAAACGAAACTCTTTTTCGTTTTATTTCGTTATTTTCGTTTGTTTCGTAATCTTTCTACATTCCTCGGGAGTATCCAGATGAAATTTCGCGCGCAACTCGCCTTATCTCACTTTGGAATTGCCTGTCTCAGCATCGCCTGGGGAGCGTGCAGCAGCAGCACCGCATCGGTAGGCGCATCAATTCAGGGAGATATTAAGAAATCATTTTCCGTGCAACCTGGAGGAAAATTGTTAATGGACGTGGAGCCGGGTTCCATTGAGGTGAAGACTACCGGCGATCCCCAGATCGTGGTTGAAGTTTTTCGTAAGGTCGAGAGAGCCGATCCATCAAAGGCAGAGGAGATTCTTCGCCAGCACGAGGTTACTTTCGAACAAAATGGAAATGAGCTGATTATCCGCGCAAAAGCCAGGAATAACGAAGGTTTCAAATTCTGGCGTCGAAACAACCTCAATGTCCGCTACCTGGTCTCTATCCCGACTGAATTTAATGTCGATTTGAAAACTTCCGGCGGAAGCGTCAGCGTCTCGGATTTACGCGGCGAAGTGCGGTCGCGGACATCCGGCGGTAGTTTGAGCTTCGGTAAAATCGAAGGGCCGGTCATCGGCGATACCTCCGGGGGAAGCATCAATATTGCCGGTTGCAACGGAAAGACGGACCTCAATACCTCAGGCGGCAGTATCGATATCGACTCGGGCACAGGTGAAATGACGGCCAAAACCTCGGGAGGTTCGATAAAAATCGACAACTTCAACGGAAATGTCTTTGCCAGGACCAGTGGCGGCGATATCAGGGCAAACAGTATTGCGGGCGCCATCGATGCTTCGACATCGGGTGGGTCTGTCAGCGTCTCGATCAAGGGGCAACCTGGAAAAGATTCCCGCCTGCACACTTCAGGTGGAGGAATAACGGTGGAGATTGAAGAAAACGTTGCGCTGAATATCGATGCCGA
>Ga0126377_10002204_pt1 | contig 13291 bp, 12 predicted proteins | sample PanSoiMetPlot_22_FD_92647 | JGI IMG/M metagenome (GOLD analysis project Ga0126377, IMG submission 92647) | Tropical forest soil microbial communities from Panama - MetaG Plot_22 | ecosystem: Environmental > Terrestrial > Soil > Tropical forest > Bulk soil | place: Panama | collected 2016-02-17
GATGTCATAGGGCAGCGACTTGAACAGCGCGACGCTGATCGCATTGTTGTTGCCGGTCATCAGCACGGTGTAGCCGTCGGGCGGCGCGGAGGCGGCCGCCTTGGCGGCAATGATGCCACCGGCGCCCGGACGGTTGTCGACGACGAACTGCTGGCCAAGCCGCGCGCTCAGGCGGTCGGCCAGGATGCGCATTCCGGTGTCGGCGATGCCGCCGGGCCCATAGGGAACGATGAGCATCACGGGCCGCTCCGGATAGCGGCCTTCGGCGCCGGCCGGGGCGCCGAAGGTGGCGCCAAGCACTGCGGCAAGCGCGGCGACGGTGGCGGTACCGCGGGGCGCGCGGCCCGCACCGGCGAACGGATCGGTCATGGCGGCGCCCTCCCGGTCTCGATCTTGCTCCGCGAAAGCGCATCAGCGAGCCCTTGGCGAGCCTTGCGCTCACGGTTCGGCCGCATTGTTCCACGACACATTGGGGGGTCAAGCGTGTCCGGGCGCCGCGCCCCGTGGTCGCCTTTCCGGGCGGGGCGGCGGTGTGCTAGCACGATGACCGGCACAGTGCTGACCCGACGGGTTGCCACGCGAGCCACCATGAGAGCCATTTTCCCAGCTTCGACAGGAGGCTTCATGAAGATCTTCACCAAGGCCTTGATCGCCGCCGCGCTCACCACAGCGATCGCCTCCGTTCCTGCCTATTCGCAGCAGGATAACAACAAGGGGCTGACGCGGCGCAGCGATGCGCAAAAGAAAGATGATGCCGACATCGACAAGGCCTATCGCGCCGCGACCAAGGGCGAGGTCGAGCCCAACGTCAAACGCGACCCGTGGCGGACCGTGCGTCCCGAGGACGCCAAGCCCAAACGCTAGAAGGTCAAGCGCTAGAAGACCAAGCGCTAGAAGGCCGAGCGCTAGGAGACCTGGCGCCAGCCTGGCGGCGTGAGCGGCACCGCACCTCCGGCGGGTGCCCCAAGACAAGGTGAATCAACGGTTGCGGCGCCGATCTCGGCGCCTGGCGGATCGTGGCGGGCGGTCGTCGGGCCGTCATCCGGGCGGTGTGGGCCGGCATTGCGGGCGGCCGTATCGTCAACGGCGGTGCAACCAGCGCCCGCCTGCAGCGATTGACCGCGCCCCCGCGGCGGCGATTCTCGTTGAAATTTCCTGGTTTTGTCCCCCTGATCTGTTGCATAAGCTTGGTTTCCATTCGGGCAGCCCACGCGGCCCAACAGAAAAATTCACGCGATACCGGAGAGACGCACCATGAGAAGGACCGCCTTCGTGCTTGGCACGGGCCTTGTGGCGCTCGCGATGCTGGCCATCCCGGCCGCAGCGCAGCAGCCGATCATCATCAAGTTCAGCCACGTGGTCGCCAACGACACGCCGAAGGGCAAGGGCGCGCTGAAATTCAAGGAGCTGGCCGAGAAGTACACCGACGGCAAGGTCAAGATCGAGGTCTATCCCAACTCGTCCCTGTACAAGGACAAGGAGGAGATCGAAGCGCTGCAGCTCGGCTCGGTGCAGATGCTCGCGCCCTCGACCGCGAAATTCGCGCCCCTCGGCGTCAAGGAGTTCGAGGCGCTCGACCTGCCCTGGCTGTTCAAGGATGACGCCACCTACGACAAGGCCATGAAGGGCGAGATCGGCAAGTGGCTGTTCAAGAAGCTCGAGGCCAAGGGCATCAGCGGCCTGGCCTACTGGGACAACGGCTTCCACATGACGTCGGCCAACCGGCCGCTGATCGAGCCGTCCGACTTCCAGGGCCTCAAGATCCGCATCTCGGGCTCGAAGATCGCCGACCAGTATTTCCGCCAGCTCGGCTCGATCCCGCAGATCATGGCCTTTTCGGAAGTCTACCAGGCGCTGCAGACCGGCGTGGTCGACGGCTGCGAAAATACGCCGTCGAACTACCTGACGCAGAAGTTCCATGAGGTGCAGAAGCACATCACGGTGTCGAACCACGCGCACCTGCAATACGCCGTGATCGTCAACAGCAAGTTCTGGGGTGGCCTGCCGGCGGACGTCCGTGGCCAGCTCGACAAGGCGATGGCCGAGGCGACCGACTACACCAACTCGATCGCGCAGAAGGAGAACGAGGACGCGCTCGCCGAGATCAAGAAGTCCGGCAAGACGACGCTCCACTATCTCACCGACGAGCAGCGCGCGGCCTGGCAGAAGGCGATGGCCCCGACCTACAAGTGGGCCACGAACCGCGTCGGCCAGGAGGTGCTCGATCTGGTCTACAAGGAGCTCAACATCAAGACGAATTGATGAGCTGGCAGGTTCGGCAACAATAACAACATGACGGCCGGGAGCCGCAGCTCCCGGCCGCGTTCGCGCCGGGGGGAGGGGTAATCAACGTGCTGTTGCGCGCGCTCGATCATCTCGAGGAGTGGCTGATCGCCACCCTCATCGCGGCCGCAACCGCGCTCATTTTCGTCGCGGTGCTGCATCGCTACGGCACCGGCGCATCCATCGATCTCGCCAAGTGGTTCACGGCGCACGGGGTGCCGGTGCTGCCCGGCCTGCTGCGCGCGGCCTATGGCTGGCTCGCCTCGCTCGACATTTCCTGGGCGCAGGAACTCTGCATCTACATGTTCATCTGGATGGCCAAGTTCGGCGCCGCCTACGGCGTGCGCACCGGCATCCATGTGGGCGTCGACGTGCTGGTCAACCTGCTCGACGAGCGCCACCGCAAGCGCGTGATCATGTTCGCGCTCGGATGCGGCGCGTTTTTCACCGCCGTCGTGGCGGCGTTCGGCTTCACGTTCGTGAGCCAGATGTATGCGACGGGTCAGCAATCGAACGATCTCGAAGCGCCGATGTGGTTCGTGTATCTGGCGATCCCGCTCGGCTCCGGCCTGATGTGCTTCCGCTTCCTGCAGGTAATGTGGTGGTACTACTGGACGGGCGAGCTGCCGCACCACAACGAGGCGCGCGTCGAAGGCGTCGCCGCATCGGACGGGCTGCATCCCTCGACCGATGCGCACGGCCAGGTCTCGAGCCGCTCGTCGAGCCCGCTCTCGCTCACGCTGATCATGTTGCCGCTGCTGATCCTGGCGGTCTGCCTCGCGCAGAAGACCGGGGTCATCGTGCTGCCGCAGTGGGTGCGCGCGGTCACGATCTTCGTCCTGCTGATCGCCTTCATGATCACCGGCATGCCGGTGTCGATCGCGCTCGGTCTCACGGTGCTGACCTTCCTGTTCATCCTCAGCGACGTGCCGATCGAAGCGGTGTCGATGAAGCTGTTCACCGGTCTCGAGAGCTTCGAGATCATGGCGATCCCGTTCTTCATCCTGGCCGGCAACTTCCTCACCCATGGCGGCGTGGCGCGCCGCATGATCGATTTCGCGGTGTCGCTGATCGGCCATTGGCATGGCGGGCTCGGGCTCGCCGGCATCGTCGCCTGCGCGATGTTCGCGCTGGTGTGCGGATCGAGCGTCGCGACGGTGGCGGCGATCGGCGCGATCGTGCTGCCCGAGATGGTGCGGCACGGCTACCCGATGCGTTTCGGCGCCGGCATCATCACGGTGGCGGGCTCGCTCGGCATCCTGATGCTGCCGTCGATCCCGAAGATCATCTACGCGATCTCCACCAACACCTCGATCGGCGCGCTGTTCGTCGCCGGCCTGCTGCCGGGCTCGCTGCTCACCGTCATGCTGTGCATCGTGACCTGGTACCTCGCCCGCAAGCGCGACTATCCGCGCGTCCCGAAGGCGACCTGGGGCGAGGCCTGGCACGCGTTCCGGGAAAGCCTGTGGGGCCTGATGCTGGTCGTCATCATCATCGGCGGCATCTACAGCGGCCTGTTCACCGCGACCGAGGCCGCCGCCATGGCGGCGGTCTACTCGTTCTTCATTTCCGTGTTCGTCTACAAGGCGCTCAGGCTCAAGGACACGCCGCGCGTGCTGCTGCGGGCCGCCAACACCAGCGCGATGCTGCTCTACATCATCACCAATGCGGTGCTGTTCTCCTTCGTGCTCACCAACGAGAACATTCCGTCCGCACTCGCCGACTGGATCCTGGCGCAGAATCTCGGCTGGTTCGGATTCCTGTTCCTGGTCAACCTGCTGCTGCTCGCCGCCGGCAACTTCATGGAGCCGTCATCGATCATCCTGATCATGGCGCCGATCCTCGCCCCGGCGGCGCGGCGGCTCGGCATCGACCCGGTGCATTTCGGCATCGTGATCGACGTCAACATGGAGGTCGGCCTCTGCCACCCGCCGGTCGGGCTCAACCTCTACGTCGCCTCGATGATCGCCCGCATGCGCATCACCGACCTCGCGGTCGCGGTCCTGCCCTGGCTCGGCACGATGCTGGTGTTCCTGGTGATCGTCACCTACTGGCCGGAGCTGACGCTCTTCCTGCCGCGGCTGCTCGGGATGCACTGAGGCGGCGTTTTCTGGAGCATGATCTTGTCCGAAAGTATGCAACCCCGGATCAAGTCCGGGGCGGGCTTTTTCGGGACCATGCTCGGCTAGGCTCTGCTCGTCGCCGGATCGGCCGGATTCAGAAAATACCGGGTATGCCGTAGCTCACCTGTTTTGGTGAGCGCGCCCTTCTCGACCAGGTCTTGCAGATCGCGGGTCGCAGTGGCTCGCGAGGTCTTGCTGATGCTGATGTAGTTCTCGGCGGAGAGGCCGCTCTTGAATCCATCGATCCCTTCGCGGAATATGCGGGCGATGACCTTGGCTTGGCGTTCGTTGAGCCGGTCGCGGAATTTCTCGTAGAACTTCGCTTTGGCGATGTAAAAATCCACGCGCTTGATCGTGTTGTGCTGCGCTTGCAGGACCGTGTTCGCGAAATAGTTCATCCAGCCGTCGATGTGGAGTTCTTTGTTGTTGCGCTCCAGCGCGGCGTAATAGTCCTTACGCTTGCGCTCGATCGTGTAGGCGAGTGCGATCAGCGTCGGGTGGCCGAGGTTTTGCGCGAGCGCTTTTTCCGCAAGCGCGCGGCCGATGCGGCCGTTGCCATCCTCGAACGGATGGATGCAGACGAAATGAAGATGTGCGAGCGCGGCGCGGGTCAGCGTCGGCAATGCTTTCCTGCCGCCGGGCGCGGTATCGTTGAACCAAGCGACGAAGCGCTTCATTTCATTGGGTACGCGCGCCGATGGCGGGGCCTCGAAATGGACCGTGCGCTTGTGAATTGGTCCTGAGACCACCTGCATCGCATCGGCATGAGTACGGTAGCCGCCGATGACTTTGATCTCCCTGTCTCCCGCCAGCAGCATCGTGTGCCAGTCGAACAGCGTCTGGTCGCTCAGCGCGTCGGCGTAGTTGCGATACAGGTCGACCATCATTTTGGAGATGCCGCGCTCGGCCGGCTTGACGTTTGGCGCTTCCGCACCGAGCCCGAGCTGCGCGCGCAAGGAGGACTGCACGCTGTCGCGATTGAGGATCTCGCCCTCAATCTCGGAGGTCTTGACCGCCTCTTCGCTGATGAGTTCGATCTTGAGCGTCTGCTGCTCAGCAGCGCCGATGTGCTTGTAGGCCCCGACGAACTCACCCGCCTGGCGCAGGAATTGCTGCTCCAGAGGCCCTAAAACCATAGAATCATATATGAAATCAGGCCATTCGGGCTGTTCCCAGTTCCAGGTCATGAGCTATAGAAGGCCTCCTCTATAGCTCACAAATAGGCGAAAATATGAGTTATAGCAAGGAAATTCTATAGCTCATGCCGGAGCAAGGGGCGCGCTACGCCGTCTATTTCGTGCCGTGCGCGCGCTCGGCGCTGTACCGCTTCGGCAGCGCGGTGATCGGATACGACTGCCGTACCGGCGGAGACGTCACGCCGCCCGACGAAATCGCGGCCGATATCGAGGCCGATATCGAGAACTGGCGCCGGCTGACCGCGGAGCCGCGCCGCTACGGCTTTCACGCGACGCTCAAGGCACCGTTCCGGCTCGCCCCGCGCTTGACCGAAGCCGCGTTGGTGAGCGCCTTCTTCGATTTCGCCGGCCGCACGCACGAGGTTGCGCAGATCGCGCCGGAGGTGCGTCTGCTTGGCGGCTTCGCCGCCATCGTGCCGCGCGAGCGGTCGACGGTCCTCGCCGCCCTCGCCGATGCGTGCACGACGGCGTTCGATGCCTTTCGCGCGTCGATGGCGGAGCCGGAACGGGAGCGCCGGATCGCCTCCGGCCTGAGCGAGCGGCAGATCCGCAACCTCGACCGCTGGGGATATCCCTACGTGTTCGACGACTTCAGATTCCACATGACGTTGACGGGGCAGCTGCCGGTCGCGCAACGCGAGCAGGTCCTCGCGCTGCTGCGCGCGGGCTTTACAAAAGCCTGCGGCGACCGGCCGATCGCGATCGACCGGCTGGCACTGGTCAAGCAGCAGGAGGAGCAGGCGCGCTTCCGCGTGCTGTGCCAGGCCGAACTCGGTCGCTGAGCCGCGCCAGCGTCTCGGCCGCTGTGATGGTCCGCGCAAGCGCCAAGCACACAAGCGTTACAAAGATGTGTGCATGCCTTGGCGCCTGCACGGACGATAACGGTTAGGATGTGGCCGACCCGTCTCCGGAGGTCGCAGACCCGGCAGAAATGGACTTACGTGCGATCTCGCAAGTTGGTTGGCACCGCAACCGGATCTATCATGCAAAGCAGCCCTGCCACAGGATTGTCGCGCCATGGTGCAACAGCGGCAGCACCCGGGTTCAAGGGTAAATTGAAGGCGATGCGAAATGACGAATGAGTGCACCTCGGCTTCTTGTCGCTGCGGCAAAGTAGAGCTCCAGATCGTCGGGGCTCCAATTTTGCGAGTCATTTGTTATTGCGCGAGTTGCCAAGAGGCAGGTCGCCGGTATCAGGCGGTGCCCGGCGCCGATTCTGTTTTGGCCGAGGATGGCGGCACAGACTACGTTCTCTATCGCAAGGATCGCGTACGCTGCGTCCAGGGCGGGGACCTTTTTGAGGAGCGACGGCTGAAACCGGGTTCGCCGACGAGGCGAATGTACTCGCGCTGTTGTAACACGGCCATGTTCCTCGACCTCACCAAGGGTCACTGGCTCACCGTCTATCGCGGCTGCCTTCCCAACGATATCCCGCCGGCAACTATGCGGATGATGACTGCCGCACGACCCGAGGGTGTCATCTTGCCTGGCGATATGGCCAACTATCCAGGCCACTCCGGAAAATTCATGCTGAAGTTACTCCGTGCGTGGATGGCTATGGGCTTCAGACGACCGGCCATCGATGGCGTACCATGAGCGCTAACCGCGACCTCGCACGGGACAACCAAACAACGAATCCAGAGCACGTTCCGATTCCCCAGGAACGGAACGTGCCCTCATGAGTCGACGCGCTAGACCAACGCCTTGCGCAGCCTGGCGCTGAGCAGATCGATGACCATCACGGTGAGGGCGATGATCAGCATCTGCGCCGCGGTCTCGCCGTACTGGAACGCGCGGATGCTCTCATAGAGCGTCTGGCCGATGCCGCCGGCGCCGACGATGCCGAGCGTGGTGGCGGAGCGCACGTTGGTCTCCAGCCGATAGAGAATGAACGAGCTCCACAGCGGCACCACTTGCGGAATGACGCCGAAGATGATCTCCGGGATCCGCCGCGCGCCGGTCGCCCGGATGCCCTCGACCGGACGCGGATCGATCGCCTCGACGGCCTCGGAATAGAGCTTGGAAAAGACGCCGGTGTTGTGCACGAACAGCGCCATCACGCCGGCGAACGGCCCGAGCCCGACCGCAACGACGAACAGCAGCGCGAACACGATCTCGTTGATGGCGCGGCAGGCGTCCATCAACCGCCGCACCGGCTGCACGACCCATTGCGGCGCGATGTTGGAGGAGGCGAGGATCGCGAATGGCGCGCCGACGACCGCGGCGAGCGCCGTGCCCCAGATCGCGATCTGCACCGTCACGATCATGTCGGCGAGGTAGCCCCGCCATTCGTGAAAGTTGGGCCGCAGGAAGGCGTGGCCGAACTCCGCCATGTTGCGCCAGTCGGTCACCAGCGAGGCGGCGCGGAACATCTCGGCCGGGCCCCAGCTCCAGATCAGGAGGCCGAGCACGAGGAGCCACAGCGTCCAGCCGCGTGCGCGCCGTGCGAGCGGATGGGACGGGACGGCGATGTCGTCCGCCGTGAGTCCGGTTGCGGCCGCCGGTGCCGGCTCGCCGGCGCGCATCGGCGCCGGTCGCTCGCGGGGGAGCAGGGTGACTTCGCTCATCTGGGTCGGCGATCGGGCGCGGCGCGGGGAGCGGATCGTGGTGCGCCGGGCAGGGGTGCTCCGGCGCGCGCCTTTGTGCTGGGGCGTCAGTTGGTGCCGGCGAATCCGGCGGCGAACTCGGCGATCATCTTCTTCATCTTGTCCTTGTCGCCGGCCTTGTCGGCCGCCACGAAGTCCGCCACCCGCTTCTGGTACGGATCGGCCTCGAGCTCCTTCTCGGCCTGCTCGATCTTGGCGAGCTTCGCCTTGATCTCGGCGGTCTTGGCGGCCTTGTCCTCGGCCGAGAGCTTGTCGTCGGCCTGAACCTTCATCAGGTCCCGATTGGCTTCGAGCTTGCGGATCGGGATGAGCTGGCGGTCCGATGACGGGTTGAACGGCGACCAGATCAGGTTGGCGAGGACCTCCCGGTCGGTCTTGACCTCATCCTCGGTGCCGAAGCGGCCATAGCTCATCAGGAAGGTGTAGAGCTTCGCCTTGACGGCCGGGTCGAGATCCTTGCGCCAGATCAGCGGATCGAGCGGGATTATCGGCGAGGTCCAGATGATCCGGATGCGCTTGCGCGCGTCGGGCGCGGTGTGCTCGACCCGCTGCAGGTCCTCGCTGTTGTTGGTCGCGGCGTCGACCTGCTTGTTGGCGACCGCCATGGCGTTGGCTTGGTGGCTCGCGTTGCGCACGGTCTTGAAGCAGGATTTCGGATCGATGTCGCGCGCCGCGAAGACGTACGCGGTCGGCACCAGGAAGCCCGAGGTCGAGTTCGGATCGCCGATGCCGAAATTGAGCGACTTGTCGCATTTGAGGACGTCATCGAGCTCGGTGTAGGGGCTGTCCGCATTGACGATGACGTGCGAATAGTAGCCGATGCTGCCGTCCTTCGACACGACCTGCGCGAACACTTGGCCGCTCGCGCGGTCGACCGCCTCCATGCCGGACTTGTTGCCGAACCAGGCGACCTGCACCTTGTTGAAACGCATCGCCTCGATCACGCCAGCATAGTCGGTGGCGTAGAAGGCCTTGACGGCGAGGCCGGTCGCCTTCGACATGGCGGCGACGAACGGCTCCCAGTTCTTCTTCTGGTTCACCGACGCCTCGGTCGAGATCACGCCGAAGTTGATCTCGGTCGGCGTTTCCGCGCGCGCCGCCGCGAGGCTGCCGGCGAGCGCGAGGCCGGCGAGGGCGACCTTTGCGAAGAGTGACGACATGAAAGCTCTCCCTGCTGTGTTTGTCTGCAAGAGACAGAAACTTCGTCCCGCGCCCCTCGCGGAGCGCGGTGACGGTTACGCGTGCGCCTGGTGCCTGTGATCGAGCCGACGCGAGAGCTCGAGCACGGTCGCCGGTTCCGGGCTCGACGGCGCCGGCCAGCGCTCGAGCGACGCAAACAGGTCGTCGCTTTCGGCGCCGTAGATCGCGCCAAGCAATTCCGGCGTCAGCGCCTCGGCGGCGCCGTCATAGGCGATCTCGCCCGCCCTCAGGGCGACGATGCGCGAGCAGTAGCGCAGTGCGTATTCGACCTGATGCAGCGACACCAGGACGGTGATCCCGTCCCGTCGGTTGAGGTCGGCGAGGATGTCCATGACGCGGCGGGTCGAGTGCGGATCGAGCGAGGCGATCGGCTCGTCGGCGACGATGAACTCGGCGCCCTGCATCAGGGTGCGCGCGATAGCGGCGCGCTGCTGCTGGCCGCCGGAAAGATCGCCGCCGCGCTTGAGCGCGTGCTCGGCGATGCCGACACGTGCGAGCGCCCGCATGGCGCGGCATTTCTCCGCGTGCGAGAACCGGCCGAGGCTCGCCTGCAACAGCGGCATGCGCCCGAGCCCGCCGAGACACACATTGGTCAGGGCCGACAGCCGCGGCACCAGGTTGAACTGCTGAAAGACGACGCCGACGCGCGCACGCAGCGCATTGGCGGAGCGCGCGATCTGGCCGCGCCGCTGCATGGCTTGCGCGAACAGCAGGATCTCGCCGTCGGTCGTGCGGTCGATCGGCGTGAGGCCCGCGATAGCGCGGATCAGCGTCGACTTGCCGGAGCCGGAGGCGCCGATCAGCCCGACCATCTCGCCGCGACGGACGTCGAGATCGACGCCGGTGAGGACGCGGATCCCGCCATAGGATTTCGAGACGCGGCGCGCTTGAACGACCGGCTCTGCTGGCACGACGAAACTCCGCTCGGATCGGCTCAAAAGCGCACTAACAGCGGCGCGTGACACTCCGATGAAGCACGCCGGGCCTGTTGCGGTTTCGCTAGACAAGCCCCGGATGTGCACAGCGTTTGGAACCGCGGCGTGCGGCCGCACGGCCCTCTGCGCGTCAGGGGCCGAGACGGTCGGGCTCGACGATATGGACGACGCGGCCGCCGACCAGCACGGCGACGATGCGCGGCCGATCCGCCACCTCGGGGTCGACCAGGATGAGATCGGCGCGCTTGCCGATGCCGATCGCTCCGCGATCAGCAAGCCCCACGGCGCGTGCGGGCGCGGCCGAGACGAGTTGCCAGGCGGTCGCCAGCGGCACGACGCCCTTGGCGGCGAGCCGGAACGCGGCGATGAGCGGCGCCGGATAGTAGTAGTCCGATGCCAGAACCGAGCAGAGCCCCTGCGCGATCATGTCGCTCGCGTCGATCCAGCCGAGGTGGCTCTTGCCGCGCATCACGTTGGGGGCGCCGAGAACGATCTGATCGCCCGACCGGGCGGCCTCGCGCGCAGTCTCGACCGTCATCGGAAATTCGCTGACGCGGCAGCCGAGGGCGCGATACCAGCGCCGCTGCTCGGGACTCGCGTCGTCATGCGACAGGAGCGCGATGCCGTGTGTGTTGGCATGCGCGGCGATGCGCTCGATCGAGCCCGGAACCTCGTTGTCGCGGCCGCGCAACTGCTCGACCAGGGCAACGAAATCCTCGTGCGGGACGCCCGACCGCGCGACCATCTGGGCAAGCTTGCCGGGGCGCGCCGCGACGCTGTCGGGCGACGGCAGGTGATCGTTGAAGGCGAGCGCACCGATGCGGCGCGCGGCGATCCAGTCGCACACCTCGTCCTCGGCGGTGAGATTATAGGTCTCGTGGCGCAGATGAAATTTCGTATCGGCCGCGAGCCGTGCGCGCAGCGATTCGATCGCCGCCAGGATCGCGCGCGCGTTGTCGGCGCTGCGCAGGCCGGGTTCCCACGACCATGTCACGCCGTGAAACACCGTCGTGATGCCGTTCGCGATCGCCTGGCGGTCGGTATCGATCAGCCCGATGTCGAGCGAGATGTCGACCCCCGGGCGCGGCATGATCTGGCGCTCGAAGGCATCGCCGTGGATGTCGACGATGCCGGGCAGCAGCACGAGCCCGCCGGCATCGAGAGTGCGATCGGCGGCGCGATCGTCCCCGATATCGCAGATCAGCCCGTCGTCGCGGCTGACGTGAACCGGGCATTCCTCGAGCGCGCCATCGCGCAGGATCCGGCCGCCGGCGATGCGAAGGTCCATGGCTCGACTCATGCGATCGCGGGAGCGGCGCCGCGCTCGCCCGCGCGCTGCTCGCGGCATTCGTAACGTTCGAGGAACGCCTGTGCCGACAGCGCGCGGAAATCGGGCAGCGCCCGGTGCAGCTTGTCGTGCGGCCAGTCCCACCACGCGAGGGCCTGCATGCGTTGGGCGAGGTCGTGGGGAAACCGTGGACGGATGAGGCGCGCCGGATTGCCGGCGACGATCGCATAGGGCGGGACGTCCCTGGTCACGACGGCCGCGGCCGCGATCACGGCGCCGTCGCCGATGCTGCGTCCCGGCAGCACGATCGCGCCGTGCCCGATCCATACGTCGTGACCGATGATCACCTGATGCGCGCGCCGCCAGGCGAAGAACTCGGCCTCATCCGTTTCGCCGGGAAAATAGGCGCTCGCCCGATAGGTGAAATGGGACTGGCTCGCCCGCCACATCGGGTGATTGCCCGGATTGATCCGGGTCATCGCCGCGATCGAACAGAACTTGCCGATCGCCGCATAGGCGATGTCGCTGTCGTTGACGACGTAGGAATAGTCGGACAGCTCGACCTCGAGCAGCTTGGTGCGCGCACCGATCTCGGTGGCGACTACATGGTTTTCCGCCGATCGATTCTACGACGTCGCAAAGATTTTCCGGCGCCATCGCTCGATCACGCGCACGCTGGCGCACTATGGAATCAGCGACTACCGGCGGCAGTGGACCCGGATCACCGCAACTTTTGCCGACGCAGTGGACGCCGGCCGGTTGCGCCTGTCGGTGCAACGGCCGATCCTGGTTGTGGAAAGCCTCGATGTCACATCAGAGGACGTGCCCGTTTTGACAACGCGCGGACGATTTGCCGCCGACCGGGCCGCGCTGATCGTGGAAAGCTGAGCGACTACTCCGTCGCTGTCATCAAGCTGTCGTCTCCGTGTCGTTGTTCTAGACGCATCTTGGCAACGAGCCGCGCGGCTATCGCATGCCCGAAAAGAAGCTGTCCGCGAAAGCGCTGATCGATCCGACGGCGAGCCTGACGGCTTGCTCGCTCGGCACTTATACCGAGGTCGGCGCGCGTACCACGCTGCTCGAGGTCGAGCTCGGCGACTATTCCTACGTCGTCAACGACAGCGACATCGCCTACGCGCGCATCGGGAAGTTCACCTCGATCGCGGCAATGACCCGCATCAATCCCGGCAATCATCCGATGAATCGGGCAAGTCAGTCGCACTTCAGCTACCGGGCCAGTACCTATTTCGATGGCGAACGCGACGAGGACGAATTCTTCGCATGGCGCCGCGCACAGGGTGTGACCATCGGACACGACGTGTGGATTGGTCATGGAGCAATCGTGCTGCCCGGCCGTCGCATTGGAAACGGCGCTGTCATCGGCGCTGGATCGGTCGTGACAAAAGATATTCCGGACTATGCAATTGCGGTCGGCAATCCGGCGCGCATCGTCCGTGAACGGTTTACCGGCGATATTGCGGCCAGAATGCAGGCCTTGGCCTGGTGGGATTGGCCGCATGACCGGCTTCACGCGGCCCTCGCGGATTTTCGTGAGCTAAACGCGGCTCGCTTTCTCGATAAACACGAGAACGTCGCCGCTCCGCCCACCAAAACCGCTGCATTCGCCTGAGGACGAGCTTATGCGCATCCAGGGCGGAAC
>Ga0126377_10002206_pt1 | contig 13276 bp, 11 predicted proteins | sample PanSoiMetPlot_22_FD_92647 | JGI IMG/M metagenome (GOLD analysis project Ga0126377, IMG submission 92647) | Tropical forest soil microbial communities from Panama - MetaG Plot_22 | ecosystem: Environmental > Terrestrial > Soil > Tropical forest > Bulk soil | place: Panama | collected 2016-02-17
CAGTATCTCCAGCCAAAGGGCTATCGGCTGAAATTCCAGATTGTCGACTGGCCTGGCGGGAAGCCAGGCGACATCGGCATTTCATTAAGTTGGGGCGCCAAGTAACACCGGCGCGGGCGGGCAATTGAGTTTAGTCGATAATGTGATAACCGCCGTCGATGTAGAGAGTTTCGCCTGTGATGAGGCGCGCCGCATCGTGAGCAAGGAAAGCTGTAGCGGCGCCGACGTCGTCGATACTCACAAGACTGCGTGCCGGCGCTTGCGCCTTGGCCTTTTCAAGCAACGCGTCAAATTCAGGAATGCCTGACGCCGCACGTGTCGCGAGCGGTCCGGGCGATATCGCATGCACCCGGATCCCTTTTGGACCAAGCTCCGCCGCGATGTAACGAACTGCACATTCGAGTGCTGCTTTTGCCACGCCCATGATGTTGTAATTCTTAACCACCATCTGGCTGCCGTAATACGACATCGTGAAGAGGGTGCCGCCTTTGCGCATGAGCGGCTCTGCAAGATGTGCCATGCGAATGAAAGTCCAGCAGGAAATGTCCATCGTTGTCGCAAAACCTTCGCGCGACACGTCGACGACGCGGCCCTGCAGTGCCTCCTTCGGTGAGAAGGCAATCGAGTGAACCACAAAATCGAGGTTGCCCCATTCCTCGGTGATCCGTTCGAAGACGGCTTCCATCTGACCGGGCTTGTTGACATCGAGTGGCATGACAATCGGCGACTCAAGTGCGCGCGCAAGCGGCTCCACGTACTTCTTTGCCTTATCATTCACGTATGTGACGGCGACTTCGGCGCCGAGTGCCCGAAATGCCTTGGCGCATCCCCAGGCAATCGATTGGTCGTTGGCAATACCGACAACCAGGCCCCTTTTCCCCTCAAGGAGCTTTGCTTTCACCGCCGGCAGCACTGAGGATTTGGATGCAGTTCTGGTCATTGGCTTTTTCACATTTGCAATTTTATTGGGCGTATGGGTGGCCACTGCCGGCTTCGCGGAGTCGGCGGGATCAAAAGACTTGGACGTTTGCCTCAGCCTGCAACGAAAAAAAGCCGCGTAACTCTCATGACGTCATGCCGGGGCGCCCGTTGCCCAGTGACTGCACAAACTTCTGTGTCATCTGTTGGGCGTCTTCGACGAGCTTCCGTCCGTCATTAGCGGCCATCTGCATCCGCTGAGACATACACTTCGTATAGGTCTCAACGGCTTCCGGAACGCTTTTCGTGCTGCTCAATTTGCTCGCCAGGTCAGACCACAACGAAATCTCGGACTGCATGCGGTCGACCCAGGTACGGCTGGCCTGTTCGTACGACTCCATGATTGCCTTTTGAAAATTGAGTGCTGCTTCTGTCTGGTGCTGCCCCCAATTGAGGATATCCGGAGGAGCGCCGGCTTTCGACGTATGCATTGTCTCTTTGGTAGCCATAGCCTGATACCTCCCAAGAAACAGAATTCCAAATCGCACTATGCCGACAATAGATGGCGGCTCATTGACCTGAGTCAAAGACGGGTCATCTGGCGGTGCTAATCAGCGATATCTTCAGTGCAAACAGAGACATCGCAAAATGTCAGAGCAAAAACTTTCTTCCTCACCCGCCGCGGCGATGACGCCTCTTACGATGTTTGCCTCCGCGATGGAGTACGCGACCGATGCGGCCCAGCGCAGCATATTGTTCTGGGACGTGCTGCGTCAGCGTGGAAATCAGTACCGCGAGCACATGGCCGAAAACGCACCGCACGTTCTCGATTACAAAGTGGAATTGATCGTTGACGGCCGTAAGCTTGACCGCCCGGTAAACTATGGACTAGTGCGGGTCGTTCCGCCCGCGGGCGTAAACATCGATCCGAAGCTCCGGCCCTTCATTGTCGTCGATCCCCGGGCGGGCCACGGTCCAGGCATTGGCGGCTTTAAGGCCGACAGCGAGATCGGCGTTGCATTCAAAGCCGGCCATCCTTGCTACTTTGTCGGATTTCTTCCTGAGCCTGTTCCTGGTCAAACCATCGGGGACATCGCGCGAGCTGAAGCGATCTTCATTGAGCACGTTATCACGGCGCACCCCGACGCGGACGGCAAGCCCTGCGTGATCGGAAACTGCCAGGCCGGTTGGGCAATCATGATGGTCGCAGCCCTGCGGCCCGAACTGTTCGGGCCTATCATCGTTGCGGGATCGCCACTCTCATATTGGGCGGGCGTGCATGGCAAGAATCCCATGCGCTATTCGGGCGGTCTGCTGGGCGGCAGCTGGCTGACCGCGCTTGCGAGCGATCTCGGCAACGGCAAGTTCGATGGCGCCTGGCTGGTGCAAAACTTCGAGAATCAAAATCCCGCTAATACGCTGTGGACCAAGCAGTACAATCTTTATTCTAAGATCGACACGGAAGCGCCACGCTATCTGGGATTCGAGAAGTGGTGGGGCGGCCACGTCAATCTGAATGCGGAGGAAATCCAGTTCATCGTTGACGAACTGTTCATCGGCAACAATCTTGCCGCGGGACGAATTCAGACACCCGATGGAGAAACGATCGACCTCCGCAATATCCGCTCGCCGATTGTGGTGTTCTGCTCGAAGGGCGACAACATCACGCCGCCGCAGCAAGCACTCGGATGGATTCTCGATTTATACGATAATGTTGACGATATCCGCTCATATGGCCAGACCATCGTGTATACAATCCATGAAACGGTCGGCCATCTTGGCATCTTCGTGTCGGGAGGCGTCGCGAAGAAAGAGCATGGCGAATTTTCCAGCAATATCGATTTGATCGACACGCTGCCTCCGGGTCTCTACGAAGCCGTGTTCGAAGATAAAGGGGAGGGCACGGTCAACCCAGATCTCGCCGGCGGAAACTGGGTCATGCGTTGCGAGGCGCGAACGCTGGACGACATCCGCGCGCTTGGCGGCAATGATATCGCGGACGATCGTCGCTTTGCGACCGCCGCGCGGGTTTCAGAGATGAACCTGTCATTCTATCGCACTTTCATGCAGCCTATTGTCCGCGCGATGGCGCCCGCGCCAATTGCCGACTGGATGAAACAGTGTCACCCACTGCGCCTGCAATACGAAATCTTTTCGGACCAAAATCCACTCATGGCTCCGGTCGCCAGGCTGGCTGATCAGGTTCGCGCTAACCGGAAGATCATCGGCCACGACAATCCCTTTCTTGCCGTCCAACAAAACGTGTCAAAACGGATTGAGACGGCCTTGGATTCCTGGCGCGAAGCAAGCGAAGCATGGGCTGAGCGGATGTTCCTGGCAGTTTATGGCTCGCCGGCGCTTCAAGCTGCAGTAGGCGTGGACCCGTCCGGCACGCAGCGCCTGAGAAAAGCAAACAAAAATCCTCTGCATCATGAACTTCTGCAAAAGCGCATTGCCGAGCTCCAAGCGCTGGTCGCGGCCGGCGGTTTGCGGGCGGCACTCGTCCGCAGCCTGATTTATGCGGGGGTGAATCGTGCTTCGATCGACGAGCGAGGGTTCGAACTGGCGCGTCGCATCCGCGAGGCGCATGGCGACATGCCGCTTGCGGAGCTCAAGGACTTGGTACGCGAGCAGTTCAATATCCTGCTGATTAATCAGAAGGCCGCGCTTAATGCGATTCCGTCGATGCTTCCGGCCGATCTCGAGAGCCGCGAAAAAGCTTACACGTTGATCCAACAATTGTTGCGCGCGCGCGGCGAACTCAGCGCCGAAGACAATGAGCGCATGAAAGAAATCGCACGTCTTTTCGGTCTTGAGGGTGCTGCAGCCAAGAGCCACCTGCGCGAAGTCGGAATGAAATCGCAAGCCAAAGCATCCTGAGGGCCGTCAGTCTGACGAGCCTTTCTGCGGCAGCCCCGCCTGTAGGTACGCGTCTATTGGCCGCGCGTTCTCAATTCATTGATTTACGTCATTTTTTGTGGGCCGTGCCGAGAGGTGGAACCTTGGCCATGGCGACTTAATCGTGTCATGGCCGTCGGCTTAGTTGGGCCAAGGTCCACTTTCCGACATAAGCGGGACGATCTAGTCTTTTTACGCCTCGAAAAAGAACGACGTCAGCGCGGGGGCGCGTTCGATGAATGAAATTGAATTTATAAAGTCGCCTAAGGCCGCTGGTAAACAACGGCCTTCTTTCAAGGCGGTTTCCGGCTCGCGGGAAAGCCATCCAACCTCATTTATCGTCGAGGACGGACAGAAACTGGCGAAACGTGCTGTTCTTTCGGTGCGTCGCGGCCCCATCCGCTACCGGCGCAACAGCACCATTGTCTGCGAAGGAGACCCCGCCGACTATATTTTCATGGTCGTGGACGGGATCGTCCGCCGCTGCAAGACCTTCCAGAACGGCACGCGCGCCATCGTGGCTTTTCATACGCCCGGCGAGCTCTTCGGCTGGACCGATGAAGTGAAACACACGCTGTCGACCGAAGCAGCGACAGACGCATTGGTCCTGTTTTTCAAGCGGAGCGCTTTGCTTTCTGTTGCGGCGCGCGAACAAAGGGTCGCGAATTTCCTGCTAACTTCAACAACAAGCGAATTACGACGCACTCAGGAGCATGCGGTGCTGATCAACCGCAGCGCCAAGTGCAGAGTTGCAAGTTTTTTGCTCAATCTTTCGACGCGCATTGACGAAGTGTCGGACCTCGACCTTCCGATGTCGCACCAGGATATTGCCGATCATCTTGGGTTGTCGATTGAGACAGTCAGCCGGACCATCACGGAGCTGGAGCGGGCCTGCCTGATCGAGCGCGTCTCAGCGCGGACGATTGTTCTCAGAAACCGGGCGGCGCTTGCACGGTTGCTTAGCTAGCTTCCTCGAAAAATGGCCAGTGAGCCATTCCTGTCGGCCCGATGGGGGCCGAATGGGTGCTTGATCGTCCATTGAGGCCACGCGTGTTTCCGCAAAGCGTGATCATAGCGGTCTAGCTTTTGTCGTAATTTGGCAACATTGTTGTATAAAAGCATCAGTCCATAAAAGGGCCAATCCAAGGCCCTTTTCGGGATGATCAAGCATCGCGCTGCTTCCGCAGCCGCTTCCGCGACAGGGGCGTATGAGCGTCGAACAGGCCGCAACTGCAGACACTGCGCTCGCCGGCGCACCCGCAAAGCGGGGCGAAAAGCGCATCCTTGGCCCGATGGCCGTCGGCCTGGCACTCCTGTCGGCGCTGGTGACGTTCATCGTCCTTGCCGATTTCACACCGCTTTCGCCAACACACAACGTGGTCGTGACGTTGCTGCTCGCGAACGCCGCCACGATGCTGTTGCTGCTGACAATCATTGTCCGCGAAGTGTGGCAGGTCGTGCAGGCGCGCCGGACGGGGCGGGCCGCCGCACGGTTGCATGTCCGGATCGTCGGAATCTTTTCATTGATTGCCGCTGCACCGGCGATCTTGGTGGCAATCGTTGCCAGCGTGACACTCGACCGTGGCCTTGACCGACTGTTTTCCACGCGCACGCGCTCGGCGATAGAAAACTCGTTGATTGTCGCTGAGGCCTATCTGCGCGACCATGCCCAGATCGTGCGGTCAGACATCATGGTGATGGCCTTCGATATAGCGCGCAACAAGAGTCTATTCGATCAGGATCCAGACAAACTTCGGCAGTTTCTGACTTTCCAGGCACAGGTTCGGGGACTTGCCGCGGCTATTGTTCTCGACAAAGACCTGAAAGTCATTGCCCGCGCTGACCTGAATATCAATCAAACGTTCGCGCTGCCGCCACGCGATGCCCTTTCACATATCACGAGCAAAGAACCGCAAGTCGTTCTGTTGCCCGATGTCAATTACGTTGCGGCTGTAGTCAGATTGGAGCAGTTCGAGGATTATTATCTTTACCTGACACGACTGCTAGATCCGCGCGTCGTCCCACAGCTTCAGGCAACGCGCGCGAGCGCAACAGAATATGCCGCACTTGAAGCACGTCGCCTCGGCGTGCAGGTGGCGTTCGCGCTGATGTACACCGTGATCGCGCTGACAGTATTTCTTTCGGCGGTTTGGATTGGACTGAATTTCGCCAACCGACTGGTTGCGCCGATCCGACGACTTATCGGGGCGGCGAATGCCGTTTCGACCGGAAACCTTTATGTGCGCGTTCCCGTCCGCCAGGCAGAAGGTGACCTGGCGCAACTCGGCGAAACGTTTAATCGCATGACGCAAGAGCTGCGAACGCAACGCGACGACATCATGCAGGCGCATGATCTTATCGATAGCCGACGGCGATTCACCGAAGCGGTGCTGGCGGGCGCAAGCGCTGGCGTCATTGGCATCGACGGGAATGGCGCGATCAGCATCCTCAACCGGTCAGCGGAAAAATTAATAGGATCATCAGAAAGCGAGGCGCTCGGCAGACCGCTCGCTGATGTGCTGCCCGAGCTCGCCGATTTCATGGCCGCGGCCCGATCGGGAGCGCGTACGCAAGATCAGGTCACAATCAGCCGCAACGGTCGCGAGCGCAATCTTTCGGTCCGCATTACCAGTGAGCAGTCGGGGGAATCTGACCGAGGCTATGTCGTGACTTTGGACGACATTACCGAGCTCGTTGCCGCGCAGCGAACTTCTGCTTGGGCGGATGTCGCCCGTCGCATTGCCCACGAAATCAAGAATCCGCTGACTCCGATCCAGCTTTCCGCCGAACGGCTGCGCCGGAAGTACGGCAAAATGATCGAACAGGATCGCGGCGTTTTCGAGCAATGCACGGACACGATTGTTCGTCAGGTCGAAGATATCCGTCGCATGGTCGATGAGTTTTCGCATTTTGCGCGGATGCCAAAGCCGGTTATTTCGATGGAAGACGTCGCTGATGCCATCCGGCAAACCGTGTTCCTGATGCGCGTGGGAAACTCGGAAATCGATATCGATACCAGTATCGTTGAGGATCCCATGCCGGCCCGATTTGACCGGCGTCTGATCTCACAGGCGCTCACCAACATTATCAAGAATGCCACCGAGGCGATCGCCGCCGTCCCACCTGGAGAACTCGGCAAGGGGGCGATCCGCGTATTTGCCGAACGCGACGGTGACGATGTTGTGATCGACGTGGTCGACAACGGCATCGGCCTTCCCAAATCGAACCGCAACCGGCTGCTCGAGCCCTACGTTACGACACGCGAAAAGGGTACCGGGCTGGGGCTGGCGATTGTCGGGCGCATTATCGAGGAACATGGCGGCAATATCGAACTACGCGACGCCAGCGAAAAGATACCCGACCAGCGCGGTGCCTGGGTGCGAATACGATTTGCCGCTGCCGGCAAGGCGGAAAACGTTCAGTCAGAACAGCCAACATCTGTGAGCGGGAAGTAACATGGCCTCCGAAATTCTGATTGTCGACGACGAGGCCGATATCCGCGACCTAGTGGCGGGTATCTTACAGGACGAAGGCTATGTAACGCGTACCGCACGCAACAGCGATGAGGCACTGAACGCGATCGTTGCGCGGCGGCCGAGCCTCGTCTTCCTCGATATCTGGCTGCAGGGCAGCAAGCTGGATGGATTGCAGCTGCTCGAAGCCGTCAAGCGGGAACACGCCGACCTGCCAGTGGTGATGATCTCAGGCCACGGCAACATTGAAACGGCGGTCGCCGCGATCAAATTGGGCGCGTACGATTTTATCGAAAAACCGTTCAAGGCGGATAGGCTGGTCCTGGTTGCAGACCGGGCGTTGGAAAATTCCCGGCTCAAGCGCGAGGTCAAGCAACTCAAACAATTAGCGCCGGTCCCATCTACGCTTGTCGGCCGGTCGGCCGCTATTGGCCAGCTGCGGCAGGCAATCGAGCGCGTCGCGCCGACCAACAGCCGCGTCCTTGTTGTCGGTCCGTCCGGTGCAGGCAAGGAACTCGCGGCCCGGACGCTTCATCTGCAATCGGCGCGCGCGAGCGGTCCTTTTGCCGTAATCAATGCCGCGGCTATCACGCCCGAACGCATGGAAACCGAGTTGTTCGGCGTCGACCAGTCAAACGGGTCGGAAGGACGGAAAGCGGGCGCCCTCGAAGAAGCACACGGCGGTACGCTTTTTATTGACGATATTGCCGAGTTGCCGCGCGAAACTCAGAACAAAATCTTGCGCGTGCTTGTCGACCAGACGTTTCAACGCGTTGGCGGCAGCGCGAAAATTGCCGTCGATGTAAGGATCGTTTCGTCGACCGCGCGCAACCTTGAGGCCCTGATCACTGAAGGAAAATTCCGCGAAGACCTCTACCATCGTCTTGCCGTGGTCCCGATCCGCGTGCCGCCTTTGGCGGAGCGTCGCGAAGATATCCCCGATCTCGTGGAATATTTCATGGATCAGATTTCGCAGGCGACTGGGTTGCCCAAACGCAGGATTGGCGACGATGCCATGGCTGTTCTGCAGTCGCACAACTGGCCGGGCAACGTTCGCCAATTGCGCAACAACATCGAGCGCCTGATGATACTGGCAGGCGGCGATCCGGAAGCCGTAATGAGCGCAAGCATGTTGCCGCCGGACGTCGGGTCGATGGTTCCAAATATGCCGAATGGAAATGGCGGTGAGCATTTGATGGGGTTACCGCTGCGAGACGCCCGGGAGGTGTTCGAGCGCGAATACCTGGTGGCGCAGATCAGCCGCTTTGGCGGCAATATTTCACGCACGGCGGAGTTCGTCGGTATGGAGCGTTCCGCGCTCCACCGCAAACTCAAGGCCTTGGGAATCGATTAGCCGCTCATGTCACGCATTGCATACGTTAACGGCCGTTATGTGCCGCATAGCCAGGCAAAGGTGGCTATCGAGGATCGCGGATATCAGTTTGCAGATGGTGTGTATGAAGTTTGCGAGGTGAGGGGAGGCCGCATGATCGATGAGAGCCGCCACATGGCGCGGCTCGACCGATCGCTGAACGAATTGCGGATTGCACGGCCGATGTCCACTCGCGCGCTCGCTGTGGTGATGCGTGAAACGATCCGGCGTAACAGGGTCCGCGACGGAATTGTCTACCTGCAGGTCACCCGCGGCGTTGCAAAGCGCGATTTTCCGTTCCCGGCAGAGAGCACACGTCCATCGTTGGTTGTGACCGCGCGCAGCAATGATCTCGACCGCCTCGAACGAACGGCTGCCGAGGGCGTCGCTGTCGTCACTGTTCCGGACATCCGCTGGAAACGCGTCGACATCAAATCCATCGCTTTACTGCCGAACGTGCTTGCCAAACAGACCGCACGCGAGCAGGGCGCGCGCGAGGCGTGGCTTGTCGATGCGAAAGGCCGCATCACGGAAGGCGGTTCGTCGAGCGCATGGATAGTCAGCCCCGATGGCAAGCTCATAACGCATCCGCTCGGCGAAGATATTCTTCCCGGCATCACCCGATCAGTCGTGATCGACATGATCAAGGCGCAGGGCTTACCGTTCGAGGAACGTACGTTTACGGTCGAGGAGGCCTATCAGGCACGCGAAGCATTCATCACGTCGGCGAGTCAGGTCGTGCTGCCTGTAGTGAGCATAGACGGCCGTCCGGTCGGAAATGGCGCCCCTGGACTGGTCACTACCGGACTTCGTCGCGATTACCACCGGCACGCCGAAATCGCCAACTAGGCCGTTGGCGAAGCCTCTAAAAATGTCATAATTTCAATTTGTTACGGGCGACTACACGAACTTGTGCTTGCGCCGGAACAGCGCCTGCCATCTAATAGTATTTCCCGGGCCTCGCACCGCTACGCGTGGGGCAAAGTGGCGCATGCATCTGAGGTCGCATGCGGAAGGACTTGGGCAACGAAAGGTCTCGCGCACCAGACGCGAGCAAAAAATGGAAAAACGGCCATGGCAGCCGATCGTGCGCAAAATCTGCAAGACACTTTTCTCAATCACGTTCGAAAAAGCAAAATCCCGCTCACTATTTTTCTGGTGAACGGTGTTAAATTGCAGGGCGTGGTGACCTGGTTCGATAATTTCTGCGTGCTCCTGCGGCGGGACGGGCATTCGCAGCTTGTCTACAAGCACGCAATCTCAACCATCATGCCGGGACACCCGATCCAGCTCTTCGAAGGGGCCGATGAACCACCGGCCGGAGACAAGGTTTAGTTGGAATTACGTCGACGTGATCAAGCTAGTGATCTCCTGAGCCCGGTAGCGTCGGGCGGCGAGACCGGCCGTGCGATCGTCATTGAACCCTGGGTCAAGGCATCGCCGCGTCGGAACGCCGGCACGCGGGCCAGCGAGCGTACGCCCGAAGCGCGCCTCGAAGAGGCCGTCGGCCTCGCGCGCGCGATTGATCTTATGATCGTGCAGGCGGGACTTGTCACCCTCAACGACATCCGTCCGGCGACTTATATTGGCAAAGGCAAGGTCGATGAGATAGCCGGAATGGTGAAAAGCCTGTCGGCGTCGATCGTCGTAATGGACTGCCCGATCTCTCCGGTGCAACAACGCAATCTTGAGAATGCCTGGGGCGCAAAAGTTATCGACCGAACGGGATTGATCCTTGAAATCTTCGGCCGGCGGGCGCGTACGCGGGAAGGGGCGTTGCAGGTCGAACTTGCGCACTTGACCTATCAGAAGAGCAGGCTCGTGCGGTCGTGGACCCATCTTGAGCGCCAGCGCGGCGGTTTTGGCTTCCTAGGTGGCCCCGGCGAAACCCAGATCGAGGCTGACCGTCGCGTGATTGAGGAACGGATCGCGCGCATCGAGGCCGAACTCGAAAAGGTTAAGCGCACGCGCAAGCTGCATCGCGATAGCCGCAAACGTGTGCCTTATCCGATTATCGCGCTGGTCGGGTACACAAACGCCGGTAAGTCGACGCTGTTTAACAGACTGACGGCTGCGACGGTTCTGTCGGCGGACATGCTGTTTGCAACGCTTGATCCGACGCTTCGTGCCGTGGAGTTGCCCCGCGGTGTCAAAGTTATTTTGTCCGACACGGTCGGGTTCATCTCTGATCTGCCGACGATGCTGGTGGCGGCGTTCCGCGCGACGCTCGAAGAGGTCATCGAGGCGGACGTTATTCTGCATGTCCGCGACGTGTCGCACGGGGATTCGGACGCCCAGCTGCGCGACGTCGAAAAGGTTCTTGATGAACTCGGAATCGCGGCCAGCGACAAGCGATTGATCGAGGTCTGGAACAAGGTTGACTGCCTCAATGCGGAGGCGCGGGCAAGCGTACTCAATCAGGCCGATCGCCAGTCCGCAGACCGTCGGCCGGTCGCGGTATCGGCGTTAACCGGTGAGGGGATGAGCCACCTCTTGGCCGCTATCGAGACCCGGCTGGGCGAAAGTCGTCAGACCATAGAGGTATCGATTGATCCCGCGGACGGCGCGGGCCTGAGCTGGCTTTACCGCCATTCCGAGGTCCTGACAAAAGACATCGGCAGTGACGGTCGGCTTTCTGTCACGGTGCGGGCAGATGCCGATAACGCGGCGCGGGTGCGGGCGAAGTTCAGCCCCTGAAATTTACTTTTCGGCGGCTTTCGCCTCGTCCCACAGCGCGTCCATCTCGGCCAGGGTCGCCTCCTTGGGCGTCTTTCCGCGCGCGGCCAAAGCGCGCTCAATCGACGCAAAGCGCCGCTCGAATTTCAGATTGGTCTCGCGCAGGACGCCTTCAGGATCGGCGTCCGAATGGCGGGCGAGGTTGACAACCGCAAACAGCAGATCACCGATTTCAGCAGCCATCTGGTTGCCATTGGCTCGGTCGAGCTCGGCCTCGATCTCATCCGCTTCCTCGCGAATCTTCGCAAGGACGGCCTTTGGGTCATTCCAGTCGAAACCGACGCGGCCTGCCTTGTCCTGGAGCTTCAAGGCGCGGGTTAACGCGGGCAGGCCGACCGGAACACCGGCTAAGGCGCCTTCGCCGCTCTTCTCGCCTCGCTCAGCCTTCTCTTCTGCCTTGATGCGCTCCCACAACCCTTTAACGGCGTCCGCGGTCTTGCCGTCGGCGTCGGCAAAGACATGCGGATGCCGCCGGATCAGCTTCGCGGTCAGCCCCTGAACGACGTCGCCGAAATCGAAGGCGCTTTCCTCCTGGGCCATGCGGGCGTGGAAAACCACCTGCAGAAGCAGATCGCCCAGCTCGTCCTTCAGACCCGCCAGATCGTTGCGCGCAATCGCATCTGCAACCTCATAGGCCTCCTCAAGCGTATAGGGAGCGATGGTCCTGAAATTCTGCTCCAGATCCCACGGACAACCCGTGCCCGGCGTGCGGAGCGCCGCCATGATCTCAAGCAGGCGCGTTATGTCACGGGATGGCTTCACAGTGGTGGGCTTGCAGCTGGTGTCCGGCGCGGATCAATCGGATCGTTCTCTTACGGTACCAAAGCCCCCGCAATGCCGCGACCGCACATCTGTGATTCGCATAAGACATATTATGGAATATCTCACGTAGGCCTATAACATCGGCGTACTTCTGCACAGTCGGAGGCCTTTAACAGGCAACGGACAGCCGGTCGTAACCCGGCTCGACGCCCGGCGGCAGTTCGGCGCACAGCGTCGCGTAATCCATATCCGTGTGCAGGTTGGTCAGGATCGCACGCTTCGGTTTGATCCTGGCGATCCATTCTAGTGCCTCATCGAGATGGAAATGGCTGGGATGTGGTGTTCGGCGTAACGCGTCGACAATCCAGACGTCGAGGCCGGCCATTGCTGCAATGCTCTCCGGCGGTAGGCTTTTAATGTCCGCCGAGTAAGCGACGTTGTTAAATCGGAACCCGAGCGAGGTAATGTCGCCGTGATCCTGGAGGACGGGCAGGAGTTCGATCGGGCCTCCCTGCCCCAGTATCGTAACCGGTTTGCCGGCTTCCAGGTGCTTTTCAACGGCGATCGGGGGATATTCGCTGCCGGGCGGTGTCACAAAGCAATAGCCGAAGCGGGCGTGCATTGAGCGCGACGTCGTTTCATCCAGGTAGACATCAACGCGCCGGCGTTTGCTCACAAATAGCGGACGTAGGTCGTCTATGCCGTGCGTATGATCGGCGTGTTCGTGGGTCACCAGAACGCCGTCGATCCAGTCGACCTCCGCGTCGAGCAGTTGCATACGCAAATCCGGCGTGCAGTCGACTAGGACGCGCGTGACCTTGCCTTGACCCTCCGCGCGCTCGACCAACAAAGAGCAGCGCCGGCGGCGGTTCTTTGGGTTGCTCGGGTCGCAGGAACCCCACCCAAGTGCCACGCGCGGCACGCCCATCGAGGAGCCGCAGCCCAGGATGGTAAAGGTTAAACTCATGCGGCGTTTGCCAGCGTGCGCGGCACTTTGTTGAAGAGCCGAAAAAAATTCTCAGTCGTTTGCTTTGCGATTTCGTCGGCCGATACGCCCCGTGTGTCAGCTAAAACTTTAGCTGTTTCGGCTACGTATGCGGGCTCGTTGCGTTTTCCA
>Ga0126377_10002207_pt1 | contig 13275 bp, 10 predicted proteins | sample PanSoiMetPlot_22_FD_92647 | JGI IMG/M metagenome (GOLD analysis project Ga0126377, IMG submission 92647) | Tropical forest soil microbial communities from Panama - MetaG Plot_22 | ecosystem: Environmental > Terrestrial > Soil > Tropical forest > Bulk soil | place: Panama | collected 2016-02-17
AGGCCGACGAAGTCGTGATCCAGTGCGTCGCCGAAAGCGATGCTCGTCGTACCAGCCAGCGGATGGCCCGGCGCCGTGACCAGTACGAACCGATCGACGCGGAAGGGGAACACTTCCAGGCCGCTCACGTCTTCGGTTCCCGCCACGATGCCGATGTCAGCCTTGCCGTCCGCGACCGCCGCGACGATTTCATCGCTCAGGCGCTCTTCGAGATCGATGTTCACCTGCGGATGCGCGGTGAGAAAATTGCTGAGCGGCTCAGGCAGGAACTCGATCAGCGCATTGGTGTTGGACAGCAGCCTGATGTGACCCTTGAGCCCGTCAGCGTACTCCGCCAGATCGCCGCGCATGCGTTCGGCTTGCTGCAACAGCAGCCGCGCATGATGGACCAGCGTGCGTCCTGCCGGCGTCGGTTGTACGCCCTGGCGTTCACGGTTCAGCAACGCGGTGCCGAGCTCGATCTCCATGTTGCGAATGCGGGTGCTTGCCGCCGCGACGGCGAGGTGCATGCGTTCGGCGCCCGCAGTAATGCTGCCGGCTTCCACGACGTGCAGAAAGAGCTTCAGGTCGGTCAGGTCGAAACGCATGAGAAGAGGGAATGCGGGCCAGCCGCAACCGTATGCGAAATCAGCGGTTCTGCAAAGTGCGGTGTGCACGGCTCATGCCTCGAGGTACCACTCGTAGTCCGTTGGCGGCACCCTGGCAGAGAACTTGTCGCATTCCTGCTGCTTGATGGCGACGAAAGCGCGCATGAACTGTTCGCCCAGGCAGTCGCGCAGGAACTGCGACTGCGCAGCGGCGCGAATGGCGCTGTGCCAGTCGCACGGCAGTGTGGCAGCGGCAGTTTCGTAACCGTTGCCGGTGACGGGCGGACCGGGATCGGCCTGGGTTTCGATGCCGGCACGGACGCCGGCAAGAGCGACTGCAGCCACGAGGTAGGGATTCGCATCGGCTCCGCTCACGCGATGCTCGATGTGCCGGCTCGCTGGCTTGCCAGCGGGCACACGCAGACTGACGGACCGGTTGTTGATGCCCCACGTCGGCGTGACTGGCGCGTAGCTCATGCGGCGAAAGCGCCGGTAGGAATTGGCATTGGGTGCGAACACCAGCATCGACTCGGCCATGCTGTCACGCAGTCCGCCGACGGCGTGGCGCAACAAAGGCGAACCGGCAGGATCGTCGCTGGCGAACAGGTTGGTGCCGGTGGCGTCCGCCAGACTGACGTGCATGTGCATACCGCAGCCGGCGTGCTCCTCGAAGGGCTTCGCCATGAAGCAGGCGATCAACCCGTGGCGCAATGCCACGCCACGGATCAGCCGCTTGAAGACGATCGCTTCATCGATCGCGCGCAGGGCGTCGTCCCGGTGCAGCAGCGTGATCTCGAACTGCCCCGGCGCATATTCCGACATCAGCGTGCGCAGCGGCAGATCCTGTGCGGCTGCGGCCGCGTAGATGGCGTCGAAGACCGGTGACATGTCGTCGAGCTTGCCGAGACCGTAGGAATCCAGCCGCTCCGGCTTACGACCCGAAAGCAGTCCGGACGCCGGCGCGAGCGAACCGTCGGCGGTGCGCGCCAGCAGGTAGAACTCGATCTCGGCGGCGACCACGGGGCGCAACGGGTTCAGGGCTGCGACGGTGCGTGCAAGCACATGCCGTGGATCTGCGTAGGTCGGCGTGCCATCCATGTCGTACATGGTCAGCAGGACCTGCGCAGTGGGACGAGCCGTCCAGGGCGTGCGCCTGAGCGTGCCGGGGACAGGCCAGCAGAGCCGGTCCGCATCACCCGCCGACCAGACCAGCCCCGTGTCTTCCACGTCCTCGCCGGTGACATCGAGACCGAGAATGGAACCTGCCACGCAGCGCCCTTCGGCATAGACGGCTTCCAGTTCACTGCGCGCGATCAGCTTGCCGCGCGCGACGCCCCCCGGATCGGTGATCAGCAGTTCGATGGCTTCGACATCGGGATTCGCATCGAGAAAGCTGCGCGCTTCAACCGGATCGGCCAGTGGGTTCATGCAGACTTCCGCAATTCGTCGCAGCATGCATCGATGGCATCGAGCAGCCGTTGGACCTGCTCGCGTGTCGTTGCCGGGCTGACCAGCATCATGTTGTGAAAGGGAGTGATCAGCACACCGCGGTTCAGCAGGTACAGGTGGAGTGCGTGTTCCAGTTCGGGTACGGCGGCCGCGAGTGATTCGCGCCCTGTCCGCGGCGCCACGGCACTGAAACACAGCTCGGTGCGTGCGCCGACGCCAGCGACATGCCACGGCAGTGAGCGCGTGCTGACGATGGCAGTCAGCCCGGTGACGAGTTGTGCGGCAAGCGAGGTCATGTGTGCGTAAGCCGCGTCAGTCATCACGTGTTCGAGGCACGCAGCCAGCACCACAGTCGCGAGCTGATTGGCAGCCAGCGTTGTTCCCATCCCGGAATGACCCCGGGGCTTGTCGCGCAGCACGCGTGACATGCGCTCGGTCAGGTCGGCGGTGAAGCCATAGACGGCGCAGGGCACGCCACCCGCGATGGCCTTGCCGACCACGAGCAAGTCGGCGCGCAGTCCGATCTGACGGGCATGTCCGGAGGGGCCGCTGCTGAGCGTGTGAGTTTCGTCGATGGCGAGCAGGGTGCTGTATTGGTCGCAGAGCGCCCGAACCTGCGACCAGAATCGGTCCTGGGGCAGGACCATCCCGGCGTTGGTCATGACCGGCTCGGCGAGAACGCAGGCGACATCGCGGTGGGCGAGCGCGGCTTCGAGCGCATCCACGTCGTTGAACTCGACCACGCGCGCGTGCGCAGCGAAATCAACGGCTGAGCCGACCTGGCCGGTGCGCGTCACGACCCGACCGTGTTCCAGCCGCACCAGCGTGTCTTCCAGCGAACCGTGGTAGCAACCGTCGAAGACCAGGACCTTGTCGCGACCGGTGACGGCGCGTGCCCAGCGCACTACCGCACGATTGGCATCGGTGGCGGTCTGGGTGATCTGCCAGCAGGGCAGACCGAAACGGGCGGCCAGGAGCTCGCCCACGTGTGCAGTCATCTCCGTCGGCAGCATGCACGTGAAGCCGCGCTGGGCCTGACGGGCAATGGCTTCGGCGACGGCGGCCGGCGAATGACCGAACATTGCACCCGTGTCGCCGAGGCAGAAATCGACATAGCGATGTCCGTCGATATCCTCGAGCGTGGCGGCATGCGCAGCGCGAACCACGAGCGGTACCGGCAATCCCCAGTCCGTCATCCAGTGCATGGGCACACCGTTCAGCCAGTGCCGGGCGGATCGTTGCGCCTCGGCTGCGCAGTGCGGGTGTTCGCGCAGATAGCGCTCGTGTTCCCGCGCCTGCATCCGGTCAGTGGCAGTCCGTGCGATTCCGGCAGGGGTATGAGCGTCCGGCATGCAGCCACTATGGCTGCACCGGTCGACCCGATTCAACCGCACAAACCGGTCAGATGTGACGTGCAGTCTTGACCCGTTCGCGGCGGTGCTGAGAGCATTGGGCGCAGGGGTAACCCATTGGGTTCATGGACAAGAACAATGAACGACAGACCCATTCGAATCGCGATCCTGCTCGTCGGGCTCGTCGCCACCGGCACGTTGCACGCCGGTCCGATGCAGTCCGCGTTGCTGCGCGCGCAGCGATTCGAAGCAAAAAAGCAGTTCGATCGTGTCACGGAAGTGCTGGAACCGTATCGTGACGCTGCCGATCCTGATGTCGATTTCATGCTGGCCAACGCATTGCTGCTGGGCGCAATCGATGGCAAGGCGGTGAGCGATGTCACGCCGGCACACGTGCAGCCGGCCATCGATCTCGCCGAGCGCTGCGGCGCCAACGGTAATGGCCGGTGCCTCAACCTGCTCTACACGATCTATTCGCTGGGAACCGGCGTGGCGCAGGACCTGCCGAAGGCCATGGAGTATATGCAGCGCGCAGTGGAAGCCGGCGACGAGGGCGCGAAATTCAACTACGCCGTCCGGCTGTACACCGGCACTGCACCGGTCGAGAAGGACGTCGACCAGGCCTGCCGGCTGTTCCAGGACATCGTGGGCGGATACGCGGGGTTCGACGCCTTGTACTACCTGGGCGTGGCCAAGTCACGCGGGCAATGCGGTCAGACCGCTGATCTGCAGGCTGGCATGCGCATGATCCGCACGGCCGCGAATCATGGCGTGCCGGATGCCGAACGTGACGTCGGCAAGGACTACGAGAACGGCTGGACGACGGCCATCGACATACGCAAGGCGCTGCAGTGGTACGACAAGGCTGCGGCGCACGGCGACGGTGAAGCGGCGTGGCTGGCAGGAATGATCCACGTGAACGGCACATACCGGAAGAAGGATCCTTCAAAGGCCGTGCACTACTTCGAGCAGTCCGCACATGCCGGCTACGGCAACGGCAAGATCAGCCTGGCCGTGATGTATGCGACCGGCGATGGCGTGGAGCGCGATTTCCAGAAGGCGAGGACACTCTACGAAGAAGCGGCGGCCATGGGCGACGCGCATGCCTACCAGGAACTCGCGATCATGTACGCGAACGGGGAAGGAATGCCCGCCAACCTCGTGATGGCCCGCGTGCTGTTTGGCCAGGCCATCGAACTCGGCGAACCCGCGAACGAGGGATTTCGCCGCATGCTCGAGTCGGCCATGACGTCCGAGCAACTGGCTGCTGCGAACGCGCAGATCCAGCAGTGGCGCGCGACGCGCGAGACAACGGCCCCCTGACGATCCCGCGTCGCTGCCTACTGCGCAGCGACCGTCGCGGGCGCATCCGCCGGGTTGTAAGTCTTCAGGAACGCTTCCACGCGCCGCAGAAAATCGATCTGGTGGGCCGGATCGTCGAAGCCGTGACCTTCGCCTTCGTAGAGCACGAATTCGTGCGGCTTCTTTGCCTTCGTCAGCGCATCGTGCAGCTTCTTCGACTGCGAGGGCGGCACATTCTGATCCTCGGTGCCGTGCGCGATCAGCAGCGGAATGGCAATCCGGTCCGCGGTCTGCAGCGGGGAAATGGTCGCCAGGTCGAAGCTCTTGTCGCCTTTGACGTTGTCGCGCCAGTTGCGATAGTAGCGTGTGGCTGAAAACAACTGCCGGTCGTAGCGCAGCATCGCATCGATGTCGGCGACACCGGCGAAACTGATGGCGCAGCGGTAGATGTCGGGATTGCGGACGGCGGCCCACATTGCGGCGTAGCCCCCGAAGGACGCACCCATGATGCAGACGCGCTTCGGATCGACCTTGCCCTGTGCTACGAGCCATTTCACGCCGTCGTCGATGTCATCCTGCATGCCGCGGCCCCACTGGCCGACACCCTTGTCGACGAATGCTTTGCCATAGCCGGTCGAACCGCGGTAGTTCGGCTGCAATACCAGGTAGCCACGATTCGCGAGGAACTGGGCCCAGATGTCGTACTCCCATTCATCGCGGGCGAAAGGGCCGCCGTGGGGCATCATGACCATGGGCAGCGCCTTGATCTCGCGGCCCGCCGGCACGGTCAGGTACGCGGGAATCTGGAGACCATCGCGTGCCGCGTAGGAAACACTTTCGACGTTTGCGAGCCTGCGCCCGGTCAGCTTGTCGTAGGGTTTGGAGAGCAGCTTCATGACGCCGTCGGCCGACGTGTACATGTAGTAACGACCGGGGTCGCTCGCGCTGCCGGTCCAGACGATCATGCGCGTGTGGTCGCGGTTCATCGAGACCACGCGATTGATGCGATCCGGCACCGCCTGGTCGATGTCGGCCTGGATCTTCTTCATCTCCGGGTTGAACCATTCGACGCGGCTGCGATCGTCCGTGTAGTACACGGCCTGCAGTTCACCCTGCTCCGACAGCGCGAAGTCGTCGATATCGACCTGCGGATGCTCGTAGACGGGTTCGCCGATCGTGTCCGTGGCGAAGTTGTAGCGATAGAGCGCGAACCGCCCGGTCCGCTTGTTGGCAATGACGTAGCCGTTATCGCTGGCATCGAGCGGAATGAACTTCTCGACGTCGCCGTTTTCCTCGTCCTCGCTGGTCTTGCGGCTGATGCGCCGGAAGTCGTCGTCGGCGGTCTTGCGATAGAGCAGCCACCAGCGGTTGGCTGCGGTGCCGATACCGGCGCGCACGACGCCGGAATGATCGGCAAACCAGTCCCATACCTCGGGACGCGGCCGGACGATCTTTTTCATCTCCAGCGTATTGAGATCGACGCGCCAGACGGACGGGTACTCCGTGATCGTTTCCTGGATGCTGAGGAGCAGCCAGCCGCCGTCGCGGTCGACGTGGATGACGTCGTCGCCGACGATGCCCTCGCTGGCCTTGCCGACGAAACTCATCTTGCTGGTGGCGAGGTCGTACATCATCAGTCGCCGGACGTAGAGATCTTCGCCCTCGAAGCGTTCCGACTTGCCGACACTGAACAGCAGGCGATTCTCGCCGGCCCATTTCACCCACAGCAGATCACGGTCGCTGGGAATGGGCAGGGACGCGATGATGGCCTTGGCCGCTCCGCTGAAATCGATGACGACCAGCTTCAGCGCGCTCTGGTTGTAGGCACGCGCCGCCATCCGGTTGCCGCTCGGCGACAGGTTCGGTGAAGTGAGGAAGGGCAGTGCGCCGAAGTCCTCGGCACTGATCAGAGCTGCGGGTTCGGACGCGGCAGGCGCTGTTGTCGAAGCGGCGGCCTGCTTTTCGGCAGTGCTTTGAGCCGACGCTGCGTGGGTCAGCAGGAGTGTCAGAACACAGAAGGCCTGCCGAATGCCCCGGGTCTCCGCCCGAGTATCCATTTGCTGCATGAGAAGTGCCCGCCGGGGTTGTTGTTGTAATTGCCGTGCGGCGATTGTGCCCGGCTGCGAGCGGGCGGCGCAATTTTACAGAAGCGTTGGGGGTATACCTGCTCTCCGCGATGCTGGACCAGCAGGTGGTCAGCGCGCGTCGTGGAAGACGATACCCGCCACGTGACGCAGCCCGGAACGGACCGTGCTGACACCGTGCCTGAGGTTGACGCGATAGAAGCCACGCGCGCCGCGAACCGGCCGGTGATGCACGGCGAAGACGACGGCGTCTCCCTGCGCAAGCGCCACGACCGCAGCGCGCGATTGCATGCGCGGACGCTGTTCAGTGAGAACGAACTCGCCACCGCTGAAGTCGACGCCGGGCCGGGATAGCAGCACGGCGACCTGCAGCGGAAACACGTGTTCGCCGTACAGATCCTGGTGCAGGCAGTTGTAATCGTCCTGCACATACTGGAGGAGCAACGGTGTCGGACGTGTCTGGCCGGCGGCATGGCACCGATCCAGAAACGCAGCCAGATCCGCAGGGAAACGCGTTGCCAGCCCCAGCTGCTCCTGCCAGCGGTTCGCAACGTCGACGAGTCGTGGATAGAGCGCGGTGCGCAGCGACTGCACGATAGCCGGCAACGGATAGCAGAAGTACTGGTACTCGCCCCTGCCGAAGTTGTGCCGCGCCATGACGACGCGACTGCGGAAAAGCTCGGTCTGCGGATAGAGCGCGACCAGCGATTTGCACTCGGCGCCCCCCAGCAAGCCAGGCAGTACGGCGAATCCCTGAGCGTCGAGTTGCGCAGCGACATGTGCCCAGTCGAAAGCGCTGATCCTGGCGGCGATCGGGACCGTCGGGTCATCCGGACCCGACGGCAGGGGAGATACGGCACTCATGACACGTGAACCTGCTTGTCCTCTACGCCGCTTTCTCGCGCTCGAGCAGTTCGCGCTTGCGCTCGATCCCCCAGCGATAGCCGCCGAGGTTGCCGTCCGTGCGCACGACGCGGTGGCACGGAATGGCCACTGCAATCGCATTGGCCGCGCACGCCTGCGCCACGGCACGCACGGCTTGTGGCGATCCGATCCGGCGCGCCATCACCGCGTAACTCACCGTGTTGCCTGCAGGCACCTTGCGCAAAGCCTGCCAGACGCGCTGCTGGAACGCAGTGCCGCGCACGTCGAGCGGCAGATCCAGTCCGAGTGTCGGTGCTTCCACGAAACCGACTACGCGCGCCACGAGCTTTTCGAACGCCGCGTCACCGCCGATGAGTTGTGCGCGATCGAAGCGGTCCTGCAGATCACGCACCAGGTTTGCGGGATCGTCGCCCAACAGAATCGCGCAGACTCCCTTTTCCGTGGCCGCAACCAGGATCGCGCCGAACGAGCACTGGCCGACCGCGAAGCGAATCGTTTCGTTCGTGCCGCCGGCGCGGAAGTTGCGCGGCTTCATGCCGAGCACGCTGGCAGTCTGGGCGTAGAAGGGCGCATTCGAATTGAATCCACCCTCGTAGATCGCCTGGGTCACCGTGCCCGGGCGCTTGAGTTGGCGACGGGTGCGTTCGTTGCGATGCGCGGTTGCGTACGCCTTGGGTGTGACGCCAGTGACCGCCTTGAACACGCGGTGGAAATGATAAGGACTCAGACCCGCCGCCTTTGCGAGCGCGCCTAGGGCGGGCGCCGTTTCCGATATTTCGATGGACCGGCAGGCGCGAGCGACCAGGTCTGCGTACTGCGCGGTGAGCGATGGCTGATCCGGCTTGCAGCGTTTGCAGGGCCGGAAGCCCGCCTTTTCGGCTGCAGCCCGCGTGCTGTGGAAAGCGACGTTTTCGCGCCGGGCCGTGCGGGAGGCGCACGACGGGCGGCAATAGACGCCGGTAGTGCGCACGGAATAGAAGAACTGGTCATCCGCGGCACGATCGCGCCGCAGAACGGCGGCCCAGCGGGCGTCGTCGCTCGTGTACGTCGACTTCTTCTGCAGTGATTGCCTCATGAAGTCCTGGTCGATCAGTGCGGTCTGGACAGACTGAATCATGGCGGTTCTCCGGGTAAGACAACAGTGGATCCAAGGGTTTCTGCCGATGTGGCCAGAGTGCCGCGGCGCCGGCTGTTCCACACCCGCATTCTTGCGGTCTAATTCCGCAACGGCCTGCCAGACTCCCGGGTGCCCGTCCCGTATACTTACCGCCATCTGCGGAGTCCTTCCGACTCGCCCCTCCAGTCAGTGTCATCCCGGTCTGTTTCGTCCATGATCGCCGCGGCCTTCTACAAGTTCGTTTCCCTGCCCGACTTCAAGGTGCTGCGAGCGCCGCTGCTCGAATTCTGCGAGCAACGCGCCGTCAAGGGCACGATCCTGCTCGCGGCCGAGGGTATCAACGGCACGATCGCAGGGGTCGCCGACAGCGTGCGCGAAGTGCTGGACTATCTGCGCAGGGATCCACGCCTCGCCGATCTGGAGCACAAGGAGTCTGCTGCCGCAAAGCAGCCGTTCTACCGGATGAAGGTGCGGCTGAAGCGCGAGATCGTCACCATGGGGGTACCGGACGTGGATCCGACCCGCATGGCCGGCACGTATGTCAGGCCGGAAGACTGGAACCGACTGATCGAACAGCCTGATGTCGTGGTCGTCGATGTGCGCAACGACTACGAGGTGGAGCTCGGTACGTTTGCGGGCGCGGTCAATCCCAACACGCGCAGTTTTCGCGAGCTGCCGCAGTGGGTGCGGGACCACGAAGCGCTGAAGTCGAAACCGAAGGTGGCGATGTTCTGCACGGGCGGCATCCGCTGCGAGAAGTCGACAGCATTCCTGCGCTCGGAAGGATTCGCGGAGGTCTACCATCTGCAGGGCGGCATCCTGAAGTACCTGGAAACCGTGCCGGCGGAACAGAGTCGCTGGCAGGGCGAGTGTTTCGTGTTCGATGAGCGCGTCGCGATCGGTCACGGCTTGCAGCCCGGCGAGTACGACCTGTGCCGCTCCTGCCGTCAGCCGGTCGGCGAAGCCGAGAAGGCATCGGAGTTCTTCGTCGAAGGCGTGAGTTGTCCGCGTTGCCACGATCAGAAGTCGGCGGCAAAGAAGGCCGGGCTGCGCGAACGGCAGCGCCAGGTGGAACTCGCGCGTCAGCGCGGCGATGAGCACATCGGCAGGCGACAGGAAGGGAAGGGTAAGGGATGAATGGATGAGTGGATGAACGGACGAATGCATGAGGCGTGAGAGCCGTCTGGTCGGCGCCGGCTCTTCGCAACTCTCTGTTCTTGTGGTTCCAACATTCATCCATTCATCCATTCATCCGTTCATCCGTCTCCGCGAGGTTTTCCATGTCTCTCTACGGTCTCTGGATTTTCGCCGCGGTGTATTTCCTGGCGGTCGCGTTGCCCGGTCCCGGCGTGGCAGCGGTGATTGCGCGCGCCATGGGCCGCGGCACGCAGGGGGCTGTGGCGTTCATCGCGGGATTCCTGGTGGGTGACCTCGTATGGTTCATCTGTGCGGCGACGGGCCTGGCAGCACTGGCGCAGACCGCCCACTCACTCTTCCTTGTCGCCAGATACGCGGGTGCGGCGTACCTTCTCTATCTCGCCTGGCGTCTGTGGACCGCGCCGCCGCAGCCACTCGATGAAGTTGCTGACCTGGCCGGGGGAGAGCGACCGCTGCAGCTGTTCCTCGGCAGTCTCACCCTGACGCTGGCCAATCCGAAGCCGATGATCTTTTTCCTGGCGCTGCTGCCGACAGTCGTCAAACTCGAGACGCTGACCTTCGTCGGCTTCGTCGAGATCGCGCTTACGATCAGCATCGTGCTGCCGCTGGTGCTGGGCGGCTACGTCCTGGTTGCGGCCAGTGCGCGGCGCTTTTTCCGCAGCGCACGCGCCGTTCGCAATCTCAATCGCGGCACGGGCGCGGCGCTCGCTGGCGCCGCCGTGGTCGTCGCGACGCGCTAGCCGCAGTCGTCGCTTCGTCGGAAGGAAGTGAACCGCCGTTCTTCCGGCTTCATTCTTCGTCGCCCAGTTGCTCTCGTCCCATGACCATCTCCGCCGCCCGTCGCCTGGTTGAAACGCTCGCCGTCAACGGCGTCACGCACGTCTTCTGTGTGCCGGGCGAGAGTTACCTGGCCGTGCTCGATGCGCTCGTCGATTTCCAGGATCGCATCCAGGTCGTGACGTGCAGACACGAAGCGGCCGCAGCGAACATGGCCGTGGCTTACGCGAAGCTGACGCGCCGGCCCGGCATCTGTTTCGTGACGCGCGGTCCGGGCGCAACCCACGCGAGTATCGGCATTCACACGGCGTCACAGGATTCGGCGCCGGTCGTGATGTTCATCGGCCAGGTCCCTCGCAGCGATCGCGGTCGCGAAGGATTCCAGGAGCTCGACTACGGCGCCGTGTTCGGTTCGATGACCAAGCTGGCGCTGGAGGTCTCCGATGCAACTCGTGTAGTGGAGATCACTACACGCGCGCTGGCGACAGCCATGCAAGGCAGGCACGGTCCGGTCGTCGTGGCTCTCCCGGAAGATATCCTGACCCAGGATGCAGGTTCGCGAGTTCCGAGTGTTGTCCAGTCCGCGCCCGCCGCGCTGGATGCAACGGCCCTCGCCGCGATTCGCGCGCGACTGGAGCAGGCGGAGCGGCCTCTGCTCATTCTCGGTGGCAGCGGCTGGAGCGATGAGTCGTTGCAGCAGCTCGCGGACTGGGTGAAGCAGGCCGATCTGCCGGTGGCGTTGTCCTGGCGTCGCAAGGATCTGCTGAGCAACGATCATCCCTGCTACGTCGGCGATCTGAGTCTTCGCCCCAGTCCTGGCCTCCATGAACGGGTGCAGGCAGCGGACCTGTTGATTGCGATCGGTTCACGCCTCGGCGATATCCCGACGGTCGGTTACACATTGTTCTCGGCGCAGGATGTCGCGCAGAAGCTGATCCACATTCATCCGTCGGCAGAAGACCTGAACCGGGTCTGGCATGCGTCGTTGTCGGCGGAGGCGAACGAAGCCAGTGCCGCCAAGGAGCTCAGTGGCATCAGGCTGCAGCGCACTTGGCCCCAGTGGCGTAGCGCCGCGCGTGCAGACTACGAGCGATCGCTCGAGCCAGTGGCAGCCGTAGGTGCGGTGAACCTGTCGCAGGTATTCACGTACCTGTCGCGAACGCTTCCGGGCGACGCGATTCTCTGCAATGGCGCCGGCAACTACACAGCGTGGCCGAGTCGCTTCTACCGCTTTCGGCGGCCCTGCACTCAGCTCGCGCCGACCAGCGGCGCCATGGGCTTCGGATTTCCGGCCGGCATTGCGGCCAAGCTGCTTTATCCCGATCGCGACGTGATCGCGCTTGCCGGTGACGGGTGTTTCCTGATGAGCGGCCAGGAGCTTGCGACCGCGGTTCAGTACGACGCCAGGCTGATCACGCTGGTAATCGACAACGGTTCCTACGGCACGATTCGCATGTACCAGGAGCGCGAATATCCGCGGCGGGTGATGGCGACGCGGCTGCAGAACCCGGATTTCGCTGCGTACGCACGTTCCTTCGGCGCGTGGGGCGCAACGGTCGAGCGAACGGAGGAATTTGCGGCGGCCTTCGAAGCAGCGCGCACGTGCGGCGCACCGGCACTCATCCACATCAAGACCAGCGTCGAAGACATCCTGCCCGGCCAGCGCCTTCCCAACGCCTCCTAGTCACTAGTCCCCAGTCCCTTCTCTCTCATTTCGGCATATCAGGGCAGACGTAGGGCACGGAAGCCGCGATGAAGATCTGCGGTTGTTCCTGGCCGACGATGCGCAGCGTCAATTCGTCCTTCGTGGGCATCGAGACTTCGGCTTCGATCGGGATGCTGTCTTCGCGCCAGCGAATATGGTCGCCGGCGACACCCCATTCGGAAATCCGGTAGGGCTCGAAGCACGAATCCATCAGCAGCGTGCGGTCGGGGAGGAACATGAGCATGGTGCCGAGCGGCCGCCCCGGAGTGGTTGACACCCACGCTCTGCCGACGAATCCGCCATGTGCGGGAAGATCGTCCGTGGCAGCCGGGGCCGGATTTGCTGCGGTGTCCTGGTGTGCGCCGCCGCAGGCGGTCAGACACAGGGCGAGGAGTACGCCAATCGCTTTCATGTGCGCCGAAGTGTTGCCAATGGATGCGCGGAGAGTCTACCGCAGGAATCGGCAACCGGACCCACTGTCTGCGAGCGCCGCCAGGTGCGAGTGCCATGCTTGCTGCTCAACCCTGCGCGCCGAAGCGGCGCAATTGCGCCGGCGGCACTGCGTTCGGCACGTGCGAAACGCCGACGCTGATCATCAGGGGGGTAACTGCTTCGGAACCTGCGCCGCAACCATCTTCCCGCCAGATTTCCCGGGCGCGTGTTGTCCCAACAAGTGCGTGCGCGACGCAGCGATTGCCGCTAGCATCGGCGGTGTCTGCCGGACAGTATCCCGCAGACGTTCGAGTCGCCCAGCAAGCGGCGCGTCTGCGCCCGAGGATGACTGTTAGCGCGGAACCGATACACCACCACCGCTCCACGAACGCTGGTGTTGACGCGCGGCGTGCCCCTTGATTGCAGG
>Ga0126377_10002208_pt1 | contig 13274 bp, 8 predicted proteins | sample PanSoiMetPlot_22_FD_92647 | JGI IMG/M metagenome (GOLD analysis project Ga0126377, IMG submission 92647) | Tropical forest soil microbial communities from Panama - MetaG Plot_22 | ecosystem: Environmental > Terrestrial > Soil > Tropical forest > Bulk soil | place: Panama | collected 2016-02-17
CTGACTGAAGCCTGGAATGATCCTGTAGAGCGCCTGGAAGTTTCGCCCCGCCGAAGAGGTTATCGGAAGGTCCGCAATTTGCGACGCCTGTATTTGCGTATTCACGTCGGCCCGGTCGGTCTGGAGCGCCTCGGTCGTCGCGGTGACCTGGACAACGGCGTTCACGTCACCTACCTGCAACTGGCCGTCGAGTCGCCGCGTGCCGTTCGCTTCTATTCTGACATTTTCCTGAGCCAGAGCTTTAAAATTTGCGGACGTAATGGTCACCTTGTAGAGGCCGGCTTGAAGGCTGCTGAAGAGGTATGCGCCCCTTTCATCAGTGACGACGCTGGTTGCCCCCCCCGTGCCGATATTCAGCGCCTCGACCTTGGCCCCGGCGACGACCGCGCCCGACTGGTCTGTCACATTGCCCGTGAGCGAACCGTAGAGAACCTGAGCATCGACGCCGCGCGAAGTCGCAAGCGTCAGGAGCAGTAGCAGGCCTAGTTGAATGAGATGTCGTTTCTTCATAGATTGATCCTCACTTGAAACGTATTAACGCCCCAGCGGTCGCGCGGTCGCGCGACGACGGAGACCGGGAAATCTAGCGCGCCCGGAGTGGGACCGACTTTAGTCTGTCCGTAGCATGGCGTTAGGAATTGGCGGACAGACTAAAGTCTGTCCCATTTCCCAGGCGCTAACGCTTGACGACGCCGTCAAGCCTGTGGATTCCCCAGCAAAGCCAACCTATTCCCGCTTATGAGTGGTGATAATCGCTGCCTTAGATCTATTAGTCTTGCGGATTATTCATTTGTTCGAGTCGGCAACAAAAAAGAGAAACGAAGAACTGCGCTTATGCGACCGACGGCGCTCCGAAGTGTTTTTGCAACACTAGCGCGATTGTCCCGCGCAGTCTCGGATCGCCGGCCGGGTCTGTGGGAACGACGCGCGTTGGCGCGTGAGTGAAGGAGCGGTTTTTGACGACTTCATTAATGATCGGGCCGACCCGGCTCCAGGCGCGGGTGATCTCCCCGACCACAACGATGATGTCCGGGGCGAGTCCTGTGACGAGCAGCGCGACGCCTATTCCCAGATAACGAGCCACCTGATTGATAGCGTCGACCGCCTTCTGGTCTCCCTGTTCCGCCAACCGCAAAATGTCATCGAAGACCGGCGCCGCGGCGGGCGGCTTGGCCGCCGCCTTGCCGTTACGGACGGCTGAGGAAGAGCCGGTGTAATAGCGAATCGCCGCCGAGTTCGAGGCGTAAACTTCCCAACAACCGCGGTTGCCGCATTTGCACTCAAGCCCGTCATCAACGATGGTGGTGTGCCCGAATTCGCCGGTCATCCCCGTTGAGCCGCGCGCCAATTGGTGATTCAGAATCAAACCCGTCCCGATCCCTTCCGAGACGGTGACGGCCACCAGATTACGCACGCCCTCACGTCGCGGCCCGAACCAGAACTCGGCCAGCGCGCAGGCGTTGGCGGCGTTCTCCAGTTCCACCTGCAATCCCGTGGCCTGCTCCAGCGTGGTTTTTAAATCAATCGGCCCCCATCCCAGATTAGGGGCGAAGACGAGCCGCTGGGAGTTCAGGTCTACACGACCGGGCAGACTCACGCCGATCCCCTCACAACTGATCTCCGGGCGCATCTCGATCAGATTGCGAATTCGCGGCGTCAAATCAGCGATGAAGCGCTCCGGGTCACTGGCCGTCGGCAGCGACTCTTGCGCCACAAAGTTGGCGTCGAGATCGGCAAAACCGATCGTGGTCGTGGCCGGACGAACATTGACGCCGATAATGCCCACCCGCTCTTTGTTCAGGTGGAGGAAACGCGGCCTGCGACCTCGTGGGACGTGACCGCTGGCTCCCTCCCTCACCCAATCCTCTTCAATTAATTTTTCGGTGATTACAGAAACGGTGCTGCGCTGAAGCCCGGAATGACGAGCCAGATCGGCCCGCGAAATGGGTTGATGATTGCGTATCAGATTGAGCACGATTCGACGGTTTATGTCGCGCGCCGTCTCGCTTGTCGCCACCTGAAAATTGGTCAGGTCGATCTTTCGCATTTCAACTAGTCCATCTAAGTCTCCTGCCTACGGCGCCCGTCCCAACCTGAATATGTGTTCAGGAATTATGCGCAGCCGTTAATTCGACTGTCGAACTATATCATCGATTATTCTGATTGCCAAAATCTATTTGGTAATGAGCGATAAGCGATCCGCCTGTCGCTCGGTCTCCTGAAGTTGTTATTTGCCGTGCGATCACACGCCAGGTTCGGCGCCGGACATCACTCACTCTTGTCCGCCATCCCGATATAACCGGTCAGGGTATGGCGGACAAATTGAAAGGCGAAATCGTCCGGCGCCACTCCGGTCACCAGCAGATGCCAGCTATCGCTGTCTCCGTTGCTTATCTTGACCGTACAATTTTCAGATTATCCGGGCGCCTGTTTGGTCGAAAGACGACAGCGCGGCTCTCGCGCCTAAGAACGCATCATGCGAGCTTTATTGAAATACGCTAAAACCACTCATGCGTATGCGCGCGCACTCGCCGAATAGTCGTCTGACGCGATTCCGTCTTCCCTTCGAGAAGGCGGCCCGAATATCAAGATACGCAAACTAGCTGCGGGCGGCGTTTCGATCAATCTTCACTCCGCTCGCGCTCAAACCACCTGTAGAGAGCCGGCAGCAATAGCAGCGTCAACAAAGTCGAAGTCACCAGCCCGCCGATCACTACCGTCGCCAGTGGCCGCTGTACCTCGGCGCCCGCCGAAGTCGCTATGGCCATCGGGATGAAGCCGAGGCTCGCCACGAGCGCGGTCATCAGCACCGGCCTGAGGCGGGTCTCGGCGCCTTCCTTCACCGCCTCCTCGAGCCCGCGCCCTTCTTCGCGCAGGTGGTTGATGTAAGTCACCATTACCAAGCCGTTGAGGACAGCCACCCCGAAGAGCGCGATGAAACCGACGCCCGCCGAGATCGAGAACGGCAGCCCCCGCAGCGCGAGCGCGAAGACTCCCCCGATGACCGCGAAAGGGATGCCCGTGTAGACCAGCAGCGCCTGCCTGGCCGAGCCGAAGGTTGTGAAGAGCAACACAAAAATCAGGAAGAGCGCGAGCGGCACGACGAAGAGGAGTCTTTTGGTCGCGCGCTCGAGATGCTCGAACTGGCCGCCCCATTTGACGTAGTACCCGGCGGGCAGTTCTACCTGCCTGCCGATCGCGGCCTGGGCCTCACTGACGAAGCTGCCGATGTCGCGCCCGCGCACGTTGAGTTCGACGGCGATGCGGCGGCGCGCGTCCTCGCGCGAGATCTGCGCGGGACCTTCGACCAGCGCGATTTCGGCGAGTTGCGAGAGCGGGATGCGTGCGCCGTTCGGCGCCGTGACGAGCAGGCCTTTGATCGCCTCCACGTCTTGACCCACCGTCTCGCTGAGCCGCACGACGAGGCCGTAGCGCTGCTCGCCCTCATAGACCTGCCCGACCTCCTTGCCCGCGACGATGGACTCGACCACGTTGTTCACGTCCTCGACGTTGAGGCCGTAGCGCGAGATGGCCGCGCGGTCGATCCGGATCTGGAGCTGCGGCAACCCGGCCACCTGCTCGACCTTCACGTCTTCGGCGCCGCTCACTTTGCTGACGGCGCGGGCGATCTCGCCGGCCTTCCGCACGAGTGTGTCGAGGTCGTCGCCGAAGAGCTTGATGGCGATGTCGGAGCGCACCCCGGCGATCAACTCCGCCGTGCGCATCTCGATCGGCTGCGAGAAGCTGAAGGCCGCGCCCGGCACCGCGGCGTCCAGCGCGGCCGACATCTTCTCGGCCAGCTCTTCTCTCGTCTCGGCCGTCTTCCATTCGGCATGGGGCTTTAAATCAACATAAATGTCAGCAGATTCGACACCCACCGGATCGGTCGCGATTTCGGCGCTCCCGATCTTGCTGACGACCCTGGTCACCTCCGGGAAACCTTTCAGCACCCGCTCGGCGGCGGAATAAGTCTTGATCGACTGGCTCAGCGAGACGCTCGGCAGCAGGCGCGATTCGAGGGCGAAAGAACCTTCGTCGAGTCGCGGGACGAACTCCGCGCCCAGAAACGGGAAGAGAGCGACGGCGCCGCCCAGGAGCGCCAGCGCCACGGCCAGCGCCTGCGCCCGATGCCGCATCGCGTAAGCGAGCGCCGGCTTGTAGCGCCGCCGAGCAAAGCCGATCAGACCACTCTCTTTCTCGGCCATGCCTCCGCGCAAGGCGAACGTGAGCGCCGCAGGCACGTAGGTGAGGGAAAGGACGAAGGCGCCGGCCAGCGCAAAAATCACCGTCAGCGCCATCGGGCGGAACATCTTCCCCTCGATCCCGGTCAGGGTCAGGATCGGCAGGTAAACGACCGTGATGATCAGTTCGCCGAACATCGTCGCGCGCCGCACCTCCACCGACGCGTCATACACTCGCTCCTTCAATTCCTCCCCTGTCAGTCGTCGCCCCATCGCGTGCTGGCGTTCGGCGACACGCCGCACGGAGTTCTCGGTCATAATCACCGCCCCGTCCACGATCAGGCCGAAGTCGATCGCTCCGAGGCTCATCAGGTTGCCGGAGATGTCGAAGAGGCGCATGAGGCTCGCGGCGATCAGCATCGAGAGCGGGATCACCGTGGCCACAAGTAGCGCGCCGCGCCAGTTACCGAGCAGCAGGATGAGGACGAAGATGACGATCAACGCGCCCTCGATCAGGTTCTTGGTCACGGTGTGGATCGTGCGGCTGACGAGTTCCGTCCGGTCATAGAAGGGGATCAATTCGACACCTTTAGGCAGCGTCTGCCTGATCTGCTCGATGCGCTGCTTGACGCGCGATACTACGTCGCGCGCGTTCTCGCGGACGAGCATAATGGCGATGCCCGCGACGATCTCGCCCTTGCCCTCGGCAGTCGTCGCCCCCTGACGGACGGCCGCGCCCGTTACCACCTCAGCGATGTCGCGCACGTAGACGGGGACGCCGTCTTTTCCCGTCTTGACGACGATGCTGGCGATGTCCTCCGCCGACCTGACCAGGCCGATCCCGCGCAGCAGGTACTGTTCCCCCGCATGCTCGATGTATGCGCCGCCCACGTTGGCGTTGTTGCGGGCCACGGCGTCCAGCGCGTCGCGCAACACGAGGCCGTATGTTTGCAACTTCTCTGGAGCGATTCTCACCTGGTATTGCTTCACCTGCCCGCCGAAGCTGTTGACCTCGGTGACGCCGGGCACGCCGAGCAACTGCCGCCTGACGTTCCAGTCCTGGATCGAGCGCAGGGCCGTCAGGTCATAATTGCCGCCGGGCGCGGCCCGCAACTCGTATTGATAAATCTCGCCCAGCCCGGTCGAGATCGGCCCCATCTCGGGATCGCCGAGCGACGCGGGGATTTGTGAACGCGCCTGCGAGAGACGTTCGAGCACGAGCTGGCGGGCGAAGTAGACGTCTACGGCGTCGTTGAAGACGACAGTCACCGACGAGAGGCCGAACTTCGAGAGCGAGCGGATCTCATTGACTTTAGGCAGGCCGTTCATCGCGACCTCGATGGGGAAAGTGATCAATCGCTCGACCTCCAGCGGCGGCAGCGCGGGAGATGAAGTGAGGATCTGCACCTGCACGTTGGTGATGTCCGGCACGGCGTCGATTGGCAGGCTCCGCAGGCTGTAGACTCCGAGGACTGCCAGGAGGGCGACCAGTATCAGCGCCAGGAAGCGCTGGGCGATGGAGACCCGGATCAGGGCGTTGATCATTTCTCGTCGTCCTCCTTGAGCTGGCCCTTGAGCAGTTGCGACTTGAGCGCAAAGCTCCCCTTGATGACGATGCGCTCGCCGGGCTTCAACCCTTCTGTGACTCGCCTGTGTCCGTCGACCTCGCCCCCCAGTTCGACGAACCGCACTTTGAAATGACCCGGCTCATTCTCCTCCGGGACGAAGACCACCGGGCGCTCAGCCAGACGCTGCACGGCTTCGGACGGGATGGCCACTTCCGTCGCCCCCGCCGCGCCGTCGCTGATCGCGTCCGGAAAACCGACCTCGACGAACATACCGGCTTTGAGCCGCGCGCCGGGGTTGAGCGCCTCCATGCGCACGCGCACGGTGTGCGTTTCCGTGTTCACCTGGGAGTCGATGAAGTTGACATGGCCTGATAAGGTTTCTTCGCCGCCCGCCGGCGGCCGAACTTTGGCGCGAGCGCCCACGCGCAGGCGACTGACCTGGGCTTCCGGCACATTCGCCATCACCCAGACGGTCGTGAGGTCGGCGATGGCGAACAGCGTATCGCCCTCCTTCACGCCCACCCCAGGATTGACCGCCCGCTTGGTGATGACGCCGGTGATCGGTGCGGTAACGGAAATAGAGGCGTTGGCGCCTTCCTGATCCGGATTGGCGCCTATAGCAACGAGCGACTGGCGAAGTCGTTCGACCGTCACGCGCGCGGCCTCACGCTCGGCTTCGGCTGTCTGCACCTCGCGGGAGAGCGCGACGTTCGATTGAAAGTCGTACTCGGCCTTCGCGATCGCATGGTCGGCTTCGGCCGCCTGGACCTCTTTGGCCGAGCCGGCCCCGATCTCGAACAGACGCCGCTGCCGCGTGAGGTTCTTCTCCGCCAGATCGAGTTTGGCCCGGGCGCTGATGACGCCGGCGCGATTGTCCGCCTGGCGCACGCGCGCGACGTTGGCGGTGGCCAGGGAGAGCTTGGACTTTGCCTCCAGCAACTCCCCCGCCAGTTCGGCGACCTGAGGACTTTCGATAGTCGCAAGGGCGCTGCCTCGCGCGACCCGCTGGCCGAGCGAGACGTTGACGGTCGCGACTCGCCCTGCGACGAGCGGGACGATGGTTTGCTCCCGCTCTGCGTTGGCCTCGACCGCGCCGGCGACGTTGAGTGGCGCCACCGCCGGACGCTCGGTAACCTGGCCAATCTCGATCCCGGCGGTCTTCATCGCCTCCGGCGTCAGCGCCACCTCGTTCGGCTCGCCTTCGACTTCCGCGGCCGTTTCTTTGGAAGCCTCTTTTTCGTCCTTCTCACGTGGCCACAGCCAGAATGCGAGCAGGACAATCAGGATCAGCCCCGCGATCAAGGCCGGCAGGCGGAGCGCGCGGATGGCGAAGCGGGCAGGTCCCTCGTTTGTATCCTGCCGCGCTGCATGGCGCGCGCCCTCCTGCCGAGATGTGCCCTTCTCCTCGATGGGAGAAGTGGCGTTCGATTGATCGAGATGATTATCAGCCATGAATCACTCCTTAGTGCGCCGGCGCGCCGATGGCGGTCTGGAGATCGGCAAGCGCGCGGTATCGTTCGGTTAACACTTCAGTATATTCGCGCTGCGAATCGACCAGGCGGCGTTGCTCGGCGATGAGTTCGGTGACGCGAAACGCCCCCATCCGGTAGGCCTCACCCAGGGCGCTTATGTTGGCGTTCGAGCGCGCCAGCACCCCCTGCTCGAAGAGCCGCTGAGCCGCCTGCGCCGCCTCGTAGCGGGCGTAGGCGGAGGAGACCTCACTGAGCACGACCTGCTCGGCAAATTCTCGGCGCGCTCGGGCCTGGGCGATCGTAGTCGCGGCCTCGGCAATCGCCCCCTGGTTCCGTTTGAAGAGCGGCAATTCCACCGAGACGCCGAAGCTGAGCCTGCGCGATTGATCGGGGACGGGGGTGAACGGCGCGGGCGGGTCAGTGATCCCGGTGTCGGAGGAATACCTGGCCGAGACGGTCACGCCTGGCGCCGCCTGAGCACGCGCCAGTTTCAGCCCGGCCTGCGCGGCCCGCTCGTTGAGCTGTGCGAGTTTCAGATCTGGGCGCTGCCGTAAAGCCAGTTCGATGGCCGTTGCAAGCGAAGGTGGCGGTTCCGGCAGGCCGGGTTCGCTCAGGTCTTCACGTAGCCGCAAGGACTCGTCTGGCGCCATGCCGGTCAGACGCTTGAGGTTGATCGCAGCCGCCTGCAATTTACCTTCGACGAAGGCGCGCCGCGCGCGCAGCCTATCGACCTCGACTCGTAGAAGGTTCAGTTCCAGTTTGGAAGATTCACCCTCGGTGAAACGCGCCTCGACCACGCGCGCGGTATGAAGGTCGAGATTGTTCAGATCCTCGGTGGTCCGGAGCTCGCGCAGCGCGGCGAGCGCCTCGGCGTACGCCGCCCTCACGGCGCCTATCAACCGCCGCTCTCGGTCGGCGATTTCGGCCTCCGTCGCGGCGAGCTCGGCCTCGGCTAATTCGATCCGCCGCCCGCGCTGGCCGCCGAGTTCCAGCGGCAGGGCGAAGCCGACCGTGGCGCCGCGCTCACCCGGAGACCCGATTAAGCCCCCGTTTCCATATTCGAAGTCGACCGTCGGGTTCGGACGCAGTCCCGCCTGACGCAGTCGCGCTCGCGCCCGCTCGTAATCGAGGCGGGTCGCGGCGAGTTCGGCGTTCGATTGAAGCGCGCGACGGACCAGATCGCCGGATGAAGCGCCTTGCACAGGATCTACATAGTTGATAGTCCAACTCTCGCCATCGGCGGCGTCACTCCTGCGAGCGGCGCTGTCCCCGGCCGTGGCGCCTTTTCTCGCCGCCAAATCATTTTTGGGTACGGGAGTCTGACCGGCGACATTGCTGGACCAGACAAGAACAGTCGACAGAGCCAGAGCAAAGGCCCGTGTCAGAAGACTCGCGTTATGAGAAATCATCACTTCCTCCCTCCTTCGTCATTTGACGGCGTCATTACGATCTACCTGTCTCTTGGGCCACATTTCGAGGCATATGTGTGGCGCATACGTCCATCTGGGCCGGCCGGATTGTAGACGACTCGACCCACGACGCATTTGTCTCGGTCATTGTGACCAGGAAAGATGAACGGCGAATTAATTTGCGCATTAACTGTAATAAAAAGAGGATGAGGTGGGGTCATCATTTTGGGAAAACATAATCTAAGTCTGGGCCATCACTGATAAAATAGGCTCGCATTCGCGATTCGAGGGGATGGAGTTCCCCACAACCATTGCTTCAATGCAGTTTATGACTCCTACTAAGTCCGCGAGGACACTTGGTAGGAGTTTTTTTTCTGGAGGGTTAGGCCAGTAGATATGGATATTACGAAAATCCTGCTAGTTCTTCTTGGTGGCGCATTCGGCACAGGATGCCGGTATTGGCTGTCGACATTTGTTTACTCGGTCGTCGAGAAGCCCACTTTCCCGTACGCCAATTTTATCATCAATGTGTCAGGAAGCTTTATCATTGGGATTCTCGCCGAGTTGTTTGAGGCGCGAGTTCTCGTTTCTCCGACTATTCGCGCTGCCCTGCTGACGGGAGTGTTAGGCGGATATACCACTTTTTCTAGCTTCTCTCTTGAGACATTTTCGCTTCTGCGGGATGGCGAAATGTGGCTGGCGCTTGTCAATGCTTTGGGTAGTGTACTGCTCGGGCTAATTGCTGTGTGGATGGGCGTGCGATTAGCTCAGCTTTTCTAAAAGGAGTTCTTATGAAGATTTCAGAAGAGGGACAACTATTACGCGTTTTCGTTGGCGAATCCGATAAATGGGAAGGAAAGCCACTATACGAAGCCTTAGTTCTCAAGGCCCGCGAGATGGGACTTGCGGGCGCTACAATGCTGCGAGGGCTTATGGGGTATGGGGCGGCGAGTCGGGTTCACACCGCAAAAATCCTTCGTCTTTCTGAAGACCTCCCGGTCATAGTCGAGATAGTCGATAGCCAGGAAAAGGTAGCCTCTTTCCTTCCGGTGATTGACGAAATGATTCAAGAAGGGCTGGTCACGCTCGAAAGAGTTCAGGTCATTTTGTATCGTCACAACACACCTACAGCGGGGTCTTCTTCACAGCTAAGGTCAGGTTGTTAGGGTCATCAGGTATGAATTTTCCTGGCGCCAACGGATTTTGTGGAGCCGGCCCCGGAGGGGCGAAATGTTTATAGTGGCGAGGATATAATCCGTCCAAGCTCCGTCAGGAGCGGCATCTGCCAAGAGCGGATGCCGCCCCGCTGGGGCTAAAAGAATGATTTGCCCTCGTTACTATAAACATTAGGCCCCTCCGGGGCTGCGGAATGGCCACGACCACAAAATCCGTTAGCGCCAGGAATTTTCAAAAGAGGGACAGTACCCCTAAGGTCAGCTGGCGCTTGATAGAGGGAATGAAGCGATGAAAGCGCTGCCGCTTTCGTCGGAGCGGGCGAGTTCGACTCGGCCGTCGTGCGCCTCGGCGATCCACTGCGCGATCGAAAGGCCGAGCCCGGCGCCGCCACCGTCAAGCGCCCCGGAGCGTGAGCGCGCCTTATCCGCCCGGTAAAACCGCCTGAATATGTGCGGTTGCGATTCGGCGGGGACGCCGGACCCGGTGTCAGCGACGGTGATAGCGTACTTCGAATCGTGTTGCTCCAGACTCAAGCGGACGGACCCGCCCGACGGCGTGTGCTTGATCGCGTTATCGAGGAGGTTGAGGATCATCTGGCGTAATAACCCCTCATCGCCATGGAAAGGCGCTTCCGGCGCGGGGGCATATTCCATCGCGACGCCTTTGCGTGACGCAAGCACACTTGCGGCGCGCGCGGTCTCGGCCACTAATTCATCGAGGTAAAAAGATTTCCTCTCGATCGTCCTCTGCCCGGCGTCGGCGCGCGCGAGCGTGAAGAGCTCCTCGACGATGCGCGCCAGCCGTCGCGCCTGTTCGCCGACCGTCGCCATCGCTTCACGATATTCGCCCACTTCACAGTCCGGTTCCTCCAGCGTCACTTCCGAAGTCGCGCGGATCACCGACAAAGGTGTTCGCAGCTCATGGGAGGCGTCGGCCATAAACTGCCGCTGTTGGGCGAAGGCCTCCTGCTGTTGTGCGAACGCGTCGTCGAGGCGTGAGAGTAGTTCATTTATTGTCGTGGCGAGTTGGCCGAGTTCATCGCGCGGGTTGACGACCGGCAATCGCTCTCCGAGGTTCTCTGCGCTGATGCGCCGCGCTCTCTCTGACATCGAGACGACAGGCGCGAGGCTTTTACGCGCCAGGAACCAACCGCCCGCAGTGGCCAGGATCAAGGCCAGGGGGATCGCCGCCCCGAGGACCCCGGCGAGCAATTCCGCGTCGTCGGAGGCGTCCTCAAACGGCTGGCCGATGACGATGAAGACCGCGCTTTGCGGCGAAGTCCTGATGCGCTGCACTGCCAGGCGCAGGCCGTCATCAACGCCTGTTTGCGCTTCAGGCAGTGTGTAGAATTGGAGTCCGTCCCGGTCGAGTGAAGCGACGCTCGCGGGCAGGGTGGCGTGAACGTCGCCGAACGTCATCTCTTTGAGTAAACCGCCCGCCTGGTCGAAGACCGCCACCGCCTGGCGTGGATAGTAGTATTTCCGCAGCGCGCTCCCCGCAGAGTATTGATCCGTATTTCCTTCCTCTTTCTCATGCGCGAACAGCCGTGTCGTGCCTTCCATCGCCGTCTGGAGGCCCGTATCCAGCCGCCTGCTTAGTTTGGGCGCCATCAGCGCGTAAATGCCGACACTGAAAACGATCAGCGCCAGCGCCAGCACGCCGATGTACCAGAGCGTCAGTCGCGTACGCACTGTATCAAGCATGGCGTTCCTCCCCACCCGTGGCGAGTAGATAGCCCTCGCCGCGCAGCGTGCGGATCAGTTTCAGTCTGTGGCCGTCGTCAATCTTGCGCCGCAAGCGCTGAATGTAAACCTCAATCAGGTTGGTAAATGGGTCGAAGTTTTCGTCCCACACATGCTCGCCAATTTCACCGCGGCTGACGACCTCGCCTGCGCGCCGCGCGAGATACTCCAGCAGCGAGTACTCTTTGCCGGTCAACTCTATCTGACGGCCGGCGCGCTCGACCTGATGCGCACGTGTGTCAATCGTCAGGTCGGCGACTTCGATTTTCTCCGGGCGTAGCGCCTGTCCACGCCGCAACAGCGCACGCACCCGCGCCAGCAATTCATGAAAATCAAATGGCTTGGTCAGGTAATCGTCGGCCCCGGTGTCCAGCCCGACGATGCGGTCCTGCACCGCGTCGCGCGCAGTGAGCATCAGGACAGGCACGGCGGATCCGGCGGCGCGCAACTCGCGACAAACCTCGAAGCCGTCCTTGCGCGGCAGCATGACGTCCAGGATGATCAGGTCATAGTCGTTGACGCTCGCCTGGTACTCAGCCTCTTCGCCGTCCGCGGCCAGATCTATGGCGTATTTGTGCCTGCGCAGCCCCTTGGCGAGTATGCGCGCGGCGGCGGGCTCGTCTTCGACCAAAAGAATACGCATCTTCGCATTAGCCTCATTTCCGCAACTTGCGTCGTACAGCTTCAGATTTCCCTATCAACTGTACTTCAACCACTTTGCCACTTCTGGGAGCGTAGGCCGTTTGCCATACATCAGAACTCCGACGCGGTAAATCTTCGCTGCGATCCAAGTGACGGCGATGATCGTCACGACCAAGAGGATGATTGAGGCCGCGATCTGCCAGGCAGGGGCCGCTCCCAGGGCGATCCGCAGAAACATCACCGAAGGTCCGAAAAAGGGAATTAATGACAGGATGGTTACCGCCAAACCGTTCGGGTTACCCAGAGCCAGCGTCGAGAGCACGAATGACAAGGCGAAGGTCATCGAGACCGGCAATAGCAACTGTTGCCCATCATCTTCGCTCGAAACAATCGCGCCGATCATCGCGTAAAGCGCCGCGTAAAGGAAGTAGCCGAGCAGGTAGTAGGTCATGAAAAAGATCATCAGTGAGACCGAGACCTTCGGCATGTCGAATCCGGCGACCGCGATGGCGCCGACTGCTGAGAGGGCGCTGAGCGCCAGGCCGGAAACAGCCCAGACCAAATATTGAGTCAACCCGACCAATCCGATGCCGATCACTTTGCCCAGCATCAGGTCAAACGGCTTAACTGACGCCAGCAGGACTTCGATGATGCGCGACTGTTTCTCTTCCATCACGCCGCGCATGACGGTCACGCCGTAAAGCAGCACGGTGATATAAATGAATATCACCAGAACGAAGGCCAACATTACGCGCCCGCGGTCACTTTCGCCCCGCTCGTTAACGACCGTGAGTTCCACCCCTTTCGTCAGGTTGCGAATCCGCTGGGCGTCCAGCCCATCCAGCTCGATGCGGCGTTCACTGATGGCGTTTCTGAGCGCGTCTTCCAACCGCGCGCGATTCGTAAACCCGGTGGCGTTCTTCGCGTAAAACTTGATCTCTTCCTGTCGCAAGGCGTCCCGCGGCAGGATGAAATAGCCGTCGAGTTGTTTATCGGCGACGCGCTGGGAAAGGGCCTGCCGGCGCGATTCGAGATCCTCTTGCGAATTGATCTCCTCGCGCGATATTTCGTATCGCGGCTGGCC
>Ga0126377_10002210_pt1 | contig 13274 bp, 13 predicted proteins | sample PanSoiMetPlot_22_FD_92647 | JGI IMG/M metagenome (GOLD analysis project Ga0126377, IMG submission 92647) | Tropical forest soil microbial communities from Panama - MetaG Plot_22 | ecosystem: Environmental > Terrestrial > Soil > Tropical forest > Bulk soil | place: Panama | collected 2016-02-17
CGCGACCTGCGGGCCACGGGCTGGCAGCCCGACGCCGCCGACCTCCGCGCCGTCGCCGAGCCGCTCGCCCGGGCGCTCGACGCCATGCACGCCGCCGGGATCGTCCACCGTGACGTCAACCCGGCCAACATCCTGTTGACGACTCGTGGAGCGGGCCCGCCGGCGCCGGCGTCGGCGAGCAGCGTCGTGCGGTCCGACGAGCGGCTCGTGCTGGCCGACCTGGGGTTGTGCAAGGACCTCGCCCGCAACTCGGGCTACACGTCCGGCGGCGGGACCGAGGGCTTCCGGGCGCCCGAGCTCCGGGGTGGCCCCGCCATCATCGACCGCCGCGCCGACCTGTGGTCGCTGTCGGCCGTGATGGCGTGGCTGGCGACCGGCTCACCGCCCGGGGACGGTGCGGCGACAGCGGGGCTGCGCGGCACGGCGAGAGACCTGGGCTGCGTGCTCGACCGCGGGCTGTCCGACGACCCCGCGACCCGCCAGCCGGACGCCCTGACCTGGCTGGCCGAGGTGGAGGCGGGCCTCGGGCAGCCCGTCTCCCCACTGTCGGCGTCCCGGACCGCGGCGCAACCGGTGGCCGGGCCGACACGGCCATGGCGACTCCGCCACAGCGCCTGGGTCCTGACGTCGCTGCTGTTGGGGTTCACCACCTGGGCGGGCTTCCTCTACATCGGCATCCGCGCCCAGCGCCGAGGCTGGCTCGTGGCCGCGGCGCTCTACGGCGTCGCCGCGGTCGCCCTGTTCGCGATCATGGTGTCGTCGCCGATGGACGATCAGGGCAACTACGTGAGCTCCTGGCAGGACAGCGTGGGCACGGTGGTGATGTTCACCCTCCTGACGGGCGGGTTCGTCCACGCCCTGCTGGCCAACCGCACCTGGCTCGCCTGGCTGGCCGGGTCGCGACCCCGTCGGTGATCAGGCGCGCAGCGGGCCATCGAGGTCGTCCGCCGAGCCGTGGCAGGATCGACCGATGAGCGTCGCTGCTGACAGCCACGACCGCATCCGGGTCCACGGCGCCCGGGTCAACAACCTCAAGGACATCAGCGTCGAGCTGCCCAAGCGCCGGCTGACCGTGTTCACCGGCGTGTCCGGGTCGGGCAAGTCCTCGCTGGTGTTCGGCACGATCGCCGCCGAGTCCCAGCGGCTCATCAACGAGACCTACAGCGCCTTCGTGCAGGGATTCATGCCCACGCTGGCCCGCCCCGACGTCGACGTGCTCGAGGGGCTGACGACGGCGATCATCGTCGACCAGGAGCGCATGGGCGGCGACGCCCGCTCCACGGTCGGCACGGCCACCGACGCCAACGCCATGCTGCGCATCCTGTTCAGCCGGCTCGGGCAGCCCCACATCGGCTCGCCCCAGGCCTTCTCGTTCAACGTCGCCTCGATCAGCGGCGCCGGTGCCGTCACCTTCGAACGGGGCGGCCGCACGACCCGGGAGAAGCGCAGCTTCAGCATCCTCGGCGGCATGTGCCCGCGCTGCGAGGGCCGGGGCACGGTCTCGGACTTCGACATGACCCAGCTGTACGACGAGGCCAAGTCCCTCAACGAGGGTGCGCTCACGATCCCCGGCTACAGCATGGACGGCTGGTACGGCCGCATCTTCACCGGCTGCGGCTTCTTCGACCCGGACAAGCCGATCCGCAAGTACACCAAGCGCGAGCTGGACGACCTGCTCTACAAGGAGCCGACCAAGATCAAGGTCGACGGCATCAACCTCACCTACGAGGGCCTGATCCTCCGCATCCAGAAGTCGATGCTGTCCAAGGACGTCGACTCGCTCCAGCCCCACATCAGGGCGTTCGTGGAGCGGGCCGTCACGCTCACCGCCTGCCCCGATTGTGGCGGCACCCGGCTCGGCGCCGAGGCCCGGTCCTCCAAGATCGCCGGCATCAGCATCGCCGACGCCTGCGCCATGCAGATCAGCGACCTGGCGGGGTGGGTGCGGGGCCTCGACGAGCCCTCGGTGGCGCCGCTGCTGGAGGCGCTGGGCGACACGCTCGACTCGTTCGTCGAGATCGGCCTCGGCTACCTCTCGCTCGACCGCCAGGCCGGCACGCTGTCGGGCGGCGAGGCGCAACGCACCAAGATGATCCGCCACCTCGGATCGTCGCTCACCGACGTCACCTACGTCTTCGACGAGCCGACCATCGGGCTGCACCCCCACGACATCCAGCGGATGAACGAGCTGCTGCTCCAGCTGCGGGACAAGGGCAACACCGTGCTCGTCGTGGAGCACAAGCCCGAGGCCATCGCCATCGCCGAGCACGTGGTCGACCTCGGCCCCGGCGCCGGGGCGGCCGGCGGCGAGGTGGTGTTCGAGGGCACGGTCGAGGCGCTGCGGGCCAGCGGCACGGTCACCGGGCGCCACCTGGACGACCGGGCCTCGCTGAAGCCGTCGGTGCGGGCGGCGACCGGAGCGCTGGAGGTACGGGGCGCCGACCTGCACAACCTCCAGAAGGTCGACGTCGACATCCCGCTCGGCGTGCTGGTCGTGATCACCGGCGTGGCCGGGTCGGGCAAGAGCTCGCTGATCGACGGCTCGGTGTCCCGGCGCGACGGCGTCGTCACCGTCGACCAGGCCGCCATCCGCGGCTCGCGCCGCAGCTACCCGGCTACCTACACCGGCCTGCTCGACCCGATCCGCAAGGCGTTCGCCAAGGCGAACGGGGTGAAGCCGGCCCTGTTCAGCGCCAACTCCGAGGGCGCCTGCCCGAACTGCAACGGTGCCGGGGTCATCTACACCGACCTGGCGATGATGGCCGGCGTCGCCACCACCTGCGAGGTGTGCGAGGGCAAGCGGTTCCAGGCGGCCGTGCTCGACTACCACCTCGGCGGCCGGGACATCAGCGAGGTGCTGGCGATGCCGGTGGACGAGGCGGAGGCGTTCTTCGCCGAGGGCGAGGCCCGCACGCCGGCGGCCCACAAGATCCTCACCCGGCTGTCCGACGTCGGGCTCGGCTACCTCACCATCGGCCAGCCGCTCACCACCCTGTCCGGCGGCGAGCGCCAGCGGCTCAAGCTGGCCACCCACATGGGCGAGAAGGGCGGCGTCTACGTGCTCGACGAGCCGACGACCGGCCTGCACCTGGCCGACGTCGAGCAGCTGCTGGCCCTGCTCGACCGGCTGGTCGACGGGGGCAAGTCGGTCATCGTGATCGAGCACCACCAGGCGGTCATGGCCCACGCCGACTGGATCATCGACCTCGGCCCCGGCGCCGGCCAGGACGGCGGCCGCATCGTGTTCGAGGGCCCGCCCGCCGACCTGGTGGCGGCCCGCTCGACCCTCACGGGCCGGCACCTGGCCGACTACGTGGCCGGCTGAGCGGCCCCGCCGCCAGGCGCCTGGACGACCGTGCCGATGCGGGTGTCGGCCACGACGTCGGCCAGGAGCGGCTGGTCGGCGGCCCGGCGCAGGAGGTGGTGGCCGGCGCGGTCGATCGTGTGGGTGGCGATGGCCCGGGCCAACAGCACCCGGCCCCGGCGCAGGGACGCCCCGGCCGGGGGCCCGCCGGCCACGATCCGGGCGACGGCGGCGGCGGCGGCCTCGCCCGCGGCGTCGGCGGCCCGGACGACCGCCTGGGCCAGGTCGAGCGCGGCGGAGGGGGACAGGCCGCCCCACACGGCGTCGGCGACCAGCTGGAGCAGCGCCGGGCTGCGGGCGGCCAGGCCGTCCCCGTACTCGACCAGCAGCCCGACCCGGCACGCTCGGCGCAGCAGCCGGGGCGAGCCGGCGATCGCGGGCACCAGCGCCCGGAGGTCGTCGTGCGAGAGCACGAGCGGCGCCTCGTCGGCGGGCGCGCCGAGGGCGTCCTCGACGCCCAGCACGTCGGGCAGGCCGGCGCCGGTCTCCCAGGCCGCGAACAGGTCGCGCATCGCCGCGATCGAGTAGCCCCGCCGCTGGAGCCGGGCGATGCCCTCGAGCCGGCGGACGTGCGAGACGTCGTAGAACCCCCGCCGCCCGACCCGGGTGGGCGGGGGGAGGACCCGCCAGGTCTGGTACTCGCGGATGGTGCGGACCGGCGTGCCCGTGCGGGCCGACAGCTCCTCGACGGTCATCCCGGGGTCGTCGGTGACGTCGGACACGCCTCGACATTACCGGCAATAACCGTTACGGTAAATACCGTGATCAACGGCGGAGCGGGCTCCGGCACGGGCACGACGACCGGCGAGGACCTCCTCGCCACGCTCCGGGAGGCGACCGGATGCCCCGGCCTCGCCTACGCCGCCCCGCCGGCGGCGCTGACCGGGGGGTTCTACGCCGAGCTGCTCCGGTTCCGGCTGGCCGACCCGCCCGACGGGCTGGCCGGCGACCTCGTGGCCCGCATCCTCCCCGACCCCGAGATCGGCGCCTGGGAGGCGACCGTCCAGCGCCATGTGGCCGGCCAGGGATTCCCCACCCCGGCGGTGCGGCTCACCGCCGGCGAGGCCGGCCCGCTCGGCCGCTACCTCATCGTGATGGACCACGTCGACGGGCGCTCGCCGATGGCCGGGCTCTCGCTCGCGACGGTCGCCGCTCAGGTCCCCCGGCTGGTCCGGCGGCTGCCCGACCAGCTGGCCGGCATCGCCGCGCGGCTCCACGCGCTCGACCCCGAGCCGGTGGCGGCCGCACTCGAGGGGCTCGACACCGCCCTTCCGACGACGACCGCCGGGTTCGTCGAGGACCGGGTGCGGCAGGCGGCCGCCGCCGGCCGGGACGACATCGCCGGCGCCGGCGAGCGCCTGCTCGCCACCCGGCCGGCCGGCGGGCGGCCGGCCGTCACCCACGGCGACCTCCACCCGCTGAACCTGCTGGTGGGGCAGGGGGAACCGGTGCTGATCGACTGGAGCGTGGCCCGGGTGGCCCACCCGGCGTTCACGCTGGGGTTCACCGACCTCGTGCTGTCCAGCCCGCCGATCCCGCTGCCCCGGGCCGGCGCTGCGGTGCTGGGCACGGTGGGCCGCCGCATCGCCCGCCGGTTCCTGCGCACCTACCGCCGCCTGACCGCCGGCACCGCCGCCGAGGTGGGCGAGGCCGACCTCGCCTGGCACCGCCGGGTCCACGCCCTGCGCATCCTGGTCGAGATGGCCGGCTGGGACCGTCCGGTCCCCGGCCACCCCTGGCTGGTCATGGAGCCGGTGGCCCGGACCCTGCTCGGCCTGGCCCCCCGGCGCTGATCGGCGCCCCCCCGGCCAGGACGCTGGCCAGGACGTGCAGCCCGCCGACGGCGACGGCCAGCGCCGCCAGGCCGGCCCGACCCTGGTCCCGCTGGTGGACGACCTCGCCGCCGTCGAGCAGGGCGAAGCCGGCGGCGACCACCGCGATGGCCACGAGGACCCGGCGCCGGGGGCGGCGCCAGGCCGCGGCGGCCAGCGCCAGCGACACCGCGACGGCCGCGGCCACGAGCGGCGTCGACTCCAGGTCCACGCCGGCCACCCGCTCGCTGCGCTCGCCGGCCTTGGGCTGCTCGCCGGTCTCGCGGTGCTCGGCGGTCTCGCGGTGCTCGGCGCCCTCGCCGGGCGTGCGGCGCTCGGCGGCGACGCCCACGACGAGCAGGACCGCCGCCGCCACCAGGACCGCCGGCAGCGCCCACCGGGGCGCGGTCACGACGGCGTCCGGACCCGGGGCGCGCCGACCGCGACCGGGCCGTCGAGCGCGGGCGGGCAGCGGCGGGCCGCCCGCCGCCGGCGGCGCCACAGGACCGCGCCCACGGCCGCGACGACCAGCAGCCCGGCGAGGCCGAACAGCACGGCCCCGAGGGCGGCGGTCAGCCCCACGCCGGCCAGCAACCCGGCGACCGGCCCGGCGCAGCAGGCGGCACAGGCGGCGGCGCCCACGCCCGCGACGGCGGCACCGGTCTTCGGGTCGGTCATGCGGCGACCGTAAACCTTCGATCCAGCATGAAGGTCAAGCCCCGCCGGCCGCGGTCTAGCGTCGCCCGCGTGTCCGTGGCCCGCACCCTCGCCCTGTTCGTCCTGGCGGCCGCCGCCGAGATCGGGGGCGCCTGGCTGGTGTGGCAGGGCGTCCGCGAGCACCGGGGCGTCGCCTGGATCGGCGCCGGCATCGTGGCCCTCGCCGCCTACGGCTTCGTGGCGACGCTCCAGGAGGACCCCCACTTCGGCCGCATCCTCGCCGCCTACGGCGGCATCTTCGTGGCCGGCTCCCTCGCCTGGGGCATCGTCGCCGACGGCTTCCGCCCCGACCGCTACGACCTCGCCGGCGCCGCTCTCTGCCTCGCCGGCGTGGCGGTCATCATGTTCGCCCCCCGGGCGGCGTGACCGCCCGTTCGCACGAAAGCTGTTGCAACAGCTCTCGTGCGAACGCCAGTCCGACGGTGGGCGCTACGCCTGGGGGAGGTAGTTCAGGTAGAGCACGCCGTTGGGATAGGACTCGCTGGTCCCGAGCGCGTACTTGCCGCCCGGGTCGCCGTCCTCGAACAGGTGCGGCCCCTCGCCGAGCGTGACGGGGAAGACGAACAGGTGCAGCCCGTCGACCAGGCCGTCGGCCAGCATCGCCCGCACCAGCGTGCCGCTGCCGCTGACGTAGAGGTCGCCGTCGACCTCGCCCTTCAGCTTGCGGATCGTGTCGGCGTCGTAGGGCCCGATGACCTGCGAGTTGTTCCACGTCGCCGCCTCGGGGGTCAACGTGCCCGACACGACGTACTTGCGGGTCTCGTTGAAGAACGGGGCGCCCGGGTCCTCCTCGACCGTGCGGGTCGACCAGGCCGGCTCGAACATCTGATATGTCGTGCGGCCGAGCAGGATGCCCTTGGACCGCTCCACGACGGCGCCGATGGCCTCGCCCATCCCAGGGTCGAAGCCGTACTCCATCGTCCATCTCGGCTCGCTGATCACGCCGTCGAGGCTCATGAACTCGTGCACATGTATGGCCGCCAATTCCTTACCTCCTGGCCCTCGGGCCGGTCTCGGTGCGGACCGGCAGTTCTAACCGACGCTGCCCCCGGCGTCTTGAACGAAAACGACAGCGGACCGATAGACATCTAACGATTCGATACCTATGATCTCGCGCATGGACGCACCCGGCTACCACCCCTCGTGGACGCAGCGGCGGGCCAACGCGATCCTGACCCGCCTGCTGGGCAAGGGAAAGGGCCCGAGCTTCATGCGGCTCCTCACCGTGCACGGCCGCACGACCGGCCGGGCCCGGACCACACCCGTCGTCCCGGTGTTCGACGGCGACCGGGCCTGGGTGGTCTCCCCGTTCGGCGAGGTCGCCTGGGTCCGCGACGCCCGGGCCACCGGTCGCATCGAGCTGGCCCGGGGCGGCGACGACCGGACGTACGCCGCCCGCGAGCTGGCCCCCGAGGAGGCGGTCCCGGTCCTACGCCGGTACCTCGCTCTCCCGGCCCGGTTCTTCGTCCGCCGCTACATGAAGGCTGAGGCCACCTCCCCCGACGACGCCCTGGTCGCCGAGGCGGAGCGGGCCCCGGTGTTCGAGCTCACCCCGGTCGCATGACGGCCGGTCCTCTCGCCGTGTCGCGCGTGAACCCGCGCTACGGCCGGGACTGCCCGGCGGAGCCGGAGGCGCTCGACTACGACGCCTACCTCGGCTTCCTCGAGGAGCACGGGCACAACTTCATCCGCCTGTGGCGGTGGGAGCAGGTCCGGTCCCAGGCCGCGGGCGGTGACTTCCACCTGTGCATGTCGCCCCAGCCGTGGGCCCGCACCGGGCCGGGCGAGGCCGGCGACGGCCGGCCCCGGTTCGACCTGACGCGCTTCGACGACGCGTTCTTCGATCGGCTGCGACCTGCCCAACGTGCTGTGGGAGGTCGCCAACGAGTCGTCCGCAAGGTGGTCGACACCCTCCACGACGGCGTCGGCATCGGGTCGATCGTCGACGTAGGCCTCATGGAGCGCCCGCACCTGTGGCCCTCGACGTTGTCGGGGGCCACGAGGAGCGGAGCGGCTACGACCCGCACCCGATCGGGATGACGATGCAGTTCCCGGTGGCCGACCAGACCCGGGTCAACCGCCCGCTGCTCGACAGCCGGGCGGACTGGATCTCGCCGGGCTACGACGACGAGATCTTCGCCGGCGGTGGGCACCCGATGGCCCCCGGCTCGCCGCCGTCGCACTGGCTCGACGACCCGCCGGCCGCCGACGGGCACAAGGTGGTCGTCACCGACACCGACCACTACGCACCCGGCGGCGGCGACGCGTTGTGGGCCTGGAAGTCGTTCCTGCGGGGCCACCACCCGATCCTCATGGACTTCGGGCTCATCGGCGGCGTCGACCCGCCCGATCCTGCCTTCGCCGCCGCTCGGCTGGCGATGGGCGACACCCGGCGGTTCGCCGAGCGCGTGGACCTGCTCGCCCTGACGCCCCGGGGCGACGTGGCCTCGACCGGCTACGCGCTGGCCGCCCCCGGCCGCGAGTACGTCGTCCTCCAACCGGCGGGCGGGGGCGAGGCGTTCGCGTTGCGGTTGGAGCCCGGCGACTACGCGGTCGAGTGGTTCGGCCGGCCGGGCGGCGACCTTCCGGGCACCGCCCGCCGTGTCGGGCCCGGCAGTGCTGTACCTGACCCGCCGCCCGGCCGGCTAGGCCCCGACGACGATCTGGGACGGGGTCTGGCCCACGAACCGGCGCAGCGAGCGGGTCAGGTGGGGCTGGTCGGCGTAGCCGGCGCGGCGAGCGACCTCGGGGACCGGCATGCCCCCGGCCAGCAGGTCGACCGCCCGCTCGGCCCGCCGCATCTGGCGGATCGTCCCCCGGGTGAGCCCCGTCGCCCGGGCCACGCGGCGCTCGACCGAGCGGGTCGACAGCCCGGCCACGTCGTCCCGCAGCGCCGCCGACGCCACGGGGTCGTGCACCAGCAGCCCCGCCCGCACCAGGCGGTCGACGAACACGTCGGCGTTGTCCGGCCCCGGCAGCTCCCACGCCGTCCCGTCCAGCCAGAACGACCGGGGCGACGCCATCGGCAGCACCAGCGACCGGTCGACCAGCCGCCGCATGTCGAGCATGGGCAGGAACGTGCCGTGGCTGAACTGGATGCCGAAGAACTCGGCGTCCTGCGGGATGGGCGCCGTCGTGGCCCGGGTCTCGGGCCCCCGCAGCGTGACCCAGGTCCCGCCGGGCTGGCGGGTGATCACGATCTCCCAGTTGCTGACGGCCACCGAGATGAACCGGTCCTCGGGCTCGCTCGTCGTCTGCCAGGTCGTGCTGACGAGGGGCGAGGTCGACGACCCCGTCTCGAAGGCGAACAGCTCCACCGCGCGCTTCATGACCGGCTCCGACGGTACGGGGCGCCGGAAGTCATCGCAGCACGGCCCGCTCGGCGTGGCGCTGGAGGGCCTCGACCAGCGCCGGGGGGATCGTGCGGCGGGCGGCGGCGTGGTCGATGAGCACGGCGAACACCTGGTAGTGGACCAGGCGGGCGTCGAGCTCGGGATCGCCCGGCGGCGCGCCGGCCCCGGCCCGGCCCTCCCGGATGGCGGCGGCCAGCGGCGCGGTGAGCAGGTCGATCATGGCGTCGAGCTCGGGGGCGAACCGCGCCACCAGCCGCGGGTGGTTGAGCAGGAACGGGCGGTTGGCCTCGACCGCCCGGCTGGTGCGCGCCAGGCCGCACATCCCCGCCACCCAGGCCCGCACCCGCGCGGCCGGGTCGTCCGCCCGGGCCAGCCGGTGGGCCAGGTAGGAGCGGGTGGTGGCGCCGGCCTCCTCGACCAGCGCCAGCAGCAGGTCGTCCTTGGTGGGGAAGTGGCGGTAGAAGGCGGCGGTCGACAGCCCGGCCTCGGCCAGGATGTCGGCCACCGTCGGGTCGAAGGTGTCCCGGGCCGCCATCACCGCCCGGGCCGCGGCCAGGATGCGGGCCACCTCGCGGTCGTACTTCTCCCGCTTGCGGGCCAGAGCCCGCTCGACGCCCCGCTCGGCGGAGACACTCATGCTGGTGCGAACGGGCCCCGGCCCATCTGGTCCCGCACGGTGACCACCGCGGGGTTGGTGAGCGAGCGCCGCTGCCAGTTGGCCCCGTCGACGACCAGCGTGTGGCCGCTGATGAACCGGGCATAGGGCGAGGCCAGGAACGTCGCCGCCCACCCCAGCTCGCGCAGCCGGCCGACCCGGAGCGCCGGCTGGCAGGCGTCCTTCTCCGACGTGCGGTCGAGGTTGCCCCGGATGTCGGCGGTCATGTCCTCGTGGGGGAACAGGCCCGGGACCAGCCCGTTCACCTGGATCCCGTAGGGGCCCCACTCGACGGCCAGGGTCTCGACCATGTTCTTCACCCCGGCCTTGGCCGCGGCCGAGTGGGCGAAGCCGGGGCCGCCGGTCCAGGCGTAGGAGGCGCCGACGTTGACGATCGACCCCGCCGTGCCCGCGGCCAGGTGGCGGCGGGCGAACTCGCGGGCGCAGAAGAACGTGCCGTTGAGCGTGATGTCGACCACCGTGCGCCAGGCGTTGGGCGACATGTCCTCGGCCGGGACCGGGAAGTTGGCGGCCGCGTTGTTGACCAGCACGCCGGGACGGCCCAGCTCGGCCTCGACGGCGTCGAAGGCGGCGGCGATGGCGTCGGGGTCGCGGATGTCGCAGGGCACGGCGGCCACCGGGGCGCCGAGGGCGGCCATCGCCTCGCGCCCGGCGTCGAGGTGCTCGTGCGTGCGGCTGAGGATGCCGACCGCCGCACCGAGCCGGGCGAACTCGCTGGCGATGGCCTTGCCGAGGCCGGTGCCGCCCCCGGTGACGACGACGACCTCGCCGTCGTAGGTGCCGGGCGGCAGCGCCGAGGCGCCGGCGTCGGGGGGCTCGGGCAGGGGCACGGGGCCTCCTCCTCCTGCTCAGGATCCGGTGTAGACGGGCGGGCGGTCCTCGGCCCGGGCGGCCCGCATCTCGGCGTAGTCGTCGGACCGGTTGACGAAGGTCTGGTAGACGAGCTCGTCGGCCATCGAGCTGCGGACCTCGGGCTCGCCCAGGTGGGCGAGGACCCGCCGGGCCATGCGCACGGTCACGAACGGGGCGGCGGCGACCTTGTCGGCCATCTCCCGGGCGGTGGCGTCGAGGGCGTCGGGCGGCACGACCCGGGACACGACGCCGTGGCCCAGCGCCTCGGCCGCGTCCATGGGCCGGCCGGTGAGCACCATGTCGGCGGCGACGCCGTGGCCGCACATCTGGAACAGCCGGGCCACCCCGCCGGTGTCGGGGATCACGCCGTGGCCGACCTCGGGCAGCATGAACCGGGCGCCCTCGGCGGCGATGCGGATGTCGCACAGCAGCGCCCGCTGGAACGAGCCGCCGATGGCCCAGCCCTGGATGGCCACGATGATCGGGCAGTGCAGGTCGAAGACCTGCTGGATGCCCCGGTGGCCCCGCTGCATGAGCTCGTGGTGGGTGAGCGCCTGGTCGCCGGCCCCGATGGCCGACACGTCGCGCCCGGACGACCACGACCGGCCCTCGCCCCGCCAGATCACCGCCCGCACGTCGGGCCGGCCCCGCAGCTCCTCGAGGATCGAGAACAGCCGCAGGTCCATGGCGTCGTCGAAGGCGTTGTGCTTGTCGACGTTGGCGTTGGTGATGGTGGCGACCGCCCCGTCGATGTCGAGCCGGACCCGGTCGTCGTGGTGCCCCTCGAACACGTCGCCTCCCCTCGGTCGGAAGCCATGCTCTGACTTCTGAGAACACCGTTTTAGTCGGTGTCGCCGCGGGACGCCGCGACGACGGGCGGGCGGCACCCCGCCGACCCCAGCTGCCCGATAGGGACGGACGGGAGACGCGGCGGGCGCGACGGTCACGGAACTACGCGGCGGCGCGTTGTGGATACCCGCTGTGAGCGGACCGCCAGGCTGACCCTGACCTGTCGCTGCCGTGCCCTCGTGCCCTATGCGCATGGAGTTGACATGGCAACCCGCGGCCCCGACAACGAGCAGACCCCCGCTGAGCCGACTCGGACCGACCGACCGCTCCGCGAGGAGCAGGGCGCCAAGGCACGCTCCGGTCTGCGGTCGCGGGAGCAGGCCATCCTTGCCTTGCAGCGGGCGGCAGGCAACGCCGCGACGACGGCGCTGCTGGCCCAGGGACGATCAGGCCAGAGGGCGCCGGGTGGGCAGCGCCGCGCGTCGAGCGTGGCTCCGGCGCCCGCGCCGAAGCCGCCGAGTGCCGTTCCACGGAGCACGTCGGGTGGCGGTTCCTTGGTCCCGGGGCCCTCAGGCGTGCTTGACGCGACGGAGCCGGTGGCAGCGCCTTCAGCAGCCGCCGGCACGGCCTGGCAGCCGGCCGGGGCGGCCGCCTCCGATGCCGCCGCCGGTGGCGAGCCGCCGGCCGAGCCGGTGGTGGTGACTCGGGGGGATCCCCCGGCGCCCGTTGCACAGCGAGCACCCGTGTCCGGTGGGACTCCGGTGGTGATGCGAGATGCAGATCCCCCGCCGGAGGTGGAGGCACCTGCGTACATCGAGACCTTCGTGACAGAGCTCGGCGATGGAGTGCGCGACTTCCTCGCTCACCAGGAGTTCGGACTGCCGGTCCGCGGGCTGGTGGAGGGCGAGCTGATGCCGTCGCCCTTCCTGACATGGAAGACCCCGAAGAGCTTCGGCACCGCGGCGCTCACCTCGGTCGGCGCGGACGGCGGCAAGGCGCTGGTGGCCAGGCTGCCGGACCTGATCCGACCTTCCGACCTCGGCGAGCTGGTCAACCGCGGCCGCAAGAAGGGCACGGTCCAGGTCACCGACGACAAGACGGCCTGGAGCGAGGAGCGGTCGAACCTCGGCCCTGCCACCTGGTATCCGGACGTGGCCGTCGAGGTCGGCCAGGCGCTGGCCAGGCGATTCATCGAGTCGCTGGAGCGGATCACGCAGCGCTACCTCGACGCCCGCGTGGCCACGGTGGTGGCCGAGGAGGCCAAGACGGTCCAGTGCTTGACGGACGCTCCGGAGCCGACCGACGGCGTCCTGACCTCGGCGCCGATCGACGTGCTGACCGCCAACGCGCTGAAGGCCGGCCTCGTGAAGTTCGACTGGCCCGGATACCACCTCGCCTATCCCACGAGCGTTGGAAACAAGCAGGTGGCCCGGCACGTCGACTTCTGGGTCGAGCCGGCGCAGAACGGCACCTACTGGGTCCGGGTCAGCTCGCCCGCCGATCCTCTACCGGAGGAAGTCGCTCTGGCTCTGTTCGGCGACACGGCCAAGACCTCGCGGCTCGCGGTGGTGTCACCTCCGCTGTTCGGGTTCGGCGATGCGAGCGGTCTGCGACCGGAGGCCCAGGCGAGGTTCGCGGACGCCGGCGTGGACACCACGAGGACCGGCGACGCCACGGCCGAAGGAATGAAGGGGCCGCTCGCCGACGAGATC
>Ga0126377_10002211_pt1 | contig 13274 bp, 13 predicted proteins | sample PanSoiMetPlot_22_FD_92647 | JGI IMG/M metagenome (GOLD analysis project Ga0126377, IMG submission 92647) | Tropical forest soil microbial communities from Panama - MetaG Plot_22 | ecosystem: Environmental > Terrestrial > Soil > Tropical forest > Bulk soil | place: Panama | collected 2016-02-17
CGCCAGCCTCCATCCGGGAGGCAAGCTCGGGAAGCGGCTGATGCGGGCAGAGGCCCTCATGCACGCCGGCGATCGCTGCCCCAGCGTTCAATCGGCGACGACGATGCGCGACGTCATCTACGAGATGTCGCGCAAGGGCCTCGGGATGACCTGCGTGGTCGAGTCCGACGGCGCGCTCCTCGGCATCATCACCGACGGCGACCTTCGTCGTCAGATGGAGCGCGGGGCCGAGATCCTGACGAAGACCGCCGGTGAAGTCATGACGCGCAATCCGATCGCGATTGCGCCGACGACGCTTGCGGCTGAAGCCCTGAACATCATGGAGCAGCGGAAAATCACCGCGGTCGTAGTGGTCGATGGCGAGCCAGCGCGTCGCGTCGCCGGGGTCCTGCACCTGCACGACCTGTGGCGGATGGAGCTCTTCTAATCGTGACGGGCGAAAAGGTGCAGCACGCCGCCCGGCGGATCAAGCTGATACTGTTCGATGTCGATGGTGTGCTGACGGACGGCAAGATCCTGATGCACGCCGACGGGACCGAGAGCAAACGGTTCGACATCAAGGACGGAACGGCCATCGTCTGGGCCCTGAAGCTCGGTCTCACGGTCGGCTTTCTCTCTGCCCGGGCTTCGGCGAGCACGGCCCAGCGTGCGGCACAACTCGGTGTCACACTGGTGCACCAGGGCGTCTCGAGCAAGCTCGAGACGTACGATCAGATCGTGGATGAACTGCTGCTGGAACACGAGCAGGTTGCCTACATGGGCGACGACGTACTGGACTTGCCGGTGCTGGGACGCGCGGGTCTTGCGGCAGCCCCGGCCGACGCAGTCGCCGACGTCCGTACCCGTGCGCACTGGGTCAGCCAGGCGCGCGGCGGCGACGGCGCCGCGCGCGACCTCATCGAGCTGATCCTCAAGGCGCAGGGTAAGTGGGAAGCGCTGATGGCCACCTACCTGGCCGAAAACGAGAGCACGCAGCCATGAGCGCCTATGCCCCGCTCCTCGCGGCGCTCGTAGCCCTGCTCGTCGGCCTGACCGTCGGCAAGGCGTGGGAACGTTACAAGCTGCGCGACGGGAAGTGGTTCGATCGACGACGCGCGCGCCAATCACCGCACTACATCCTCGGCCTCAACTTCCTCGTGGCCAACCAGATCGATCTGGCAATCGAAGAACTGAGCCGAGCGGCAAGCGTGGACCCCGACGCGCTCGAAGTCCACATGATCCTCGGGAACCTGTATCGCGAAAAGGGACAGGTCGGAAAAGCGATTACCGTCCACCAGTCGTTGCTGCAGCGGCCCGGGTTGAATCGTCTCGAGCACGCCTACGTGCTGCTCTGCCTCGGCCTCGACTACAAGCGCGGCGGATTCGTCGATCGCGCCCTCGAGGCATTCAACGAGGTCCTCCGGCTCGATTCCAAGAACGAATACGCGCTCATGAACCTCCAGAAGCTGCACGAAGAACAGCATCAATGGCTGGAGGCATACGACACGCGCGCGCGACTCAGTCATCTGACGGCGACCGATTCCCGCCCGTCGAACCAGGCGATTCTCGCGTTTCTCGAGAACGAGATCGGCCTGGAGGCGCTTCGCCGGAAAGACTACCCGGAAGCCATTCGACGGTTCGAGGGCGCCATCGACCTGGACGCCAGCGCGGTGCCGGCGTACCTCAATCTGGGCGACGTCCGTGTGGCGCAGGGCGACGAGCGCGAAGCCGCGGCGACGTGGGAGAAGCTGGTAGACGTTGCGCCGGATCGCGCGTATCTGGCGTTCGATCGGCTCGAGGCGCTCGGCCGCCGGACGGGTCAGCCCGACCGGTTCACGCGTCTTTGCCGGCGACTGATTGAAGAGAACCCGCAGGACTGGCGCGCCCGCCTGGCGTTGTCGCGGCACCTGGCCGCCGCAGGACAGCCGCGCGAGGCGCTCGACCTGCTCTTCGCGGCTCTCGTGCAAAACCCGCATGCCTTGGGCATTCACCAGGCCATCTGGCGCGCGCTCGCCCAGCTGCACCATCCATCAGCGCTGGTGGATCGATATGGGGAGCTGACCGAGCACGCGGTGTTCTACCTCGACCCGCACGTGTGCATGCGCTGCCGCTACCGGAGCACGGAGCTGCTCTGGCAATGCCCGCACTGTCACGACTGGAACACGTTCGTCGAAGAGCGCATCGCGCCGGCGCAGAACCCGAGCGAAGTGGAAGTCTGAACGGGCCGGCGTGGCGCGCGAGGCTTCAGCCGAGCGTCCACCGCCCGGTTTTGATCGCGTCCAGAAGCACCGCGACCTGCCGATCGGTCTCCTCGAAGGAACCGTCCGTGTTGACGACGAAGTCGGCGCGAGCAGACTTCTCTTCGGTCGGAAGCTGAGCGGCCATGCGCTGGCGGGCGGCGGCATCGGTCAAGCCGCGCGCCACGAGCCGCTCGATTTGCCGCTCCGGCGCGCACGCCGTGACGACGATGCGATCGTAGTCGTCAGTGTGGCCGGTTTCGAAGAGCAGCGGCACGGCAATGACGACGGTATCGTGGCCGAGCAGCTCGAAGGCACGCAGGCCGGCAGCGGTCGCGCGACGGACGGCGGGGTGAACAATCGCCTCGAGATCGCGCCGCGCGCCCGAATCGGCAAACACGATCGGACCGAGCTTCGCGCGGTCGACCGAACCGTCGGGGCACAGGATTTCGCCGCCGAATCGCGCCGCGATAGCCGCGCTCGCTTCCGTGCCGCCTGCCATGACGCCATGGGCCATGGCGTCCGCATCGAGAATGGGAATCCCGTTCCGGCGCAGCGCGTCGGCGACGTAGCTTTTTCCAGTCGCGATGCCGCCGGTCAGGCCAATCTTCTGCATTGACGGTCCGCTAAAGCCGTCGTCGCGCTCCAGCCGCCAGGCGAGCCTCTGCGGCCGTGATCGTGTTCTTCAGCAGCATGGCGATCGTCAGCGGTCCGACGCCGCCCGGAACAGGCGTGATCGCCCCGGCGACGGCCGCCACTTCCGGATGAACGTCACCGACAACGATTGAGCCGCGCCGCCCGAACGCTTCGCGCCGCTTCGACTCCGCTGAAAACAGGCGCTCTACGACCGCCCGATCGCTGACCTGCGTCGTCCCGATGTCGATGACCGTAGCGCCCGGACGCACGAAGTCGCGCGTGACGAACGCAGGCCTTCCGATGGCAGCGATCAGGATATCCGCGTCGGCCGCGATGCGAGGAAGGTCGACGGTCTTCGAATGGCAGATGGTCACCGTCGCGTGGCGGTGCAGGAGCAACAGCGCCATCGGCTTGCCGACGATGTCGCTCCGGCCGATCACGACGGCTCGCGATCCGCCAATCTTGACGCCCGACTGATCCAGGAGCTCGATGACGCCGGCCGGAGTACAAGACACGAGCGACGCGCGATTCTGAACCAGCCGCCCGACATTCGTCGGATTGAGACCATCGACGTCCTTCGAGGGATCGATCAAATCGAAGACCCGCCGCTCGGCATCCTCACCCATCGACGTGGGAAGCGGCGACTGGACCAGGATGCCGTCGTGAACGTCGTCGCCGTTGAGCCGTTCGACGAGCGTGAGCAACTCCTCGAGCGACGCCGTCGCGGGGACCCGCTCGAGGTCCGCGCGCAGGTTCTCTTCGCCGGCGGACTTGAGCTTGTTGCGTACGTAAATTTCCGACGCCGGGTCGTTGCCAACGAGGACGATCGCAAGGCCGGGCGGGCGCCCGGCCTTGCTGACGAACTCCGCAATCCTGGGTGCGACACCGCTGCGGATCTGCTGTGCGACGGCAACCCCGTCGAGAAGCCTTGCTGCCACCCCGTCTTAGCGAACCGCCACGCGGGCGCTCTCGAGTCGGCTGTGGCTGCGGCCGTACGAGAAGTAGAACGCCAGGCCGATCACGAGCCAGACCGCTAGCCGCAGCCAGTTCGTCCAGCCCAGTCCGTAAATCATGGAGCCGCAGACCACGATACCGGCAATCGCCACGACCGGCAGGGCCGGGACGGTGAAGCCGCGCTGAATGTCCGGACGCCGGTTGCGCATGATCCACACGCCGATGCACACGAGGATGAACGCGAACAGCGTCCCGATGCTCGTCATCTCGCCGACGATGTTCTCGGGCAGGAACGCGGCGAACAGCGCCGTGAAGACGAAGAACAGCATGTTCGACTTGTACGGCGTCTTGTACTTCGGGTGCACCTCGGAAAAGACCGCCGGCACGAGGCCGTCATGGCTCATCGAGAAGAACACGCGCGACTGACCCAGGAGCATGACGAGGATGACCGACGAGAAGCCCGCGAGGATCGCGATCGTCACGAACTTGGCCAGCCATCCGTAACCGGCCATGTACTTCGTGATTGCAAACGTGACGGACGCTTCCTTGCCGGCGGTGCGGAAGTCTTCCACGGTCGCAACGCCGCTCAGCACGTACGAGAACAGCACGTAGAGCACCGTGCAGACGACGAGCGAGCCGAGGATGCCGATGGGCATGTCGCGCTTCGGGTCCTTCGCCTCCTGCGCGGCGGTGGACACCGCGTCGAAGCCGATGAACGCGAAGAACACCACGCCCGCGGCGCCGAGGATACCCATGATCCCGCCGTACGGGTGCGTGATGCCCTGATCCGTCGTAAAAGTCGTCGGCGCCGGAATGAACGGCGTGTGGTTTACCGGATTGATGAATCCCCAGCCGATCACGATCACCATCAGCACGATCGTGACCTTGGTGATCACGATGATGCTGTTGACGAACGCCGATTCCTGGGTGCCGCGGATGAGAAGAAGGGACAGGATGAGGAGGATGACGACGGCCGGGATATTGATGATGCCGGTCACGCCGTTCATGCTTTCGAGCGGGGAGTGGCACCATTGATAAGGGATCTGCCAGCCGACGAACTCCAGCACCTTGTTGAAGTACTCGCTCCAGGCGATCGAGACCGTCGCGGCGCCGACCGCGTATTCGAGCACGAGGTCCCAGCCGATGATCCAGGCGACGAGCTCGCCCATGGTGGCGTAGGAATAGGTATAAGCGCTGCCGGCAATCGGAATCATCGAGGCGAATTCTGCGTAACACAGGCCGGCGAACGCACAGCCGACGCCGGCGACGACGAACGCGAGGGTGACCGATGGTCCCGAGCGTTCAGCGATCGCGGCCGCGGTCCGCACGAAGAGGCCCGCCCCGATGATGGCGCCGATGCCCAGCGCGATGAGCGACATCGGGCCGAGCGTCCGTTTGAGCGTGCCCTCGCCGCTCGCCGCCGCATCGGAGAGGAGGCGATCGATCGACTTGGTTCGAAACAGTGAGCCTGCCACTATGCCCTCTCAGTCCTGTCGATATGATTTACGGGAAGTCGGCCATCCGCGGATGGCCGGGTCACCCCGGCAAGACCCCGCGATTATACGCGGCGCGACTCCCGGTCGAACGGTGTCGAGCGGCCCGGGGTTATTGACTGAACGACGTCAGCGCCCCGCGGGCATGGTCACCGTGACGTCGGGATAGACTTTCATCGCGGCTGCCAGCGCGCCGCGCCTCTTTAGGAGCTCCTGGTCGAAAAACTGTCGCACGATCGTTCGCGTGATCGCCGTCGCACGCCCCGGTTCGATGTCGCCGAGAATGCGGCGCTCGCGAAGCGGTCCGCCCCAGAATGCCATATCGCAGAAATCCAGGTGCCCGGTGCTCGGGACGTCCACCCGAAAATAGGGCTGAGCCGCGTTCCGGTAGATGGGATCGCTCGCGCCCAGCCTGCCGGGCCGCGCCGAGTAGACCATCAGAAACGGTCGCCCCACGCGCGCGTCGATCATGCCGCCGTATTGCGGAATCCCGTCAAGGTTGAGCGCGGCGCGGCACCTCGCGTCGTCGACACAGAACTGAGCTGACGTCACGCCGCCCATCGAGTGGCCGAACGCACCGAGGCGGCTGAGGTCGAGGCGCGCGACAAGCCGCCCCGCGGGGCTCTGCCGATCGACGTCCGGAAGATGATCGAGCACGAACCTCGTGTCGTCGACCCAGCGTTTCAGCGCGGCGTTGGTCCGCGGAATCTTCGACAAATAATCTCTCAGCAACCGCAGCTGTTCATCGCTCCCGGCGGCTCGCGTGACCGCGGCCATCGTCTGATCCTCGACTCGCCACTCGGCAAAGACCTCCGCAAGCGGCGCAGCAGGCCGTCCGCTCTCGTCCAGCATGGTCACGACGCGGCCGCCCGGAAGCGTCGCCGCACTGGCCTCATATGGGTGGACGACGCTCAGAACCACATAGCCGTGGCTCGCGAGATCTTCGAGAAGCGCGGTGTAAGCGCTGGGGATTCCGGTGTACCCGTGCGAGAAGACCAGGACCGGCAGCTTCTTCGGCGATGGAACGACATCGGCGTCGATGTCGGCATGTGTCCGAACTGCGGCGAGGGTGTCGTAGACGGTTTCCGACCCGAATCCTCGGGCGAACGCTCGTACTTCGGCGAGCCCTTCGCGAAGGTACGGCGCCCGCTCGGCGCCCTGCTTCGCGGTCGCCGGATACCAGGCCAGCACCTCCACCTGACGCGACACGCCAGCCGGCGAGAACGGATCGGCCCTCGAGTTGTCCGTCAGACGCCAGACCGTCGTGCCGATCGCGTACCGCCCGGTCGGCGCCGGCAGTTCGAAAGGAGCGTTCTGCGCGTGCACCGCCATGCCACACCCAATCGCCGCGGTTGCGCCGATGAGTATTCGCTTTCGGGTCGCCGCCCTCATCGTGACCTCTGCGCGCCGCGCAGCTCGTTCAGGTACGCCGTCGTGCGTGCCGCGGGATCGCCACTCGCCAGCAGGTCGCTGATGATCGCGACCGACGTGGCACCAGCGGCAATCACGGACGCGGCGTTGGCCAGCTTGATGCCGCCGATGGCGACGACCGGGAGTCCGCTCTTCGCCGCAACCGAGACCATTCCGAGGCAGACAGCCTCGTAACCCGTCACCTTGGTTGCCGTCTCGAAGACGGGACCGATGGCGACATAGTCCACGGGTTCCTTTGCCGCCTGGCCGATCTGCGCGGCGGAATGCGTCGACCGTCCAATGATCGCGGACGAACCGAGAATCGCCCGGGCCGCTGACGGAGCGAGGTCCTCCTGCCCGAGGTGAACGCCATCGGCGCCGGCAAGCTTCGCGATGTCGGCTCGATCGTTGATGATGACGATGGCGGCGCTCTCACGAGCCAGCGCCACCGCGGCTCTCGCAAGCTCGAGGAACGCCGCGCCAGGGAGACGCTTCGCGCGAACCTGCAGAAAGCGCGCGCCGCCGGCCAGACACGCGCGCGCCAGATCGATGGTCGACCAGCCGGCCGCATCCGCGGCCTCCGTATCGACGATGACGTTGAGCGGCTGGAATGGGATGTCCGTCAGACGGCTTCTGCCAGGCGACCGCCACCCGGGCGGGACTGGAAGCGTTCCATGAATGACGTGCTGAGGCGGCCGGCCTGGAAGTCGGGATCGGCCAGGATTCGCAGGTGCATCGGAATCGTCGTGCGGATGCCTTCGACGACCGTCATCTCCAGCGTCCGCCGCATGCGCGCGATGGCTTCCTGACGGTCGCGGGCGTGGACGATGATCTTGGCGATCATCGAATCGTAGTACGGCGAAATCGTGCACTCCGAGTGCGCGAACGTCTCGACCCGGACGCCGGGCCCGCCCGGCACGCTGAACACGTGAATCACGCCCGGCGACGGCACGAACGTATCCGGATCCTCGGCGTTGATCCGGCACTCGATGGAATGGCCGGTGAACGTGACTTCGCCCTGCTTGAACGACAGCCGCTCCCCCGCCGCAATGCGAATCTGTTCCTTGACGATGTCGATGCCCGTGACCATCTCCGTCACCGGGTGCTCGACCTGCAGCCGCGTGTTGGCTTCCATGAAGTAGAAGCGGCCATCAGGGTCCATCAGGAACTCGAACGTGCCGGCGTTCGTGTACTGGACGGCCTTCGCGGCGTCGATGACGATGCTGCCCATGCGGCGCCGCATTTTCTCGCTGAGCGCCGGCGAGGGCGACTCTTCGATCAGCTTCTGGTGGCGCCGCTGGATCGAGCACTCCCGTTCGCCGAGGTGCACGACGTTGCCGTGATGGTCGCCGAGCACCTGGAACTCGATGTGGCGGGGCGACTCGACGTACTTCTCGATGTAGACGTCCGCGACGCCGAACGCGGCTTCAGCTTCGCGTTGCGCGGTCTTGACCGCGTGCGACAACTCGCCCGGTGCCCGGACCACGCGCATCCCGCGGCCGCCGCCGCCCGCCGTGGCCTTCACGATGACGGGGTAGCCGATTTCCTTCGCGAGCTTGAGCGCTTTCTCTTCGCTCTCGATCGGGCCGTCGCTGCCCGGCAGGATCGGCATCCCGGCTTTCTTCATGACGCGCCGCGCCCGCGCCTTGTCGCCCATCAGGCGGATCACCTGGGGGTCCGGCCCGATGAACTTGATGTGGCAGGCCTCGCAGACTTCCGCGAGGTACGCACTCTCTGAGAGGAAGCCGTAGCCCGGATGAATGGCGTCGGCGCCGGTGATTTCGGCGGCGCTGATGACGGCCGGCACGTTCAGGTAGCTGTCGGCGCTTCGCGCCGGGCCGATGCAGACGTCCTCGTCCGCGAACCGTACGTGGAGCGAATTCTCGTCGGCCTGCGAATACACCGCGACGGTCTTGATGCCGAGCTCGCGGCAGGCGTAGATGATCCGCAGCGCGACTTCCCCGCGGTTGGCGATCAGGATCTTTTTGAACATCGCTCGGCTAAAGCCTTCGCGCTCCGTTGTTTTTCGAATCCGTTATCTGGTTCTAATCGCAAACAGCCGCTCGCCGTACTGGACTGGCTGGCCGTTCTCCACGTAGACGTTGACGATCTCGCCGTCGTACTCGGAATCGATCTCGTTCATCAGCTTCATCGCCTCGATGATGCAGAGAACCTGCCCCTTCTTCACCGACGCACCCACCTCGACGAACGAGGAAGCGCCTGGCTCCGGCGATCGATAGAACGTCCCGACGATGGGAGATTTCACCACGGCGAGTTCGATTTCCGTGTCGGCGGCCTCGGCCGGCGCCGAAGATGAGGCGACAGCGCTTGGCGTCGGGGCTGGCGCGGCAACGGCTCCTGCCTGCGGAACTGCGGCAGCAGGAACAGTGGCGACAGGCTGCGCTTGCGGAACGATGGCGCCGATCCCGTCCTTGCGGACCTTGAGGCGGAGACCATCGTGCTCGATTTCGAATTCCGACAGCTCGTGCTCGCGTACCAGCTCGAGCAGCTCTTTCAGTTGGTTGAGATCCATTAGGTCTCGATGAGGGCAGTCGGCACGTCGGTCAGCACTTCGACTCCACCCTCCGTCACCAGGACATCGTCTTCGATGCGCACGCCCCCCCAGCCGGGAAGATAGGCACCCGGCTCGATGGTGAAGACCATGCCGGACGCCACCGCGCTTGCGTCAGTCTGTTCCTCGCCCGCCCGGGGGCGCGTGATCCGGGGATCTTCGTGTACCTCGATCCCCAATCCATGCCCTGTGCCATGTCCGAACGCTTCGGCCAGTCCGTATCGGGTCAACGTGTCCCTGGCCGCGGCGTCGATCGCGAAGCGGGACCGGCCGGGGGCCACATGAGCCACGGCCTGGTCGTGGGCCTCGAGCACAGCTTGGTAAACTTCCCTGGCTCGCTGCCCCGCCGTCCCCACCGCCACGGTCCGGGTGAGGTCGACGCAGTATGAGTCGTAGACCCCGCCAAAGTCCAGCACCACGAGGTCACCTTCGCTCAGCCTTCGCTCGCCGGGCTTCGAATGGGGCAAGGCGGCATTGGGACCGCTGGCCACGATCGTGTCGAATGCGGGCTTGGTAAAGCCGGCGTCGTGAAGACGCTGCTCGATGGATCTGGCGATCTCGCGTTCGGTTCGTCCGCGTCGGATTTCCGTCGGCAACTCGCGCGCGACCGCGGACAGACGCCGGGCCGCGTCTCGAAGTGTCGCGATCTCGAACGCGTCCTTCACCGCGCGCGACGCCTCCACAATTCCTTCTGTCGCGACGAGTTGTGGCGGATTTCCCGCTGAAGCCTCAAGTGTTTTCGACAGGTAGTTCAACCGGCTCACCGTTAGATGTGCGGCTTCGAAGCCGACGCGCGTGCCTGCCATCGAACCGAGCAGCCCGGCGAGCGTCGTGTCGTACGCGCCCTCAACTTTTGCCAGTTCGAGGTCCGGACACCGATGCGGCGTGTCCATCGCGTCGGCTATCGTCGTGACGTAGCGGAAATCAGTGACGAAGATCAGCCTGTCGCCGGTCAGCAAGGCGATCGCGGCGCTACCTGTGAAATTTGTCAGGTAAAGGACGTTGGGAAGCGACGTCACGACGAGGACATCGAGGTCCTGCGCCGCGAGTGCCTGTCGAATCGTGTTGTGCCGCGCGCTAAGCGCGGCGGTTGGCGCGTGCGACATGGATGGCGTCGAGCCAGCCTTCGAGCGCCACGACCGTACGGGTAGACAGGTCGCGAGCTGCGTCCGGCGGCTCCAACGCTGATGATGCCACGGCTTCCTCGACCGGGGAGACCGCGGGGCGAGCCTCGAGAGACCGCGAGAGCGACGCGACGCTTTCCTCGAGGTCGGGATCGTTCGGCGCGAGCGCGAGGGCTGCTCGATAGTGGACCAGGGCTTCGTCGGCGTGACCGCGGCGGTTGAAGATCTCGCCGAGGCCCCGCCGCGCCGCCAGGTTTTCAGGCGCGCCGGTCAGGACGCGTTCGAGCTCCGTCTGCGCCTGTTCGAGCCGATCGAGCTCGAGAAGCGCGCGGCCGAGCGTCACGCGAGCAGACAGATAAGAAGGATGGATCGCCAGCCCGGACAGGCTGACGTCAACGGCCTCCTGCAGTGCGCCCGCGCGTCTCAGCTCCTCGGCGAGCTGCGCGAACGCAATCGACGCCGGGTCCTTCTGGACCCGGCGTCTCAGGTCTTCTATCCGAGCGCTCTCGACCATCCCTGCGCTACGGAACGACCGTCAGGGGAACGGTAGCGGTCCCAATCCGATCGAGTGTGTCGGTCACGGTTAGCCTGATCGTGTACGTCCCGGCCGGGAACGGTCCACGCGGTACGAGCGGGCCAGCCGCGCTGCTGCCGTCAGGGAACAGCCAGAAGAATGACTTGAACGTCGCGCCGGTCGCGAACTGCGTTGCGCTCGCGTCAAACGTGATCGACTGGCTTGCCGTCGGTGCGCCTGGCGAGAAGGTCACCACTACGACCGGCGCCCCCGTCCCGACCGTGATCGGCTTGGCCGGAAAGACCTTCTTTCTCCCAAGGTCATCGACCACGCTCAGGATCACGTTGTAAGTGCCGGCAACAGTGTAGGTGTGCTGCGTCGTGAATCCGGTGCCGCCGGCCCCGTCACCGAATGTCCAGTTGAACGTCGTCACCTGGTGACCGGGCGATGTCTGCACGGCATCGGCATTGAACAGGACCGGGAAGTTGATCACAGGGTTCAGCGGCGAGATGACCCAGTCACCCGTGAACGGATCACTCGAGCCGACCGACACGACCTGGCTCGTCGATGCCTGGATGCCGCGGTCGTTCGTGACCGTCAACGTCACATTGAACGAGCCGCCGCTCTGGAAAGAGTGAGTCGCCGATACTCCCGATCCGGTCTGACCATCGCCGAAGTTCCATGCATAGGTGCTGATCTGAGCCGAGTTCGTGCCTGGCTGGCTCGTCGACCCGTCGAAGATCGTCGGGACGCCGACGCTGACCGGCTGCGGGCCAAACGTAAACGCCGCAGTCGGCGCACCGGACGGCGGCAGGATGACACCTGTCGGCATCAGCCGGATATCCACGGCCTGCCCGTTCGATGCCGACGCGTCAGTGCCAATCGGGATCGCGCGAATCGAAACCGTCGTGCTCGTCGAGATACCCGACGGCAGCGGCGGCGGCGCGGTGTACACCACTCGCGCGGTCCCGTCGTTGCCAGTCACGATGGTTCTGGCCGACAGCGAGCCGAAGTCCGCGAGCTCGCCCTGGAAGAGCATGTCCATCCGCAACGCGACGCCGCTCATGGCCGCGCCCGATGGGCCGAACGCCTGAACGGTGATCGACGACTGCGAGGCGCCATCCTGGTTGATGCGATCAGGAACCGCCTGCAGCCGGAGCGACGTCGAGAACGTCGACGGGCCTGACAACGGAGGCTCTTCTGTCTTGTGCACGCAGGACGCGGCGCCCACCGCGGCGGCAATGGCGATGAGACGAACGAGGGTGTGCTTCATTGGTCACCGAAATTGCCGAAGTCGACGCTCATCGACCCGGCCACGGAAATCGCATTCCCGACGAGATCCTGCCCGTAGAACGTCACGCGCGCGAGGGTGTGCAGGATGTTCGGGTTGTTGGCCAGCTGCGCCAGCGGCGACTCTTCCTTCGCCGTATGCCGCACGAGCTCGAACGTCAGCGTGAGTGTTCCGGCCTCGGGAATCGTGCCCGTCACCGAGCCGTCGAAGGGAAACGGCACGTCGACGCCCGGCGTGTTGTGGCCGTCCGCGCGGATGAACTCGACGTGATACCGATTGATGGTGACCTGGTTGTTCGACGTCGGCTGAATCGCGATGTTCTTCGGCTGCGATGCCAGCGTGACCCGGCCGAGGTCGTTGAACACCGTCGCGCAGGGCGACGTCGTGCTGCACGGCGCCGGCGTGGTGGCCAGAACGATGACATCGGATAGGAGGTTGCCCGTGAACGTGTTCGCACCGTGCCCGCCGGTGGGCGCGGCTTCGAGCGTGTTCACGACGAGCAGCATCGGCGATTTCGACTGCGTGACGGCGTCCCCGCAGGCAACGGCGGCCCCGGCCGTCACGGCAAGTACGAGAGAGCGAAAAGGTCTGCCCATAATCAAATCCTGGAGATCTTCGGCGTGATGAAGATCAGGAGCTCCGTGCTCTGATCGCTCACCTGGTTCCGCTGGAACAACCACTTGATGAGCGGTATCTGCGCCAGGCCCGGCGTCTGATCCTTCAGCGACTGTTCCTGGCTCACGAAAATGCCGCCGATGACCGTCGTCTGACCATCGTTGACGAGCACCTGCGTGTTCGCGCGCTGGGTGTTGATGGGCGGAATGCCGTTCACCGAGCGGCTGAAGTCCGGCTGCGCATTCTCGAGCGCGATCTTCATGATCACGGTGCCGGACGCCGTAATCTGCGGCGTCACCTTCAGGGTCAACGCCGCGTCACGGAAGCTCACCGTCACGGTGTTGTTGGCGACGGTCTGAATCGGAATCTGAATACCCTGCGTGATCTCGGCTTCGATGTTGTTCTGCGTCGAGACCTTCGGCGTCGAGAGGATGCGGCCCTGGCCGGAG
>Ga0126377_10002213_pt1 | contig 13273 bp, 7 predicted proteins | sample PanSoiMetPlot_22_FD_92647 | JGI IMG/M metagenome (GOLD analysis project Ga0126377, IMG submission 92647) | Tropical forest soil microbial communities from Panama - MetaG Plot_22 | ecosystem: Environmental > Terrestrial > Soil > Tropical forest > Bulk soil | place: Panama | collected 2016-02-17
AATCGAGACGCGGGCGGATCATCGCGAGCCGGTGAATGAGAACATCTGGGAGATGAGCTTCCGGGAGAAACGCCGCCTTCGGATCGACGATCTGCCGCACGACTTGAACGAGGCGCTCGACGAGCTGGAGAAAGACGACGTGATCACTGGCGTGCTTGGGAAACACCTCACGTCGCATTTCGTGGAGGCGAAGCGGCAGGAGTGGCGGGACTACATCACGCAGGTGAGTCCGTGGGAGCTGGAGAGTTACTTGGCGAAGTACTAGACCAGGCGCCAGATGTCAGGCGCAAGGCACTAGGCGCTAGGCACTAGGCACTAGGCTAGGGTTTCTCGTTCTGGTCGTGACCCTTGATCTTTCGGTGTTTCTTCGGCAACTTCCCAACCCGAAGACCAGAGGACCCGATGGACAGCATGACCCTGGAAGCCAAGCTCGAGCTCTTGATGTCGCTCGCTGGCGACGACCGTGAAGCCAATCCGGCAGTCGCACCGCACCTCCCGCCGCGACTGCGACACGCGAGTGAAGTCGGCGCGCTTCGACCGCTGAACTTCCGCACCGTCGGCGCAGGTCGGGGACGACGCACGACGCTGCTGCGCATCCTCATGACCAACGCCTGCAGCTTCAACTGTCATTACTGTCCGATGCGACGCGATCGCAACATGCCGCGCGCGCTGCTCAAGCCGCAGGAGCTCGTTCGAATCTTTCTCGAGGCGAGACGTCGTGGTTGGTGCGAAGGACTTTTCATCACCACCGGCATTCCGGGGCGCCCGGTGAAAGTGATGGACGATCTCATCGCGGTGCTCGAGCTCCTCCGTCACACGCACAAGTTCGACGGCTACATCCATGTGAAGATTCTCCCAGGTGCCGAGCAGGCGCAGGTCGAGCGGGTTACGGCGCTGGCGACGCGTGTGTCGCTCAATCTCGAGGCGCCCTGCGGGGAAACGCTGTCAACGATCGCTCCGGAGAAGAGCTACGCTACGGCGATCACGACGCTGACGTATGCGCGAAAGCTGATTGTCGACGAACAGCGCCACGAAGCCGCTGGACGCCGACGCAATCCGCTGCGGCCCGGCGGCGTGTCGGGAATGACCACGCAGTTCGTCGTCGGCGCGACGCCGGACACCGATCGCAGCATCGTCAAGCGCGTCTCCGAGCTCTACGCGAGCGGCGGCGTGCATCACGTTCACTTCGCGGCGTTCCGTCCCATTCGCGAAACGCCGCTCGAGTCGCGCCCAGCGGTGCCTGCTCTTCGCGAGCAGCGTCTCTATCAGAGCGACTATTTGATTCGGTATTACGGGTTCGTCGAACAAGACCTCGTCTACGAGCGCGACGGCAATCTGCCGCTCGGCATGGATCCCAAAGTTGCGTGGGCACTCGCGCATCCCAACGAGTTTCCGGTCGACGTGATGACGGCGTCGCTCGAGGCGTTGTTGCGCGTTCCTGGAGTTGGTGTCATCACCGCGCGTCGCATCGTGAAAGAACGTGGGGCCAGCATCGTGCGGAATCTCGCCGATCTTCAGCGAATGGGTGTGCAGACCACTCGCGCCGCCGGTTTTCTTTCGCTGCGGGGCCGCGTCTTTCAAACAAATCGCTGGACGGAACAGCTTGGATTCTGGCAGCCGGGCGACGAAGTCGGCGCGTACCATCCCATCTACGACGTGAGTCCCGGAACTTTCCGTTGACGCGGTAGGCCGCCAAGCCGGCGGGACCTCGAAGCTTGGATGTCCAGTTCGAGCGCCAAGTGGCGCCATACCTCCTGATAGCCGAACTCGTTCGGTGTTCGGCAACCGGCTCATTCGGGAGGTCGTGGAGTGCTCAACGCTGCGAAACTGTGTGTTCTTGCTCTCGCTGTCTTTGTCGTCGCATGCACAGCCGATTCACCAAGCGAACCGCCGCCGACGAGCGGTCCCCCGACGGTGAGCCGTCTCTGGCAAATCTTCGTAGCGGACCGCAACAACAATTGGTCGGAGCTCGGCGCCGATCGGACGCAGAACGATGGGTTGGTCTATGACAGCATCACCTTCGGTGATGTGGCGCTCATCCCCCGGGTCTTTACGAACGCCAGCGCCTCCGTCTTCTCGAGTGAAACGGGTCAGAGCTACTTCGTAAAAGGCGTGGCGCCTCACGTTGGCTTACCGGCGTCGAACACGCGTACTGGAAGTGGGATGCTGCTGTATCAGGAGTCCCGGTACGTTGTCGACACGAATCCATCACTCAGCTACACACTTTCCGCCATCGAGTTGGATGCGATTGACGGCGACCCCGCCCCGCCGAGTGCGGCGCAATGTCGGCAGAATCCGCCAGTCGATGTGTTTCATTGTGCCCCAGTGCGATCTGTCGTTCGCTTTCGACTGGCGGCTCATGCGGGGACACGCGAGTTGCTCAACGTCCAAGGCTCCGTACGGCTGCAAGGCCGCGGCGGGGTTTGGGATTTCGATGTTTGGACCGAGGATGGCGACGTCCCGGCGTTTACTCGCGCAGACTTCTTGTTTGATCCCGACTTCGACGACAGCAAGACATTTGAGTTCGGCGCGGTGTTCCTCGATGCCGAAGGAGGCATACCGCCCAACAAGAACGCCTTCATACCAATCGTCTATCGAATTCCGCTCGGTGGGACAAAGCGAGGCGACACGATTGTCGTGAATGTCCAGGCCACTGCTCTAGCGTCAGATTCCCGACAGAGCGAGACGTCCGCAGCCGCCTACCTTCGCGATCCAGCCAATGCGAGTGGCGTTACCGCCGTCGCAAGCGGCTTGCATCTCGTTGCACCACCTCATCCGCCAACGATCGACGAAATCAAGGGTGTACCGCACTCTGCGCCGTCGTGCACGGCGACACCTGGCACCGGCGGGTCGTTGCAGTTCGCGAATTCGCACTTTACGACATCAGAAGGAGAGTTCCCTGGCGCGCTGATCGAGGTCACCCGAACAGGCAGCACCAGCGGCTTGGTCAGCGCCGTCGTGACAACCACTGGCGGTTCGGCGACCAGTGGCGACGATTATGATCCTGTAACGACGGTCGTGCGGTTCGGGGACGGTCAGGGCGGTTCGCGGATGGTGCCAATTCCCATTCATGGCGACGCAACCAAGGAGCCTGACGAAACGATTGGTCTCGCGCTCTCAGGCGTCGGCGGTTGCGCAACGCTTGGCGGTCAGACGACGGCGACGCTCACCATTCAGGACGACGACAATCAGACTGCGCCTGCGCAGTTCTCGATTGCCGGGACGGTCAGTGGCTTGGTGGGCAGTGGTCTGGTGCTGCGCGATCGCATTGGCGGATTCGAGGTGCGACCGACGACGAATGGCAGCTTCACGATCGTACCGGCGACGTTAGACGGTTCTCAATACGCAGTTGAAGTCCAAGCCCAACCGTCGAATCCCCTGCAGGTGTGTACGGTCGCAAACGGCAGCGGAACGATCGCGCACGCAAACGTCGCCAACGTGGCCGTGACGTGCACGACGCCGGCGCCCACCGGTTCGCTCGACGCGAGCTTCGGTACGGGTGGTCGAGCCACGTCCGCGTTGCCGAGCGGCGCGACCGCGATTGCTCTCCACAGCGACGGGAAGATCGTCGCCGTCGGTGACTCGAAGGTTCAGCGCTTCAATCCCGACGGGACGCTCGATTCGTCATTCGGGACGGCAGGTCAGGCAGACTTCGTATTTCCGAATGCCACCGGGAACCTGCCTCAGGCGGTAGCAATTCAACCCGACGGAAAGATTGTCGTCGTCGGGTATATCACAGAACTCTCACGGCAAGACTGCGTTGTTGCGCGGTACAACAGCAACGGCTCACTCGACGCCTCGTTTACGCCTGCAGGCGGCAAGTCGATCGTGGACCTGGGCGCCGCGTTCGCGCGAGGAACCGGCGTCGCGCTCCAGAGCGATGGCTCGATCGTGATTGCGGGCCAGGTGGTCACGCAGCGAGGCGCAATCTTCGATGGCGATTTCGTCGCAGCTCGTCTGACAACAGCAGGCTTGCTCGACGCAAGCTTCGGAACAGCTGGCAAAACTTCGATCAACATCGCGGGAACTGCCGACGCCGCGAATGCCGTCGCGATTCAGAGCGACGGCAAGATCGTGCTCGCCGGACATGCTGGCGTGGACGGTGGCTCGAATGGAAACATCGGCATCGTCCGCCTCACGGCGAGCGGCTCGGTCGATTCAACCTTTGGCGCGAACGGCATCGTCAGTTCGACGCTCGGCCTGGGCGATGTCACGCGCGAAGCGTTCGATCTCGCGCTTCAACCCGATGGGAGAATACTCATTACGGGAGAAGTACAAGTGTCCGGTGTTCTCAACGTGCTTCTCGCGCGATTCACCGCGGATGGCGCACTCGACGCAACGTTTGGCACCGGAGGCGTTACCACGACTGCCGTTACCTCCGAGGGCGATGCGGCAAAGGCGATTGCGCTTCAAGCGGATGGCAAGATCGTCGTCGCCGGACGGACGGCGTTATTCGGCACATCGGATTTCGGGCTCGCGCGGTATTCGGCGGGCGGTGTACTCGACCCGTCCTTTGGAACCGGAGGCAAAGTGACGATCGATTTCCTCAGCGGGAACGATGGCGCCGAGGCGGTCCTTGTTCAGCCGGATGGGAAGATTGTCGCCGCGGGATTTGCGCGAAATGGGAACAGCATCGGGCTCGGGATGGTGCGAGTCATTCCCTGACGCAACTGTACGAACGGTGGGCGCCAGCGGAGGGCCAGCGACATGTGACTCCGCCGTCTGGCGCCATCACCTTTGGACGAGCATACTCTGGTCCTCGCCGCCGGCGCTGGGCGGCATCCTCCCAGACTTCTCATCCAAAAGGGCCGATGCTCCGCCGCACCGCGTTTCTCGTTCTCATCGCAGGTATCTCTGCGGGGGCGCAGGCCCCGAAGATCACCCAGCAGGGTGATCCCAGCGTCAAAGCGGACACCATCTACAAGCTCGCCGTCAAAGCCGCGGACCATCCGGAGGAAGATGCCGTCTATCTCCTCGATGACGGCGTCGTTCGTCTCGAGGCGGACGGCCGCGGAACGATGACCGTCCGGCAAGTCATTCAGATTCTCAAACAGGGTGCGGTGGAGAACTACGCCGAGTGGAGCTTCGGTTACGCCCCGGGTCACGAGAAGTTCACGCTGAACTGGCTTCGCGTGATCGGACCCGACGGGAAGGTGATCAGCAACGCGCCGTCACACGAGCAAGACTCCGATGTGCCTGCCAAGCTGGGCGACCCGGTGTACTCCGACCGCAAGGTGAAGCGACTGTCGCTCTCGGGCGTCGCGCCGGGGACGATCGTGGACTACAGCTACACGCACGAAGAACTGAAGCCGTTTCTGCCGGGCGATTTCTACCAGACGTGGAGCGTCACCACGGGTCTGACCGTTCGACGTTCGCGCTTCATCGTCGACCTGCCCGCGAACCTCAACGTTCGGCTCCATGAGCGAAACCTCAACTTCCCGAGGAAAACAGTGGAGGTTGGCGGACGCAAGGTGTACACCTGGGCCACCGCGGACGTGCCGAGGTTCAAGAGCGAGCCGTTTGCCCCGGATTCCAATGACGTCGTGATGCACTTAGCGCTCTCGTCGCCCGAGACGTGGAGCGACATCGGGAAGTGGTATGCGAAGAATGCGAAAGAGCGTTCCGCGTTAGGTTCGATTTCCAAGGTCAAGCTTCAGCAAGTACTCGCGACGGCAAAGGCGAAGACCCGTGCGGATACGATCCGCGCCGTGCACAAATGGGTCGCGCAGGACATTCGCTACGTGTCGATCGCCTTGGGACTCGGCGGATACCAGCCGCGTTCGCCCGACACCGTCGTCACGACCGGCTTTGGCGACTGCAAGGACAAGGCGACGCTGTTCGTCGCAGCAATGAACTCGCTCGGGATCACCACGTTCCCGGTGCTGCTCAATTCCTCAGGCGTGTCGTACCGAGAGCTGGCCACCATCGAACAGCTCGATCACGCGATCGCCGCAGTGCAGACGCCGACGGGATATCAGTTTACAGATCTCACGGCCTACTTCACTCCGTATGGCGAGTTGCCGTACAGCGAGCAGGGCGAGTTGGCCCTTGTCGTCCACCCCGATGGCACGACAGAGGAGGCGCAGCTGCCCATGTCGCGGCCGTCAGACAACGTCGGCAGCACGAGAATCTCAGGCGAGCTGACGACGGATGGTCTCTTCAACGGCCGTTATGTCGAGGAGGCGACGGGGTCGTTGCAGTACAGTATGCGTTCGGCCTTCGAGAACCCGATGGACTCGACGAAGCGCGCGAACTCCGCGAATGCGGTGGCTGGGAGATACTTCGATGGGGCAGACGGCGACAGCCTGATCGCCTTCGACGGCAAGGATTTGGCGGCGAAGGCGCGCGCGACGCTCCTGATCAAGCACGGCAAGGCCACATCGAGCGTTGGCGACAATGAGATTTTTACGATTCCGTTCGGGAACATGGCCGGTATGGTGAAGATGGCCCAGGAGCTCGAGAACGCGAAGGAACGCAAGTTCCCCGTGGATGCGGAGGGGATTCTCGGAAACCAGACTACGTTGATCGAGTTGCGGGTGACGCTTCCGGCAGGATGGAAGGCGCAGCTGCCGGCTGGCGTCACGGCGGCGAGTCCGTTCGGGACCTACGAGTCGTCATATGCGCAGCAAGGCCGCGAGCTGATTTTCACGCGCAAGACCGTCGGTGCACGCGGTGTCTTCCCGCCTGGGAGGGTGAAGGACGTTGCCGAGTGGTTCCGCGCGGTCGCGAAGGATGACGCAAAGATCATCGTGATCGCGAAGAAGTGAGCCGTCCTTCTCTCCAGCACGAGGCTGTTTGGCTATGCGCCTGAGTCATCTGGTGACGTTCAGTCTCGCCGCCTCACTCGCCGCTGGCGGCGCCACCGTGTTGGCCGCGCAAAGCGCCGCAACTTGGTCTGCGCCGCTCCGCGGCTCCTGGGTTCAAACGGGAAGCGCGGTCTCGGGAGATGTCACTCTCGCGACCGGCGCATCGGTGTGCGACATCGTCGTCGGCGCGAACGAAGGCAGCAACGTCAAACAAGCGGCTGCGTTTCTCGCCGGCGACATCGAGCGAATCAGCGGGCAGCGAGCCGCGATCGTCGAACAGCCGACGGAAGGTCGTGTCGCGATTCATCTCGTCACGCTCGGCGGCGGGCGCATACCGGACGAAGTCGGCGCGTCGGCAATGCAAGGTCAATGGGAAGCATATCGCGTCGCGACTGCTGGCAATGACGTCTGGCTTGTCGGGTCGACCTCGCGCGGCACCGCGTTCGCGGCCTACACACTCTCGGAACGACTCGGCGTCGATCCGCTGTACATCTGGACAGGATACATCCCCGAGCATCACAATCCGCTCATTCTACAACGCACCCGCTTTGCGCAGGGGCCGCCGACCGTGCGCTATCGTGGTTTCTTCCACGACGACGAAGACATTCTCCCGCGTCCCTTCGACGCGCGCGGCTATCCGTCGCAGACGGGCGACGTCTCGCTCGACTGGTACAAGCGCTTCTTCGAAACGGCGCTTCGGCTCAAGATGAACATGGTCGCGCCGTACACGCGCGTGCATCGCCGAATGGAGGTCCAGCAACTCGCCAGCGACTGGGGACTCTATTACACGTCTCACCATTACGATATTCTATTGTCGAATCCGTTCGGCATCACGACGTTCAATCTTGCTGCCGAGCGTGGCGTGAAACCCGAGTATGACTGGTTCACGAACCACGACGGCCTGCTGGGCTATTGGAAGGGCGGCGTGGTGGAGAACCGCAACATCGACGCGATCTGGCCCGTCGGCATGCGCGGCACGTCGGATCGCGCGTACACCTTCCCTCCGGGAACGACCGACGAGCAAAAGGCGCAGACCTTCCACGACGTCATCGCCGCGGAAGTGGACATCGTGAAGCAGCTCTTGCCCAAGGAGCGCACTCCGATTTTCCACTTCACGATGTACACCGAGATGCTGGACCAGTATCGGAAGAATCCGCAGGCATTTGGTCTCCCGGATGATGTCATCATCGTCTGGCCCGACGACAACGACGGCCACATGCGCGGGCTTCCGACGGAACTCGGCCGATGGAAGCACGGCGTCTACTACCACCTCGCCTACCTCGGCAGCAACCTGAGCAAGCAGATCGTCAACATGGTTCCGCCGCAAACGCTCGCGACCGAATTTCAGAAAATTGTCAAGTCCGGGGCGACGGAGTTCATGTTGGTGAATACGTCGGAGACGCGCGAATACGTCATGGGCGCGCGGATGATCGCCGACATCACGTGGAATGCGCCGTCGGTCTACTCTGCGCCGGATCCCGCCGAACGCTTCGTGAAATGGTGGTCCCGCGAGTATTTCGGACCAGGGTCGGCAACAGTCGCACGAGCGGCGTACGATCGGTATGACAGTTTGCTCAATGCCCCTGACAAGATCTGGTACGGATCCGAAGCAGTCGAAGGCCTGGTGCGAAGGCTGTCGGATCGCGTCGCGGGCAAGCCGCCGGCACCGGTGAGCGCCGATACGGTCGCACAGCTGCAGGCGCGGGAGCGCGAATTGGCCGCGGCGCTTGCAGCGACAGCGAAAGCCAAGCAGTCGATGACCCTCGAGCAGCAACAATACTTCGCTGAGAACCTCGAACTCGGCTTCCAGGTCGCCGAGCGTCAGACCCACGCGGCGCTCCTGTTGGCCGACGCGCTGAAGGCGCCAACGACGGATCGAATGTGGGCGCTGGTTCAGCGGGCGCAGGCGGCGCTCGACCAATTGGAGATCGAGCTTCTGCGCGCGGAGCATCCGCCATTCGAACGTTGGTATCATGAAACGTGGATTCGTTCAACGTTCTCGACGAACAATCCCCACCGCTCGTACAATGAAGTGCGCTCGTTTATCGCGAGTCAGGGGCGTGCTGCGGTCTTGCCCTCGCCGAGGCCGACGGATCGCCGGCCGACCTCACGGCCGCCGGGTTGATTCAGCGCGGGCTTTTACGATCCACTCGACGACCAACGGGTCATTCGGGCCGTGGGCCAAAGCCAAGGTGCACGGTCCGCCGACGAGCGGTTCGGCCTCCGCCAGCCTTCCGAGTCGCACGAGGGCCACGCCGAGCAGACACGAATTCGCCGCCGGAGGCGATCGCCGCGAGGTTCCCGATTCCACAAGTGCAACGGCAGATCGGAAACGATCTGCGGCACGAGCCGTGTGACCGAGCGCTAGCTCCACCACGCCGGCATAACGCTCGACGTCGGCGCGATGGGCGGGCGTGACCGCGGCCGACGTTCCGAGCTCGCGCTCGGCACGGGCAATGGACTGCGCTGCGTCTTGCAGTCGGCCCAGCCGAATGAGAATTGGCGCGCGCTGCGCCACGAGATACCCGGCCGCCGTTTTTCCATCGGGTCCGGCGCGCGCCAAGTCGATTGCCGTATCGAGTAATGCGAGTGCTTCCGTGAGTCGACCGCTCACACTCTCGAGAAGCGCGAGATTCCGCTGAGCGCTCCAGATGCGCCAGTTCTCGACGCCCATTCCCCCTTGAAACGCGGCGAGCGCGATGCGCTCGTGTGCGGCGGCCGAATCAATACGTCCGACCTTCGCGAGCGTCAGCGCGAGTGCTTCTTCGGCCATCCCACGGGTGGCGAGGGAGCCACGTCGCCGATTCTCTACCGCGAGCTCGGCGCGCTGCAGCGACTCGGCTTGGGCAAACTGCCCATCCGCCACGAGTGCCATCGCGAGATTCCGCTGAACGGTGCGCGTGTTGTCGTGCTCCGGAGGGAGCTGTCGGTGCAGGATGTCGAGGGACGCGCGGAAGAGTGCCGCGGCCTCGCTGGCCCGCCCTTCGTTCAGGTATCGCGCCGCCTGGTTATTGAGCCGTTCAGCGATCGCAATTGGATCTTGGGCAGGAGAAGTCTTATCCAAGTCTGCCAATTCATCGAGCAGGCGGCGGGCGGCCACGGAATCGAAGGTCACCATGAGGAGATCGTCGAGCGCCCTGCGCACGTCGGGAGAGCTCTCGCCGAGGAGCCGGCGCAGTTCTGTGAGCGACGAGTCGAGCATGGGGCGAGCGACCGATTCTCCCCGATACCACATGAGCGCCTGCGCGAGCTCATGACGCGTGCGCGCTGCCTCGATGTCGTCAGGACCGAACAAGCGGTGTCGTTGCTGGTGCGATCGCGTGAGCAGATCGATCGCACGCGCGTATTCACCGCGCGCTGCGCGCATGTTGCCAACCGCGCGCCACAGTGCGGCCTGACGAACCGAATCACCACTCATGGTGCCGACTCTACGTTCGGCGTCGTCGAGCAAACTCGTGACGCGCAGAGTATCACCACCAGGATGTGTGTTCGGATTGCCGTGCTCGAATAGGTCCGTGAGAATACGAAGGACGCCTTCCGCTGTCGCTCGCTCACGCTCAGCCCGATCGCGTTCGCGAGAGATCCTCCGCGCCTGCAACGCGGCCGTCACCCCAAACCCGACGATGAGCAGCGCCGCCGCAGCCGCGGCGGCCATCGCCGCGCGATTCCGCCCTATGAACTTGCTAAAGCGATAGCTGACCGAGTCGGGGCGTGCCATCACCGGACGCCCCGTAAGACAACGCTCAATGTCCTCCCCGAACTGCCCGGCCGAGACGTAGCGGCGCTCGGGCTCCTTCCGCAGTGCCATCAGGACAATGCGGTCGAGATCTCCGCGCAACTTCCTCGCGCGGGTCGTGCTCTTCACGACGCTGCTCGGCGCCGGCGCTGGCGTGTCGAGCACGGCACGCTCGAGCAAGGCAACCGTTCGCCCCGACACTCGGAATGGCTTGCCTCCCGTGAGCAACTCGAACAGGAGAACGCCGAGTGCGTACACGTCGGTCGCAGTCGTCGGCGCCTCGCCGCGCAGTTGTTCGGGCGCCGCGTAGTCGGGCGTCAGGACGCGCAGGTCTGTCGCCGTCGTGACGCCGAGCGATTCGTCGAAGCCGGTGTCTAAGAGTTTGGCGATGCCGAAATCGAGCAGGCGTGGTGTGCCGTCCTCCTGAACATGAATGTTCGATGGCTTGAGGTCGCGGTGCACGACGAGGCGGCCGTGCGCGAACTGCACCGTGGTCACGATCTTGAGAAACAGTGAAAGCCGATCACGCAGCGAGAGCGCACGATCGTCGCAATATTTGGTTACAGGAACGCCGTCGACATACTCGAGCACGATGTACGGCCGCCCATCGTCGAGCGCACCCGCGTCGAGGATTGTGGCAATGCCCGGATGAACGAGACGCGCCAACGCCTGACGCTCGATGCGAAAGCGGCGGACCATCTCGGCTGTGCGAAGTCCCGAGCGCAGGACCTTGAGTGCAACCGTCTGCTGATATGCGCCGTCCGCTCGCTCGGCGCGATAGACGTCTCCCATCCCGCCAGCGCCAACGAGCGAATCGATGCGATAGGGACCAACACGGGCGCCAGGCGTCAACGTGCCCGCCGAAGCCTCCTCGATGATTCCCGTCAGCAAGCGGCGTTCGACCCGAAGGCCGCCGCTCCGTTCGTGGGCGTCGAGCATCGCCTCGACTTCGCGCCGTATCGTGTCGTCGGACCCACACAATTGGTCGAGGACCGCGGTGCGGTCATCGCCATGCATGTCGAGCGCGCGATGGAAGATCGTCGAAATCCGATCCCAGAGCTGTTGGTCGAGCTCGACGCTCACAGTTGAAGGATCCCGAGGTCTCGCGCCACTTCCTTCAAGAGCCACGCGCGCGCGGCGAGCCAGTCACGTTGAACGGTCTTGGCGGAAATCCCAAGGACGTCGGCGGTCTCCTCCAGCGTGAGCCCTCCGAAAAAGCGGTACTGCACGACTTCGCTACCTCGCGGATTGATCGCTTCGAGTCGGGTGAGCGCTTCATCGAGTGCCACGAGCTCGTCGGCCTCGTCGTCGGTCAGCATCCACTCCACGTCCTCGAGCGGAACGGGTTCCGGGTCAGCGCCTCGCTTCTGGCGACGCCGGCTTCTCGCGTGATCCACGAGCACGCGACGCATCGCGTTGGACGCAAGCGCGAAGAAGCGCGTCTTCTCGTGTGCACCAATGCCGGCGCTGGCCAACCGGAGATACGCCTCGTTGACGAGCCCAGTGGTTTGCAGCGTGATTCCGATTCGCTCGCGGCGCAGGTAGGCGTGGGCGAGCCGTCGAAGGTCCTCGTAATGCCGCGCGACGAGATCGTCGACGGCGCGATCATCGGGCGTCGTCATCTCAGCCGTGATTGACCTCGACCGCCACTCGCACACCTCGGCACCGATTTCGATAAGAACGTGTGCGTGACGAGTAGCTTCGTCAATCCGGCACACGAAACACTCTGACCGGCCAGCGGGACCACTCGCTATCTTATCTCAAAGGACGGACGGCTCGTTGGTTTTCTCACTGCCTGCTCGCGGAGACTTCAGCCGTGACGCTCCGACTCAGATTGGCGTGGCTTATCGTCACAATCGCGGCGGGATTCTCTGTCGCCGAGACGGCTGTCGCCCAGCCAACGCCGCAGTACGAGGTCTACGCCATCCGCTTCGCGTCAATCCCGTTCCGCGTGGCGGGACTCGTCGCGGGCGCCGACACGAGCCGGCGTCTCGACATCGCGATGATGTTCTGGCTACTGAAGGGCTCCAATGGCCGCAACGTCCTGGTGGACGCGGGCTTCTATCGTGAGGCCTTCGTCAACCGCTGGCGCCCTGAGGATTTCACGAAACCAAGCGAGTCAGTCGCGAAGCTCGGTGTGAAGCCGGACGACATCACCGACATCATCGTCTCGCACATTCACTGGGATCATCTTGACGGCGTTGATCTCTTTCCGAAAGCGCGCGTCTGGATTCAGCGAGAGGAGTTCGAGCATCATCTCGACGTCACCGGCAAAGTGCTCAACCGCGCCATCGACTCTGCCGATGCCAGGATGCTCGCGGACATCAGTCGCGGAGGGCGGGTGTCGATGGTCGACGGCGACGACAAGGAGATCATTCCAGGCATCCGCGTCTACACCGGTGGCAAACACACCTTCGCGTCCCAGTTTGTCGGCGTGCACACGACAGCCGGAACGGTCGTGATCGCGTCGGATAATGCTTATCTCTACGAGAATCTCATCAAGAAAATCGCGATCGCTCAAACGCTCGACGCAGCCTCGAACCTGAGAGCCCAGGCGCGAATGGTGACGATCGCCTCCGATCCGCGACTCATCGTTCCCGGCCACGACCCCGAAGTGTTCACGCGCTTTCCGTCGCCCGGGAACGGTGTGGCGCGCATTCGATAGAGGTTTTGTCATATGCATCCACGCATCGAGGAGTTGTTCGACCATCTCGACCGCCGGCGTTCCGAA
>Ga0126377_10002214_pt1 | contig 13265 bp, 9 predicted proteins | sample PanSoiMetPlot_22_FD_92647 | JGI IMG/M metagenome (GOLD analysis project Ga0126377, IMG submission 92647) | Tropical forest soil microbial communities from Panama - MetaG Plot_22 | ecosystem: Environmental > Terrestrial > Soil > Tropical forest > Bulk soil | place: Panama | collected 2016-02-17
GAAAACGCCATCAGTCGCCAGGTGTATGACTCGGCGGTCGCTGCGGCCAAGCAGGCACGCGCACAGGTCGAAGCGAGCCGCGCCGCCATCGAAGAAACGCAGTTGTCGGTGGACTTCGCGACGGTGCGCGCCCCATTCACCGGCCGCATCGGCGATGCGAAAGTATTCGAAGGAGCGCTGGTGACCGCCGGAGTCACACTGCTCGCATCGCTGTACAAGGATGATCCGGCCTGGGTGTACTTCAACGTCAGCGAAGCGGAACTGCTGGACTACCAGAGGCGCTTCGGCGCCGGCGATCCCGCACCGGATGCACCCGTGCGCAAGGTACGCCTGGAGCTCAGCGACGGCTCGCTCTATCCCGAGACCGGCCGCATCACTTTCGCCGCCAGTGCGCTCGACCCGACGACGGGCACGTTCCAGCTGCGCGCGGAGTTTCCGAATTCGCAGCACCTGCTGATACCGGGACTGTTTGCACGCATCCGCGTGATCGCCGAGCAGCAACAGGAAGCGATCGTCATCCCGGATCGCGCCGTGCAACAACAGCTCGGCCGCTACTTCGTTGCAGTCGTCGGCGAGGGCGACAAGGCAGAGATGCGTCCCGTGGTGCCGGGCGCCCGGCTCGGCAATCAGTGGATCATCAGCGACGGTCTGAAGGCCGGCGACCGCGTGATCGTCGAAGGCATTCAGAAAGCGCGACCAGGCGCGCCGCTCAAGGTGACGTTGATAACGCCGGATCAACTGAACGCCCCGGCAGCGTCATGAAGAGTGAAGCGGTCAGCGGTTGGCGGTTAGACATCAGGCCGAAAGGCCATAGCTGCTCGCAGCCCGCGCGGACTGCGTCTCTGCCTATCCGCTATTCGCTATTCACCATTCGCTTCTAGGCTCTGCCATGGCCCGCTTCTTCATCGATCGTCCCGTCTTTGCGATCGTCATCTCGCTGTTCCTGGTGCTGATCGGCACGATTTCGCTGCTCACGCTGCCTGTCGGTGAGTTTCCCGAGATCGCGTTACCGACGGTGCAGGTGAAGGCAGCGTATGTCGGCGCGAGCTCCGACGTGGTGGAGCAAGCGGTGACAGCGCCGCTCGATCGCCAGATCAACGGCGTGACCGACATGCTCTACATCAATGGCGTGAGCGGTGACGACGGCTCCTCTTCGATCACGGTCACGTTCCGGCTCGAGCGCGATCCCGATCTGGCGGCGGTCGAAGTTCAGAATCGCGTGTCTCAGGCCACCGCTACGCTGCCCGAAGAAGTGATCAACGCGGGCGTCACGGTGCGCAAGCAATCGCCCGACACGCTCATGTACCTGTTGCTGACGTCGACGGATCCGTCGCTGGATTCGCTGTTCGTCAACAACTACGCGTACGTCTACGTCGTCGATCCGCTCAAGCGCATCATGGGCATCGGCGATGTGAACATCTTCGGTTCGGAATATGGCATGCGCATCTGGCTGCGTCCGGATCGGATGGCCAGCCTGCATCTCACCGCCACCGACGTCGCCAACGCCATCAAGGAACAGAACATCCAGGCCCCGGCCGGCCAGGTCGGGCAGCCGCCCGCAGACAAGGATCAGAGTTTCCAGTATTCGCTGCGCGCCCGCGGCCGGCTCGTGGAACCGGAAGAATTCGCCGACATCATCATCGGCTCGCGGCCCGACGGCTCCTTCATTCGCGTGCGCGACGTCGGCCGGGTCGAGCTGGGCGGCAAGGACTACAGCTTCCGTACCGAATTTCGCGGCCAGCCGGCCGTCGTCATGGCCATCGCACTGGCGCCCGGCGCCAATGCGATGCAGACCGCCGCGCTGGTCCGCGCCGAGCTCGAGAACATGAAGCGGTCGTTTCCGAAGGGACTCGACTACAAGATCATGTACGACACGTCGGAGTTCGTGTCGGCCTCCATCGAAGAAGTGATTCGCACCTTCATCGAGGCGCTCCTGCTGGTGTTGATCGTCGTCTACCTGTTCCTGCAGAGCTGGCGCGCGACGCTCGTGCCCATGCTGGCGGTCCCGGTCTCGCTGATCGCCACATTCGCCGCCTACCAGGCGCTCGGGTTCTCCATCAATACGCTCTCTCTGTTCGGCATGGTGCTGGCGATCGGCATCGTCGTCGACGACGCCATCGTGGTCGTCGAAGCCGTGGAGCAGAACATGCACGCGCACAAGCTCTCGCCGCTCGAAGCGACGCGCAAAGCGATGGGCGAGGTGCAGGGTCCCGTGATCGCGATCGCCCTGGTGCTGGCTGCGGTGTTCGTGCCAATGGCGTTCATTCCCGGCGTCACGGGCCAGCTGTACAGGCAATTTGCACTGACCATCGCCGTGGCCACGCTGTTCTCGGCGCTGGTTGCACTGACGTTGACGCCCGCATTGTGTTCAATGTTGCTGAAGCCCAGCGAGGAACATGAACCCGGCGCCGAGCCGCGCAGTCCGCTGCGGCGCTTCTTCCACAAGTTCAACCACGGCTTCGAGCGACTCAATCATCACTACGGCGAAGCAGCCGGCAAAGGCGCACGACGCGTCGCGCTGGTCGCAATTACCGTGGGCGTGGTGATTGCGTTCATCGTCGGCCTGCTGCGTATCACTCCTACCGGTTTCGTGCCCGACGAGGACAAGGGCGCGTTCTTCATGCAGGTGATCCTGCCAGAGGCCGCCGCGCAGCAACGCACGCTCAATGTCGTCAGACAGGTCGACAATCTGCTGCGGGACGAGCCGGGCATTGACGCAGTGACCGCGATCGTCGGCTATGACCTGATCTCCGGCACTGCTGCCTCCAACGGTGCGCTGGTGATCGTGCGCCTGAAATCCTGGGGCGAACGCAGATCGAGAGACCTGCACGTCCAGTCGCTGCTGGCAAGAGCGATGGCGAAGACCCAGCACATTCCGGAGGCCATCATCGTCGGCTTCAATCCGCCGGCGTTGCCGGGCTTCGGCGCGATTTCCGGCTTCACGGCCATGCTGCAGGCGCGCGGCAACCAGACGCCGGAGGAACTCGCACAGGTCGCGCAACAATTCATCGGCGCCGCAACGAAGGAGCCTGCGATCGGGCGCGTCACCACGACCTTCTCGGCGACGACACCGAACTACCGGTTGCGCGTCGACCGCGAGAAGGTCAAGAAGCTCGGCGTGCCGGTCAGCGACGTGTTCACCACGCTCCAGACCTTCATGGGCGGCTACCAGGTCAACGAGTTCACCAATTTCGGCCGCAACTACAAGGTCACCATCCAGGCGGACGCGGAATTCCGCACCGAAGTGCGCGACATCGCGCGGCTGTTCGTGCGCAACGCGCAGGGCGACATGGTGCCGATGGACGCCTTCACCACGCCGACACCCGGGACGGGCGCACGCTTCCTGCAGCGTTACAACCTCTATCGCACGGCCGCGCTCAGCGGCGTTCCGGCGCCCGGCGCCAGCTCCGGCCAGGCAATCAGCGCGATCGAGCGTGTCGCGGCCACGTTGCCGGCTGACTACGCGATCGAATGGACAGGCCAGAGCCTGCAGGAAATACAGGCCGGCGGCACCGCCATGATCGTGATGGCGCTGTCCATCATCGTGGTCTTCCTGTTTCTCGCCGCACTGTATGAAAGCTGGACAGTTCCGTTCGCGGTGCTGCTGGCCACGCCGTTCGGCTTCATGGGCGCGCTACTGGCACTGAAGCTCACAGGCATCGCGTTCAACGTCTATGGACAGATCGGGCTGGTGACCCTGATCGGCTTGTCCGCCAAGAACGCAATTCTCATCGTCGAGTTCGCCAAGCTGAATCGCGAAGCCGGCAAGCCGCTGATCGAATCCGCGCTGGAAGCGGCACGACTGCGTCTGCGGCCGATTCTCATGACCTCGTTCGCATTCATTCTCGGTGTCGTGCCGCTGGCGATCGCTTCCGGTGCCGGCGCTGCGTCAAAGCATTCCGTCGGCGTCGCCGTGTTCGGCGGCATGATCGCAGCCACTGTGCTCACGGCCCTCGCTGTTCCAGGGTTCTACGTGATGATCCAGGGACTGGCAGAGAAATTCGGCGGCGTGCCGAAGAAGAAGGAAGTCGCGACAGAGGCGGAGGCGAAAACGTGAACGGGGCGCGGGGCGTGGGGCATGGGGCGCGGGCCGGACCGCGCAGCACGCTGTTCCTCGGCGCAGCTCTCCTCTCCGCCTGCGCGATCGGGCCCGACTACAAGCGACCGGATTCGGTGACACCGCCAGCGGAATACCGTGCGGTGCCGGCCGTTCAGACGGAGAAATCCATTGCGGATGTGGCGTGGGCGCAGATGTTCGGCGATCCGGAACTGGTGCCGGTGATCCAGCAGGCACTGTCGAGCAACCTGGATCTGCTCAGCGCCATTGCCCGGGTCGAAGAATTTCGCGCCCAGCAACATGTCGCACGCAGCGCGTTCGGCCCTGAAATCCGTGGGAGCGTCTCGACCAGCCCCAATCCGCTGAGCACCGAGGATGCGAGCTACTCCGGCGGTCTGTCGCTCAACTGGGAGCTCGATCTCTTCGGCAAGATCCGTCGCTCGAATGAAGCGGCGCGCGCGCAGCTCATGGCATCCGAAGACAATGCACGGGCCGTGATGAGCTCGCTGGTGGCCGCGGTGGCCAGCACGTGGTTTCAACTGCGCGAGCTGGATGCGGAAGTGAAGATCATCCGCGACACGATCCACAGCCAGGAGGAATCATTGGCGCTGGTCCAGTCGTTGCTGCGCAACGGCGTAGCCTCGGGCGCGGAAGAACAGCAGGCGATCAGCCAGCTCGCCACCACGCGTGCGCAATTGCCAATCGCCCTGCAGCAGCAGGCACAGACCGAAAATTTCCTGCAGTTCCTGCTGGCCAATCCGCCGCATGAAGTTGCGCGCTCGCAGCCGCCCGTGGCCGTAGCAGTACCGCCCGACATTCCGGTGGGATTGCCGGCACAGTTGCTGGAGCGTCGTCCCGATGTGCATCTGCTGGAAAACAGTCTGCACGCCGCAACAGCGCAGATCGGTGTCGCCGAGGCCAGTCGCTTTCCCTACCTCACCATCGGGCTCACATCCTTCCTGGGCATCGTGAGCCCCGAACTGTCGCACCTGATCGATGGCGACGATCCGGCCGCAGATGTGTTCGCCGTCGGACCCGTTGCCGACATACCGATCTACCAGTCGGGCCGCGGCAACGCCAACGTCGCGGCTGCCCGGGCAGTGCAACGCCAGGCCGAACTCGCCTATCGCTCCGGTGTATTGCAGGCGCTGCGCGAGGTAGCTGATTCACTGCTCGCTACCGAGCAGGTGCGTGAGCTCATTGAGCAGAACCAGGTGCGTACCGACGCTGCCGCTGAAACATTGCGACTGCAGCGCATGCGTTATCGTTCGGGCGTGGTGAGCTACATCGAAGTGCTCGACGGCGAGCGGCAATTTTTCTCGGCACAGATCGATCTGGCACGCTCGAAGCTCACGCAGATGCAATCCTACGTCGACCTGTATCGCGCGCTGGGCGGCGGCTGGTCGGATGAGGAGCTGCAAAAGCTCGAGGAAGGGAAGTAATGATTACTCCGGCTCCTGCTGATCGGGCCCAGGGCCAGGATGCGTAAAAGTGCCTAGCGTGAGACGGACCGCATCGCAGCTATAAAGCCACATGGGGTGCGGTGAAACTACGGAGACAACCATGAAGAAGCTCTGCCTGGTACCGATTGCATTGCTGTGGTTGACGACGCTGGCCGTGGCCGAGGATTTCGACGGCAAATCGCCGATGATGTGCGCACCGCAGCGCGGTCACGATTGCCTGCCGACCGCGAAATCGTGCAAGCCGCTCAAGCCGGAGGCTGGCAGGGATGTGAACCTGTATATCGACGTCGCCAACATGCAAGTCAAGACGCCCTATCGCACGACGGACCTGCCGATCCAGTCCATCAGCAACAACGAGAAATCGCTGATCCTGCAGGGCACCAGCCTGCAGTACGTGTGGGCGGCGACGATTCATCGCACGACCGGACGCATGACGATTGCGATCGCCGACCGCGAAGGCGCCTACGTGATCTTCGGTCAATGCAAACTCGGCAGCCCGCCCGCGGCGCCGGCGACGTAAGCAGGCGCTTCAGAACGCCACGCGGACCCAGATCCCGAACTCGCGATACGTCCCCTCGTCGAGTCCGCCGATGACACCGTTGGAGGTGTTCACGGTGCCGCCGCCGTCGACCCGCTCGTCCTTGTAGACCAGGGCGAGGTCGATGTTTTCGCGCGGGTGATGTGCGACGCCGACGTTGAAGTACCTGTCCTCGAGGTCCGGATTCAGATCCTTGCTGGTCTTCGCTACCTGTACTCCGGTAAAGACACCCCACTTCGGTGCGAAATCATATGAAGCCCAGCCCGAGTAACCGTCCGCGGTGTCGGAGTCGACCGCAGTAACCTGGTTCCAGTCTTCGGCGTAGAAATACTCTGCACCGACGCGCAGCTTGTCGTCTGCCCATGCCACCAGGGCGTTCACGCGGCGCGCCGTGTGCAGGGCCGGCGTGGCGCTGCCCTCCACGTCCTTGCCGAGCTTGCCGGTATATCCGCCCAGCGCCAGCGTCAACGTCTTGATCGGCATGAACGCGATACGCGCTTCGACATCCATGCTGCTCGATCGGGTCGTGTTCTTGTAGCCCGCTCCATTCACGACCGACACGGAATAGTTGAGCTTGTCCCGGGCGAGCTTGCCGATCGCATGCAGGCCCCAGTCCGCCGAGTTGGCGAACTTGAGGCGATCAGTGATGGTCTGTTCGACATAGCGATATCCATAGAGTCCCTCGACGAACGGAATCCATGGCATGTCGGCTGAACCGAGGCGCCCGGCGAGAGCATCCGACAACTTCGCCTGGACGTAGGCCTTTTTGATGAAGAGCTGTGTCTGGTTGTCGTTGCTGACGTAGTTGAAGTCGGTCGTGACATGAACCGACCAGACTTCATCGAACGTATGCGTGATGCCGATGTAGAACCGCTTGACGTCGACGCCCGTGCCGCTGGCAGGAGAGTCCACGCCGTCGTTGGTGAGGTCGAGATTGGTGACATCCGCGAACATCAGGCCACTGATGCGCGTGCCGGTGGTCACGGCTTCCTTCTCGGCAGCAGCCACCGGCGCCGCAGCCATACCGAGACCGGCCGCGACCGCTACAGCGACAAGACACACTCGCACGGATGCTGCCAATGGCGCTCCCCCCGTTCGTATCAGTTGTCCATCCCGGTTCGCCGCGCTGATCCTCCGTCCGGCAATGCCGCCCGATCCATAGGGGCGTTCCGCAGCGGCGGCACCTGACCGGATCGCTGCGGCTAATCCGGAAAGCAATCCCGCCCCTGGCCCGGTAACGTCGCGGCTACAGAACAACGGTCCAGCAACCGGAGCGGACGTATCCGGTAGCAACGGGAGGTCAGGACCATGCAGAGGAGTTCTCTGGCACCGCTCCAGTGGCTGCACGACTACCGCCAGCCGTGGCTGAAATCGGATCTCGTTGCCGGGCTCACGACCAGCGCCGTCGTGATCCCGAAGGCCATGGCCTATGCGACGGTTGCGGGCCTGCCCGTGCAGGTGGGCCTGTACACGGCCTTCATCCCGATGATCATCTACGCCGTGCTCGGGACCTCGCGTGTGCTGAGCGTCAGCACGACCACGACGATTGCAATCCTGGCCGGAGCCGAGCTCGGCAATGTCGTACCGGATGGCAATCCTGCAGCTCTGCTGCAGGCCGGGGCAATGCTCACACTCATGGTGGGTGCAGTGCTGCTCGCGGCGTCAGTGCTGCGGCTGGGATTCATCGCCAATTTCATTTCGGAGCCCGTGCTGGTCGGCTTCAAGGCCGGTATCGCACTGGTGATCATCGTCGACCAGATTCCCAAGCTGCTGGGCGTGCATTTCCCGAAAGGCGCGTTCCTGCAGAACGTGATGGGCATCCTGCAGAATCTCTCCCACACTTCGCTGCCGACACTGATCGTAGGCATTGCGACCATTGGCGGGCTCTGCGCACTCGCGTGGGCGCGACCGCGCTGGCCCGCACCGCTCATCATCGTCGCGGCAGCGATCGCGGCAGCCGCGTTGTTCGAGCTGCAGAGGCGCGGCATCGAACTGGTGGGGGCGATTCCTGCGGCGCCGCCGCCGATCACCATTCCGGATCTGAGCCTGATGGGCCACCTGTGGGCCGGCGCACTGGGCATCGCGCTGATGAGCTTCACCGAGACTGCTGCGGCCGCTCGTGCATTCGCGCGCAACGACGAGCCAGCACTGCGTCCGAACATCGAACTGTTCGCGACTGGCGCCGCAAACGCGGTCGGTGCATTCCTGGGCTCGATGCCGGGCGGCGGTGGCACATCGCAGACGGCAGTCAATCGCATGAGTGGTGCACGCACTCAGCTTTCAACCATCGTCACCGCCTGCATGGCGTTGCTCACCATGCTGGTGCTCTCGCCCTTCATCGGGCTGATGCCGCAGGCCGTGCTCGCCGGCATCGTCATCGTCTACTCCGTCGGCCTGATCAAGCCGGCGGACTTTCGCGACATCCTGAGCATTCGCCGCACCGAGTTCATCTGGGCTGCAGTGGCGTTCATCGGCGTGATGCTGCTCGGCACGCTGCAGGGGATTCTCGTGGCCATCGTCGCGTCGTTGGTCGCGCTCGCGCACCAGGTGGCCGATCCGCCGGTGCACGTGCTCGGGCGCAAACCCGGAACGAATGTGTTCCGGCCACGCTCATCGGAACATCCTGACGACGAGTCATTCCCGGGGCTGCTCCTGCTGCGGCCCGAGGGACGGATTTTCTTCATGAACGTCGAGCGCATCACCGAAAAGATCCGGCCGCTGATCGCAGAGCACCAACCGCGCGTCGTCGTGATCGATCTGAGTCGCGTGTTCGACCTGGAATATTCGGCACTGAAGGTACTGATCACGGCAGAACAACGGCAGCGCGAGGCAGGTGTCGAGGTATGGCTTGCCGGTTTGAATCCGCAGGTCTACCAGACGGTGGCACGCTCACCGCTGGGGACGACGCTGGGTCGCGAGCGCATGGCGTTCAACCTGGAAATCGCGCTGAGTCGGTTCATGGCGCAGCAGCCCTGAGGGCAGTTGCTGGCGAGACTGCCGTTAATGCCTATCGCGCTGCGCGCCGATACACGGAAAATGCCGGCGCGGGACACCCATCCATGCGCCATCTCTACCTGCTGCCAGTCGTTGCACTTGCCGGAGCGCTTGCGGGCTGCGCGTCGATCGGTCCTGTCACGGTGCCGCGCGACCGGCTCGACTACAGCGAAGCCATCACGGAATCATGGAAGCGGCAGAACCTGCTCAACGTCGTGAAGCTGCGTTACGTCGATCCGCCCGTGTTCGTGGACGTGGGTCAGATCGTCAGCGGTTACACGCTCGAAACCGGAGTGACTGTCGCCGGTCAGGTGTCGTCGGGTCGCGCCGTGCAGGGCAACAGCGCCACGCTGGGAGGTTCGGGCCGATATACCGATCGACCCACCATCACCTACCTGCCACTGACAGGCAACAAGTTCCTCCTCAACCTGATCATGCCGATCCCGCCGGATTCCATGTTCTTCGCTATCCAGTCCGGCTGGCCCGCCGATGTCATGCTCACTCAGGGCGTAGCCGCGATCAACGGCCTGAAGAATGCGGACGCCCGCGTCGACGGCAGTGATCAGGCCGACCCGCGCTTTCTGCGGGCAGCTGAGTTGTTACGTGCGATACAGACTTCCGGATCGATCGGCCTGCGATTGAAGAAGGGCTCCGGCACCGAGACATCCACCATTCTCACACTGCGCGCACCGGATACGTCACCCGAGACGCTGGCGATGATCCGCGAACTGCGCTCGCTGCTGGGACTGTCGCAGGACGCGACCGAGTTCACGCTGGTGTTCGGCGACATCGCCGCCAACGATCACGAACTCGCAGTGCGTACGCGAACCCTGCTGCACGTGATGTCTTCTTTCGCGCAACGAGTAGAGGTCCCTGCCGAGCATCTGCGGGAAGGACGCGTCGGTCCCGGCCTGTCCACCGACAATCCTGCGCCCAGCGGCACCTTCAGCATTCACAGCTCGACTGCGGAACCCACCGACGCCTTCGTGAAGGTGAACTATCGCGACCACTGGTTCTGGATCGACGATCGCGACTTGCGCTCCAAGCGCGCCTTCGCGCTGGTACTGCTGCTGTTCACGCTGACCGACACCAGCTCCGATCGCAACCTGCCGCTGCTGACGATTCCGACGGGATAGAAGGGAAAGGGGAATGGGAGTGGGGAACGGGGACTGGGGAATCGGGAAGCGGGAATGCGCGACCCCGTCGCGCAAGTTTCTGAAGTCACGGCTCCGACAGACATTGCATCGTCTGTGTCGGGTCGGAACCGCCGCCAGCCATTCGCTCCCGGAATCGCCACGAACCCGGGACGTTGCAGGATTCCGGCTTCCCATGTTATCTGACAGGCGCCATGTTATCCGTCAGCAGCGTGTCAGCGAAAACAAGTTAGCTGGCGTACCTCAGCGCGCCGCCATGGAGCTTGCCGTCATGAATCTCGACAACACTCAGTTCCGCGTCAGCTCCACTGCTCACAGCGGAGTTGTGAGCTCTGAGACGCGCCTGGCCTTGGCGCAACACGGAATCAAGATCATCGGGCGGTATAGCGGCGGCTCGATCCTCCGCGGCTATCTCGTTGGCACTCTGACCGGAACGGTGCTGCGGTTCCGGTTCACTCAGCGAGAGGTCGCAGGGCAGATCCACGGTGGGCGATCTATTTGTGAACTCGAGCGCCTTTCCAGCGGCCGGCTGCGACTGCACGAACACTTCACGTGGACGACGCGTGTTGGGGCAGGCACCAACATATTCGATCAGGTAGCGGATGAGCAGGGAACGCCAGCCAACAAATTGCCGGAGCGCACGCGTGGAAGATAAAGTGCCAGGCTCAAACGTCGGCGGGCGCCCCGCTCAACTCAACCGTCGGGCGTCATGATGCACGTTGTAGCTACCGAGCCGGCACCTTGGCACAACTATCGTGGAATGTGGCATTACCTCGAGGATGGTGATTCGCAGTTCATCTATGTCTACTGCGAGCAATCCGGGGTGGGATTCATAAGAATGGTTGAACTCAACGAAGAGGAAAGGGCTGAGCGTCATGCACTCGGCTGGACTTTCCTGCACTACTTTGCATTGAAGATAAATTTCTGGTCCTCTCGATTTTACGAACGACAGGTGAGCCCGGAGGTCAAGGCAGCAGCCGAGCGGGCAATTCAGCGAGATATCAGGTCGTGACGCCTGAAACCTCACTGGGGCGGACGCGTGAAGGATGAAGTGCCAGGCTCAAACGTCGGCGCGCGCCGCGCAGCTCAATCGTTTGGCACCATGAAGCTCTTTCGCACGATCACAACTCTTCTGATGATTTGTCTCGCGCTCAGCGCAGTGGTGCACGCGGTGTTGCTCTCGTGGGATAGTGCTGAGTATCGGACCTCCGATCTTGTCGGCGCCAGGCAACTATCATTGGAGCAGTGATGGCTGGCTCCACGACACGTGACAAGCGAATCGGGTCCGTCAGCATTGCTGGCCTGGCTCAGAAAATGCGGTGCACTTTGTGCGCGGCTCATTCGCGACTGTAGGTGGCATGCACATGTTGCGCAGCTTCACAGGTCTGGTAGTAATCGCCGTGCTGGTTTTCATTTCAATGGTGCTGGCGCCCGATTCGCATCCTGGACAAGCGCGGATGATCTGCAATCCGCCGGTCGACGCCACATACTCAGATATCAGTGTCTGCACTTCGGAACCCGGATATCGGAGTGGAGCCTGCAGCTGCATCAAGACATTCAGCGCATGGATACCCATCTACTTCTTCGGAGTCTTGCCGACGACGGTTCTGCTCATCGCATTCTTCACTTTCGAAGGTTCCGCCACCAGGCGCCTCGTCTGCCTGAATGGCGGAGTCATTCTGGGATTCGTTTCTTTTTTCGTTCGCACGGTCACCAGGGATGCAATGGCGCTGATGGGGACATCCGTCTTTGTCGCACTGGCCGTGGCGTGCTGCATTGGGATATCCATGCTGTTCTGTGCAGTCGAGTTCGTACGAAAGCGAGTTGGATCGAGTGTCACCTGACCGACGCATCGCGGGCTGCTCGCGGCTCATTCGCGGCGTCGTGTGTGAAAGGACACGAGAGGCCGGGATGATCGGGGACATCGGTCACTGGTGTTGCGCTGAAGTTCATCGGCCGCATCTTCCCTGAGGTCGTCTTCGAATTTCTGATCAAGGTGCCGGTTGTCACAGCAAGCCACCACGACCGTTCGCGCCTGCCGGGGAGTGGAACACCGGCCGGTTACATCCCGATAGCTGATGCTGCATACTGACGACGGCATGACGCCCGTGCCACCCTCCCTCCAATCGGGGAAGTACTCAACGTGCAGGGCCGCCTCCTATCCAGACCCTGGATTCGACCAATCGCATGAGGAGGGATTGCGACAAGGCTCGAAACCGGAGGTTTGTATGAAATTCTCGGCGCCCATCTTCATTCTGAAACAACAGGCGAAGGGTCTTTCCCGCAAGGAGAAGATTCCGTTACACGACGCGCTGGACCGGATTGCGAAGCGGGAGGGATTCACCAGCTGGAGCCTGCTGGCGGCGAAATGGAGTGCGGACGCAGCAACTCTGTCGCTGTCTTCGCACTTGCGTCCCGGCGAGCTGGTTCTGCTGGCCGCGAGACCTGGTCAGGGAAAGACGCTGTTGAGTCTCGGTCTCGCAATCGAGTGGATGGCGCGTGGCAATCGCGCCGCTTTCTTCACGCTGGAGTTCACGCGGGCCGACGTTGCCCGGTGCTTCGATACCCTCGACGAGGACATCAGGAAATTCGACCGCTCATTCACGGTCGACGACTCCGATGGTATCAGTGCCGACTACATCATCGGTCAGTTGGGTTCTGCCCCTCCCAACATGCTCGTCGTCGTCGACTATCTCCAGTTGCTGGATCAGAAGCGCGACAATCCGGACGTGATGCACCAGGTAAGGCAGTTGCGAGACTTCGCGCGACGCCTTCGGGCAACTGTCATCTGTCTGTCTCAGGTGCATCGAAGCTACGATTCCGTGGCCAGACCATTTCCTGCACTGAGCGACATTCGCCTGCCAAATCCGCTGGATCTCAGGTTATTCGACAGGGCGTGTTTCCTTAACGGGGGCAAAGTGCAAACAGGAGCCGTGGCATAACCAACGGTGAGCGAGTCGGTGTGATGCACAAAGCCAGTAAGCTGATCCGATGAAGGCGGCGTGGTACGAGAAACAGGGCTCCGCCCATGACGTTCTGGTGGTCGGGAATATGCCGGA
>Ga0126377_10002215_pt1 | contig 13262 bp, 9 predicted proteins | sample PanSoiMetPlot_22_FD_92647 | JGI IMG/M metagenome (GOLD analysis project Ga0126377, IMG submission 92647) | Tropical forest soil microbial communities from Panama - MetaG Plot_22 | ecosystem: Environmental > Terrestrial > Soil > Tropical forest > Bulk soil | place: Panama | collected 2016-02-17
GATGTTCCGCAACGGCATACTGGCGCGTTCGCCCATCTCGGCGCAGGGACTGGTGCGCACGGCGCCGCACCTCGACCGGCCCAACCTGCAGATGCTGGTGGCGCCGGTTTCGATCTTCGCGCGACCGTGGTTCCCGGGCTGGCGCAAGGGCTGGGGCCACGTGGTGTCGAATTCCTGCGTGCTGCTGCATCCACGGAGCCGTGGCAAGGTATCGCTGAACTCCGCCGATCCCCGCGCCCGCCCGAAGATCCAGCTCAACCTGTTGCAGGCCGAGGCCGATCGCGCCGGGCTGCGCGACATCGTCAAGTTCGCGCGGCGCTTCTTCGCTTCGGCCCCCGCCTCGGAGCTGGTGTCCCGGGAGCTGACCCCGGGTCCGGAGGTCCGGGACGATTCCGACATCGACGCCTGGCTGCGCGCCAACGTGCGCACCGCCATGCATCCCACCAGCACCTGTGCCATGGGCACGGATGCCATGGCGGTGGTGGATGGTCAGTTACGAGTTCACGGGTTGTCGGGTTTGCGCATCGCGGATGCGTCGATAATGCCGGCCATCGTCGGGGGCAACACGAATGCCCCCACCATCATGATCGCGGAGAAGGCGGTCGACCTGATCCTGGGTCGCGCCGGCTGAGGGCAATGCAGTGAACAAACCTCTGTTCTTCTACGGCTGGATCCTGTTAGGCGTGCTGTGGTTCGTATTCGCCTTCAACCTGGGATTTCCCGCGTACGGCGGGCCGGTCATCAACAATGCCATGGCCGATGCCATCGGCTTCAGCCGCGCGCCGCTCGGGTTGATCACCACGGTGTACATCATCATGTCGGGGCTGCCGGGCCCGCTGGTGGCCATGGCCGTGCGGCGCTTCGGCTCGCGGCCGACGCTGGTGGTCGGCAGCCTGCTGAACGTCATCGGTGCCCTGTACATGGCGACGATCGCGAAGACCGCCACCGATGCCTACATCGGTTTCGGATTCATCATCGGCGGCGGTGTATGCACCGGTGCGGCGATCGCCAGCCAGACCGTGCTGTCGCGCTGGTTCGTGCGCCAGCGCGCCACGGCCATTTCCATCCTGTATTCCTCGGGCGCCATCGGCGGCTACGTCGCGACCAAGCACGTGCTGCCACAGGTCATGCAGTCCACCGGCAACTGGCGCTCGGCGTGGTGGGTGATCGTGGCGCTGTCGGCGATCGCGGGCCTGCTCGCGCTGGTGTTCGTCAGGGAGCGTCCCGAGGATGTGGGACAGCTCGCCGACAATGGCGCCGAGGTGGCCGCGGCGAATCGCGCGGCGCGGCCGAAGCCGTCGTTCATCAGCGATTCGGCCTGGGAATTCCGCGACGTGGTGCGCACGCCGTCCTACTGGCTCATCGTCGGCGCGCTGCTCGGCGGCAGCAGTGCATTCACGTTCTTCCTGGGACATGGCATCGCCATGCTCAAGGACCTCGGGCATGCACCGACCGTCGGCTACGGCGCGCTGGCCACCATGACCTGGACCGGGCTGATCGCCAAGGCACTGATCGTGGTGTTCGGCAACCGTTTCGATCCGCGCTATCTCTGGGTGTTCTTCATGTTGCTGTTCGGCGCGTCCATGATTCTCATCGTGCACGCGGATACGCAGCGGGACGTCGACCTGCTCGCCACCTGCCTCGGCATGGGTTTCGGCGGCGGCGTCGTCTGCCTGATGACGGTGATTGGCAATTACTACGGGCTCAAGGCCTTCGCGCTGTTGTCAGGCATCGCGATCGCCATCAACACCACCACGTCGGCGGTGGCGCCGTATATCGCGGGTTCCCTGTTCGACCGCGGCTATCCCTACAGCGGCACGTGCTATTTCATCGCCGCCTGGTCGTTCCTCGGCGCGGTGATGCTGTTGCTGGTACGCCGTCCCGTTTCACTGACTCAACCCGTGCCTGCCTGAAGACCCATTCCGAATGAAGAAAATTGTCGAAGGCGAACTGCTCTGGACTCCAGGCCCCGCGCGCCTCGCCCGATCGCATCTCACCCGCTACCTGGCCTGGCTCGCGGCGCGCGGCCGCAAGTTCGAAAACTACGATGGGTTGTGGCGCTGGTCGGTGACGGACCTGCCAGGCTTCTGGCAAACCATGGTCGAGTTCTGCGGCCTGGAGTTCTCCACGCCGGCGTCGCAAGTCCTGGGGCGCCGCGAGATGCCCGGTGCCGAATGGTTCCCGGGGTCGAGACTCAACTATGCGGCGCATGCCTTGCGCCATGAACGCGACGGCGAGGACGCGCTGCTGCACTTGTCGGAGCGCCGGCCACTGGCCTCGATGTCCTGGCGGGAGTTCGCGCGGCAGGTGAGGGTGTTGGCAACCTTCATGCGGGCGCTCGGCATCGCGCCCGGCGATCGCGTGGTGGCCTATCTACCCAACACGCCCGAAGCCCTGGTCGCCATGTATGCCACGGCGAGCATCGGCGCCGTCTGGTCGAGCTGCGGCCCCGACTTTGGCGCGCGCGGCGTACTCGACCGCTATGCGCAGCTCACACCGAAGCTCATCTTCTGCGTGGACGGCTACAGCTACGGCGGCAAGCTGTTCGACAAGCGGGCCGAGATCCGCCAGATCATCGAGGGGCTGCCGACGCTGCAACACGTCGTGCACCTGCCGTACCTCGATCCCGGCGATCTCACGCCGCTCACGCCGCGTTCGAGATTCTGGGCAGACGCGGTCAGCGGGGCCGATCCCGGCCGCGAAGCCTTCCAGTTCGAGCAGGTACCGTTCGCGCATCCGCTGTTCATCCTGTTTTCTTCCGGCACCACGGGACTTCCCAAGGCTATCGTTCATTGCCACGGGGGTATCACCCTCGAGCAGCTCAAGCTGTTCCACTTTCACATGGACCTGCACGCGCGGCAGCGCATGTTCTTCTTCACCAGCACCGGCTGGATGATGTGGAACTTCCTCGCGAGCTCGCTGTTGATGGACGCCGTCCCGGTGCTGTACGACGGCAACCCGGCGTGGCCGTCGCCGGACCTGCTCTGGAAGATGGCCGACGACACCGGCGCGAACCTGTTCGGCGCGAGCCCTACCTACCAGGCCATCCTCGAGAAGGCCGGCATCGTGCCGAAGCAGAACTATCGCCTGGAGAAGCTGGAGACCATCGTGCTCGCCGGTTCGCCGGTCACGGCCGAATGCCAGCAGTGGTTCTTCGAGAACGTGAAGGCGGATTGCTGGGCGCACTCGGGCAGCGGCGGCACGGACATCTGTTCGGGCCTGGTCGGTGGCGTCGTGAACCTGCCGATCTACGCCGGCGAGATCCAGGCGCGGCAGCTCGGCGTGGCCGCCTATGCCTTCGACGATTCAGGCCACAGCGTGGTCGACCAGGTGGGCGAGCTGGTGCTGACCGAGCCGCTGCCCTCGATGCCGGTCGGCTTCTGGGGAGATACCGACGGCAGCCGCTACCGGGAGTCCTATTTCGACCAGTGGCCCGGTGTCTGGCGGCACGGCGACTTCTTCCGCGTGAATGCCCGGGGTGGCTGCTTCGTGCTCGGGCGCTCCGATGCGACGCTGAATCGGCATGGCGTGCGCATCGGCACCGCCGAGGTATACCGCTCGTTGCTCGGGGTACCGGAGATCGAGGATTCGCTGATCGTGAACCTGGACTTGCCCGGCGGCAGGTTCTTCATGCCCCTGTTCGTCAAGCTCAAGGGCGACCGGGCACTGGATGACGACGTCCAATCCCGCATCCGCTCCCAGATCCGGACCGAATATTCGCCCCGCCACGTGCCCGACCGGATCTTCCAGGTGGGGGCCATTCCATACACGCTGACGGGCAAGAAAATGGAAGTCCCGGTGCGTCGCATCCTGATGGGCGTGCCGGCCGAAAAGGCGGCCAATCGCGCTGCGATGGCCAATGTGGACGCCCTGGACTACTTCATCGAATACGCCCGGACCCAGTCCGACTACCGCCTGACTACTTGATCAGTACGACGTAAGTCCCTGAAAACGTGACCGGCGTCTGGTTTACACGGCCCGGGCTTCGGCTATGCTTTACATATGTCAACCGGGAGGATTCTCGACATGCGTAAGGCAACGGTTCTCGGATTACTCAGTCTCGTGGGAACGCTTGCATCGCCCGCGTTTGCGGACGAATTCACCGGCTTCCGCATGCAGATGAACCTGGGCAACGACACACTGGACAGCACCCTGTTCTTGAATGGCGCGCCACCGCCGTCGACGGACTCGATCAATGAAGACCGCTTCGGATACGGCCTGGGACTGGGTTGGGCGCTGAACCGCTACCTGGCTTTCGAAGCGAACCTTCGGGGCGGTACTGAATTCAACGCGAATCCGTTTCCCCAGCTGCTGCCGAGCAGTAACTACTTCATCAAGTCGCGGACCGACGTGAAGGGTGTCGACATGACGGCCATCGGCACGTGGTGGATCGGGCGCAAGTTCGGCATTTTCGGACGCGCCGGAATGTTCGCCTGGAAGGCCGAGCAGAAAGTGTCGGTGGGTAACTACTTCATCGACAACCCGGATCCCACGCCGGACACGCCGGCCTCGAAGACCGCCCGCTCGGCGGATGACAATGGCTTCGACCTGATCTACGGTGCCGGCTTCCAGACGGTGCTCGATGGCGCGCTGGTCCGCTTCGAGTACCAGCAGACGGAGTTCAGTGACATTGGTCTGGCGGGCGCATTCAATCTGCGTGACAGCAAGATGAACTCGTTCATGTTCAGCATCGTCTGGACTCTCTGAAATTCACCTCTCTCGATCGAGACCAGGCCCCGAAAGGGGCCTGATCTTTTTTCGGCGTCCCGATTTCGCCGATACTCCGCATATCCCGCACGGAGTACCTCAATGCGTTATCGAAAGTTAGGGAATACCGGCCTCATCGTCTCTGAAATGTGCCTCGGCGCCATGACCTTCGGCAGCGGCGAGGGCATGTGGGCCACGGTGGCCGGTGTCAGCCAGGAGAGCGTCACCGACCTCGTCAAGGCCGCGTTCGACCGCGGCATCAATTTCATCGACACGGCGGATTTCTACTCCAATGGACGCTCCGAGGTCGTCACCGGCAATGCGCTCAAGTTGCTCGGGCAGCCGCGCGATTCCTACGTGCTCGCCACCAAGGTGCTGCTGCGCATGGGTTCCGGCCACAACCAGATCGGCCTCTCGCGCTACCACATCATGGAAAACATCGACGCCAGCCTGAAACGGCTCCAGGTCGACCACATCGATCTCTACCAGATCCATGGACGCGATCCGTTCACGCCGCTCGAGGAAACGCTCGACGCGCTCGACGACTGCGTGCGCGCCGGCAAGGTGCGTTACATCGGCCTGTGCAATCTCTCGGCCTGGGAAATCATGAAATCGCAGTGGATCTCGGACAAGCGCAACCTGGCGCGCTTCGAGAGCCTGCAGATGTACTACTCGCTGGCCGGTCGCGACATCGAGCGCGAGATCGTGCCGCTGGCCAGGGACCAGAACCTCGCCATCCTGCCGTGGAGCCCGCTGGCGGGCGGATTGCTCTCGGGCAAATTTTCGCGCGAGAACGAGAAGCCGGACGGCGCGCGTCGCGCCACGCTGGATTTTCCGCCCGTGGATCGCGAACGTGCCTGGCGCATCCTCGACGTGCTGCGTCCCATCGCGGCGGATCACCTGGTGTCGGTGGCGCAGGTCGCGCTCGCGTGGCTGCTGGCGCAGCCGCACGTGACCTCGGTGATCATCGGCGCCAAGAACCAGGAGCAGCTGCTCGACAACATCGCGGCCACCGAGCTCGAGCTCTCGCCGGAGCAGTTGAAGGCCATCAGCGAGGCGTCGGCGCTGCCGAATGAATATCCGCAGTGGATGCTGGCGCGGCAGTCGGCAGACCGGCTGGGGCAGGTCAACGGTACGGACTGAGCATGGTCGAAGACGAACGCGTCATCGGGTCGACGTGGTATGCGCGCGCGTTCTTCCATTCGATTCCTGCCTTCTTTGCCTATTCGGGCATTGCGATATTCCTGCACTGGCCCCTGGCCGCGCGGACGCCGCGCGACGCTTTCGAGTTGTTTGGATACGCAGCGCTGTTCGCGACTTTTTTCGAGCTGGTCATGCTCGGCAAGCGCCTGCGGCTCGAGCGTGATCGGCTCGTCTATCAATATGCGGGTTTCCCGCTGTTCCTGAGGCGCGTGATTCGACGCAACAATATCGAGTCGTTCGTGCGGGGCCACTACCGCCGCGGCAAGACCCCGGCGTCTTACGTCAAAGTCTTCGTGAACGCGGACGGCCAACGGAAAGAGATTCGCGTGAACCTCTCGACTTTCGCGCTGACCGATGCCGCGTACGTCCATCGGTGGCTGGCCGAATCGGTCGAACGCCGCTGACGGGTCAAAAAATGACGTTTGCCGGCATTTTCTGGTAGCGTTACCGGCGCTCATTTTCAGCGGTTCTGTATACCGCGACGGATGCTCGAGGGGACTGCCGGGCGCCGACCTGACCTGGCCGCCGGAATCAACGCCGGCGGCCAGGTTTGTCGCGCCCGATACGTTACCCCGACACACAACAGGTGAGGGTGGATGTATCTAGGCATCGATATCGGCACGTCCAGTGTCAAAGCCGTCATCGTCGACGATCGCGACACGGTGGTCGAACAGGCCGCGGCCTCGCTGAACGTCTCCCGCCCGCACCCGGGCTGGTCCGAACAGAATCCCGCCGACTGGTGGACCGCGACAAATGCCGCCGTGAAGGCATTGCCAGCGGCCGTGCGCAAGGCCGTGAAGGCCGTGGGTCTCTCGGGCCAGATGCACGGGGCCACGCTGCTGGATGCCGGCGACAAGCCCCTGCGACCCGCCATCCTCTGGAATGACGGACGCAGCGAGAAGCAGTGCGCCACGCTCGAGAAGACCGAGCCGCGCTCGCGCGAGATCACCGGCAACATCGCCATGCCCGGCTTCACCGCGCCCAAGCTAGTGTGGGTGAGCGAGAACGAGCCGGACATTTTCCGGCAGACGCGCTGCGTGCTGCTGCCCAAGGACTACGTGCGCCTGCTGATGACGGGCGAGAAGGCGGGGGACTGCTCCGACAACGCGGGCACGCTGTGGCTGGACGTGGCGAAGCGCCGCTGGTCGCCCGAGATGCTCGCCGCCACCGGCCTCGACGAATCGCACATGCCACGCTCGGTGGAAGGCACCGACCAGACCGGCAGCCTGCGCAAGGAAGTGGCGGCCGACTGGGGCATGGACGCGGTGCCGGTGGCCGGCGGCGGTGGCGACAATGCCGCGGGCGCGGCGGGCATCGGCGTCATCGCGCCCGGTGACGCGTTCCTTTCGCTCGGTACCTCGGGCGTGCTGTTCCTGGTCACACCGAAGTTCCTGCCGAATCCGGCCAAGGCCGTGCACGCCTTCTGCCACTGCCTGCCGAATCTCTGGCACCAGATGAGCGTGATGTTGTCGGCGGCTTCCTGCGTCGATTGGGCCGTGAAGCTCACTGGCACCAAGGACGCGGCAGAGCTGCTCTCGAAGGTGGAGAAGCGCGCGCGCCTCGACGGCCCCGAGATCTTCCTGCCGTATCTCTCCGGTGAGCGCACGCCGCACAACGATCCTGCTGCGCGTGGCGTGCTGTTCGGCCTGAACCACGATTCCGACGCGGCGGCCATCGGCCAGGCCGTGCTCGAAGGCGTGGCCTTCGCGTTTGCCGATGGACTCGACGTGCTCATCGAAGCCGGCGCTACCATTGAAAAGATTTCCGTCATCGGCGGTGGCGCGCGCTCGATGTGGTGGGGCGGCGTGCTGGCCGCGGCGCTCAAGCGGCCGCTCATCTATCGCGATGCTTCCGAAGTCGGCCCGGCCTTTGGGGCCGCGCGGCTGGCCCGGATAGCCAAAACCCGCGAACGGGCGGAGGATGTCTGCCGCCCGCCGCCCGTGCGGGTGGTGGTCGAGCCCAACGCCCGCGACATCGAGCAGCTCGCGCCCAAGCGCAAATGCTTCTCCCAGATTTACCAGGACCTTCGCCCAAGATTCCGAGGAGTTTGATCATGTCGACCGCACAACCTCTGCCGCAGACCACGTCGTATTTCGGCGCGGTTCCGCCCATCAAGTTTGAAGGCCTGAAGACCGACAACCCGCTGGCTTTCCGTTACTACAACAAGGACCAGCTGGTGCTCGGCAAGCGCATGGAAGACCTGCTGCGTCCGGCCGTGTGCTACTGGCACTCCTTCGCCTGGAACGGCCACGACATCTTCGGCGCCGGCACCTTCGACCGTCCATGGAACGCGGGTCCGATGGACCAGGCCGCGGCCTGGCAGAAGATGGACGCAGCCTTCGATTTCTTCACGCGTCTCGGCACGCCGTTCTATTGCTTCCACGACGTGGACGCGATGCCCGCGGCCGCGAACATCAAGGAGCACGTCGAGAACCTGGCCAAGACCATCGATCGTCTCGAGAAGAAGCAGATCGAGACCGGCGTCAAACTACTCTGGGGCACGGCCAACCTGTTTTCGCACCCGCGCTACATGGGTGGCGCATCGACCAACCCGGATCCGGAAGTGTGGGCGTTCGCGGCCACGCAGGTGCGCCATTGCATGGACGCCACCAAGCGTCTCGGCGGTGCCAACTACGTGCTGTGGGGCGGCCGTGAAGGCTACGACACGCTGCTGAACACCTCGCTGAAGCGCGAGCTCGCGAACTTCGGCCGCTTCCTGCAGCTGGTGGTCGAGCACAAGCACAAGATCGGCTTCAAGGGCACCATCCTCATCGAGCCCAAGCCGCACGAGCCCACCAAGCACCAGTACGACTTCGACACCGCGACCGTGTACGGTTTCCTCAAGAAGAACGGTCTCGAGAACGAAGTGAAGGTGAACATCGAAGCCAACCACGCGACGCTCGCGGGCCACAGCTTCGACCACGAGATCGCCATGGCCGATGCGCTCGGCATCTTCGGTTCGATCGACATCAACCGCGGCGATCCGCAGAACGGCTGGGATACCGACCAGTTCCACAACGATCCGCTCGACATGACGCTGGCGATGTATCGCATCCTCAAGGCTGGCGGCTTCACCACCGGTGGCTTCAACTTCGACGCGAAGGTTCGCCGCCAGTCCATCGATCCCTCCGACATGTTCTACGGTCACGTGGGCGGTCTCGACCTGCTGGCGCGCACGCTGCTGTCGGCGGCGGCGCTCATCGAGAATGGCGGCATCGACAAGTTCGTGGAGCAGCGCTACGCGAAGTGGGACGGCGACCTGGGCAAGAAGATCCATGCCCAAGGCGCGTCGCTGGCCTCGATTTCCGATGCGGCAGTGGCGGGCAACATCAACCCGAAGCCGCAGTCGGGCCGCCAGGAAATGCTGGAGAACCTGGTCAACCGGTTCGTCTGATCTCACGGGGCGCGGACCCCGCAACCGCGCCGTCGGCCATGATTGCAGTCATGGTCGGCGGCGCCGGTTGTCGCCCACTACTGCATCGCGAGGAAATTCTCCGCCTTGACGCTGCGCAGCCGGGTCCGGAGTTCTTCCAGCTGGTCGCAGGTTCCTTTCTCCTGTCGCGCAAGCCAGGGCAGGTAGACCGCCAGGCCGACGGCGACCATGACCGCGTAGCCGATCACGAACACCCGCGCGGCAATGAAGCCGATGAATTCGGCGAAGCCATAGACCAGCGCGCCGGCAGCGAGCATGCAGACATGCGCGCGGGCCAGCCTGATGTAGCGCAACGCGCTCTCCGCGGCGCTCACCTCGTCGAACAATTCCGGTTCGAGCTCGATGCGGGCGAGCGCTGTTGCCACCGCGATGGCCGGCGCCGCGATCGCGAGCGCCAGCCCGAAGAGTCCGAGTGCTGTTGATCGGGACTGCCAGCCCAGGAATGCCAGCCCAATGCCTGCGGCCAAGGTTGCCGCGGCGACGAACCAGCCGGCGCATACGTATGCATGGCGCGCGTCCATGGGGCGTTACATTACAGTGCCCGCACTCGAATGAGGGGGAAAGATGCGAAGACTGCTCGCGTTACTCGTCAGCGCATGCGTGCCGGCTGCTTTCGGGGTGTCCGACTACCGCGCCCGTCTTCCCGAAGACGAAATCGTCTATTTCGTCCTGCCGGACCGCTTCGCCAACGGCGACCCTTCCAATGACCGCGGTGGCCTGCCGGGCGACCGTCTAACCACCGGCTTCGATCCCGCCCACAAGGGCTTCTATCACGGCGGCGACCTCAGGGGCCTGGCCGGCAAGCTCGACTACATCCAGGGACTGGGCGCCACGGCCATCTGGCTGGGACCTATCTACAAGAACAAGCCGGTGCAGGGCGGCCCGGGAGAGGAGAGCGCCGGCTATCACGGCTACTGGATCACCGATTTCACCACCGTCGATCCGCATTTCGGTACTGAGGCCGACATGCGTGCCTTCGTCGCGGCCGTGCATGCGCGCGGCATGAAGCTCTACCTCGACATCATCACCAACCATACCGCGGACGTGATCCAGTACCGCGAGTGCGTGGGCAAGCCCTGCCCATACCGTTCGCGTGCGGACTACCCGTACACCCGCAAGGGCGGGCCGCAGGGCGCGGCCATCAACGACGGGTTTGCCGGCGACGACGTGCGCACGGAAGCCAACTTTGCGCGCTTCACGGATCCAGGCTACGCCTACACGCCCTTCGTGCCGGCGGCCGAGGCCAACGTGAAGGTGCCGGCCTGGCTGAATTCGCCGGTTTACTATCACAACCGCGGCAACTCGGAATGGTGGGGCGAGAGCTCGCTGCTGGGAGATTTCGTCGGCCTCGACGACCTCATGACCGAGAACCCGCGCGTGGTTCGCGGCTTCATCGACGTCTACGGCGACTGGATTTCGCGCTACAAGGTCGATGGATTCCGCATCGACACCGCCCGCCACGTGAACCCGGAATTCTGGAATGCCTTCGTGCCGGCCATGCTCGCGCGCGCGCGCGACAGCGGCGTCGCCAATTTCCACATCTTCGGCGAAGTCGCGGCCGAGGGCGTGGACGTGGCGCAGCTCGCGCGGCACACCCGCGTCGACCGGCTGCCGTCGGTGCTCGACTTCGGCTTTGCGAACGCGATGCAGGAGACGGTGGCGGGCAATGCCGGCACCACGGTGCTCGCGCGTCTCTACCAGGACGATGCGCTCTACGAAGGTGGCGCGACCGCCGCCCTGCGGTTGCCGACCTTCACGGGCAACCATGACTTCGGCCGTTTCGCCATGCTGGTGCGCAAGGCACGTCCGCAGGCCAGTGACGGCGAAGTCCTGCAGCGCGTGATGCTCTCCAATGCCATGCTCTTCCTGCTGCGCGGCGTGCCGGTGGTGTACTACGGCGACGAGCAGGGGTTCATCGGGCACGGCATCGACCAGGACGCGCGCCAGGACATGTTCGCGAGCCAGGTGGCGAGCTACAACGACCAGGCCTTGCTGGGCACGTCGTCCACCACGGCGCGCGAGAACTACGATGCGATGCATCCCCTGTACAAGGAGCTGGCGTTGCTTTCTTCGCTGCGCGGGCAATACGTCGAGCTGCGTCGCGGCCGGCAAGTGGTGCGCGCACAGTCGCGCGAGCCGGGATTGTTCGCCGTATCGCGGATCGGCAACGGGGGTCGGGAGATCCTGGTGGCGTTCAACACGTCGACGGCGCCGATCACGGCGCAGGTGCAAATCGAATCCGGCACTTCGGCATTCAAGCCGCTGCACGGCGAATGTCCGAAGCCCGACGCGCCCGGCACGGTGAAGCTCACCTTGCCGCCGCTGGGCTACGTGGCCTGCGCGGAGGCAGCTCCATGAAGGGGTCGTTCATGGCGTGCACGGGCTGGGCACTGGTGGCGGCAATGATGCTGGCGCGTCCCGCGTGGGCCGAAGATGCCGAGGCGCGCTCACCCAATGGTGAGATGCAGGTGCAGCTGCGCGTGGACGGCGATGGCCGGCCCGAATACGGCATCTGGCGCAAGGGCAAGCCGCTGATCGGCTGGTCGCGCCTGGGATTCATTCTCGCCAATGCGCCGAAGCTCGAGCGCAATTTCAAGATCGAGAACGTGACGAAGCGCAGCTTCGACGACACCTGGGAGCAGCCCTGGGGCGAGTGGCGCTACATCCGCGACCACGGCAACGAGATGCGCGTGGCCATGCGCGACAAGGACGACCGCGCCCTGGTCGTCGTGTTCAAGGTGTTCGACGATGGCGTCGGGTTTCGCTACGAGTTTCCGGATCAGCCGAAACTCCGGCAGGTGAACATCGAAGAGGAGCTGACCGAGTTCGATATCGCCGAACCGGCCACGGCCTGGTGGATTCCGGGCGGCGAGTGGAATCGTTACGAATACCTGTACAACCGCACGCCGCTGGCCGAGCTCTCGCAGGCGCATACGCCCGTGACCCTGAAGCTGGCCGGCGGTACGCACGTGGCCATCCACGAAGCGGCGCTGGTCGACTACGCCGGCATGTGGCTGCGGCGCGTGGGTGGTCAGCGGCTGAAGGCGGTGTTGTCGCCGTCGTCCGCGGGACCCCCGGTGTCGCGCACGGCGCCGTTCACCACGCCATGGCGAACCCTGCAGATCGCGGACGACGCCGCGGGCCTGTACAGGTCGAACCTGGTTCTCAATCTCAACGAGCCCAACAAGCTCGGTGACGTGTCCTGGGTGACGCCGTACAAGTACGTCGGCATCTGGTGGGAGATGCATCTGGGCACGAAGACCTGGGCGTCCGGGCCGAAACACGGGGCAACCACCGCCGAAACCAAGCGTTACATCGACTTCGCCGCGGCCAATGGCTTCCGCGGCGTGCTGGTCGAGGGGTGGAACAAGGGATGGGATGGCGACTGGTTCGCGCGCGGCGATGAATTCAGCTTTACCGAGCCGTATCCCGATTTCGACATCGAGGCGCTGGCGGCCTACGCAAAGAAGAAAGGTGTGCGGCTGATCGGTCACCACGAAACCGCGGCCAACATCGCGAACTACGAGAAGCAGCTCGGCCCGGCGCTGGATCTGTACCAGAAGCTGGGCATCGATTCGGTGAAAACCGGCTACGTTGCGGATGCCGGCGGTGTGCAGGCACTCGGTGCCGACGGTCGCATTCACTTCGAATGGCATGACGGGCAGCTCCAGTCGCGGCACCACCTGCTGGTGGTGACCGAGGCCGCGAAGCGCCACATCGCCATCGATGCGCACGAGCCCATCAAGGACACCGGCTTGCGACGCACGTATCCGAACTGGGTTTCGCGTGAGGGGGCGCGCGGCATGGAGTACAACGCCTGGGGCACGCCGAAGAATCCGCCCGAGCACGAGACCAACCTGGTGTTCACGCGAATGCTCGGCGGCCCGATGGACTTCACGCCGGGCGTGCTCAGCCTGAC
>Ga0126377_10002216_pt1 | contig 13261 bp, 10 predicted proteins | sample PanSoiMetPlot_22_FD_92647 | JGI IMG/M metagenome (GOLD analysis project Ga0126377, IMG submission 92647) | Tropical forest soil microbial communities from Panama - MetaG Plot_22 | ecosystem: Environmental > Terrestrial > Soil > Tropical forest > Bulk soil | place: Panama | collected 2016-02-17
ACGATCTGGCCATCGCTCAAATCGACGCGCCGGTCACAGTCACGCCGGGCGAAGCGTTTATGATTACGGCTTGGGTGAAGTCGCCGATTCAGCAGGAGATCGCATACGAGTTGCGGCGGGGCGGACAGGTTCTGGCGGCCGGCAAGGCGAACGCCGACGCGGGCTTGAACCGTCTGACCTTCCGTGACCTTGCCGGAGAGCCGGGCGCGCAAGGATATACGATCAGAGTTTCGAGCGCCCAAAACGGCGCCGGCGATGACCCGGTTCCCGAAAACAACTCGGCGAAGGTTCTCATCGGGGTGCGAGGGCCGCGACCGTTGCTACTCGTCTCGTCCTCTCCGAACTCCGGCCTCGCGCGATTGTTGTCGGCGGGTGGGATGAAGATCAAGCTCGCCGCGCCGGAAGATTGCGACTGGACGCTGGATTCGCTCGCTCAGTATTCGAGCGTGTTGATCGAAAACGTTCCCGCCGAAAAGATCACCAATCGCGGAATGGAGTCAATCGCCTCCTGGGTCAGCGAATCCGGGGCTGGGTTGATGATGAGCGGCGGCAAACACGCTTACGGCCCCGGCGGTTATTTCAAATCGCCTCTCGAACCGGCCTTGCCCGTCTCGATGGAACTGCGGCAGGAGCATCGCAAGCTCGCCATGGCGATAGTAGTCGCAATGGATCGTTCGGGCAGTATGGCCGCCCCGGTCGGCGGAGGGCGCACGAAGATGGACCTGGCCAATCTGGCCGCCGCGCAAGTGCTCGATATGCTGACTCCGATGGACGAATTCGGCGTCGTCGCGGTCGACAGCGTGTCACACATCATCGCCGATCTGCAAAAAGTAGATGACCCCGGAAGCGTCCGAAACAGAATCCTCAAGATCGATTCGGGAGGCGGGGGCATCTTCATCTTTGAGGCGTTGACCACGGCCGCCGACATGTCGCTCAAAGCCCAATCGGGCACGCGCCACATAGTTCTCTTCGCCGACGCCGCCGATTCGGAAGAGCCCGGCAAGTACCGGGAATTACTCCAACAATGCGAGCAATCGGGCGTTACGGTCAGCGTCATCGGATTGGGCAAACCGACGGACGTCGACGCCGACCTGCTGCGCGACATCGCCAGGCGCGGCGGCGGGCAAATCTTCTTCACCGAAAACGCCGAAGACCTGCCCCGCCTTTTCGCTCAAGACACGATCATCGTCGCCCGCAGCATGTTCCTGGATCAGCCGGCCCCGATCCAATTCACCGGCGGGATGATAACGTTGACCGGGAAGCAGTTCACCGGTTTACAATCGATCGGTGGTTACAATCTTACCTACCTGCGCCCCAAGGCGAATCTGGCGGCGGTCACGACCGACGAATACAAGGCGCCGGTGGTAGCTTCGTGGCAAGCGGGCGGCGGGCGCGTCTTGTGCTATATGGGAGAGGCCGACGGCCAGTACGCCGGCGCGGTGGCGGGTTGGAAGGACGCCGGCGATTTCTTCACGAGCCTGGCGCGCTGGGTCGCCGGCGTCGCCGGCGACCTGCCCGGTGACATGCTTCTCACCGAGGACGTGAAGAACGGGGTCGCGCGGATCGAGCTTCATCTCGACCCCGAACGCGACGATGCGGCCGCGCTGTCGCCGAGCGACCCGCCGAAGGTGACGACGCTGCGCGGCGTCGCAGGGTCGAAGCCTTCGAGCGAGAAGGCGGAGATGCGTTGGGCGTCGGCTGACACGCTGGAAATCGAAATCCCGCTGCGCGGCAATGAGACCGCGCTCTCGACGGTCGAAGTCCCTGGCGCGGGCCGCGTGACGCTCTCGCCGGTGGCCTTGCCTTACTCGCCGGAATTCAAACCCGTGAGCGGCGAGGAAGGGCGGGCCGCGCTCGCGCATCTGGCCCAGGCCACGGGCGGCAAGGAGCGCGTGGAGATTTCCGGCGCGTGGAAAGATTTGCCGCGCCTGCCGCGATTTGTCGAGCTTGCGCCGTGGCTGTTGATGCTTGCGACGGTGTTGTTATTGATTGAAGTCTTGGAGCGGCGCGCCGGCTTGATCTCCTCGCGGCTGGCGCCAGAATTGAAACGAGGGCGCGAGCGCATTCGAGAGGTCGGGTCGGCGAAGCTGAGATGGCCGCGAAAGAAAAGGCCGGTTGAAAACGCCAAACCCGCTCCGTCGCAACCAGTCGCCGATCAACAAGCGGAACCGGAAGTGAAGCCGGCGGAACCGGCCCTCGCCCCGGCGGCGATATTGGACGCGTTGCGCCAGGCGCGCCAGCAAGCGAAGGAGCGGACGAAGTAATAGCATTGGCATACTCATTTTCGCCCTTTTTGCCTTTTTTACTTCCTCTTTTATAATGCGCCGCAGTGATGTGGCGGGTCGTTCACATCATCGTCTTTAAATTCCAAATCCAAAACGAGGTAAAAATGAAATCAGGTTTGGCTCCAAAACTAAGAGCGTTGGCGATAATCGTTTGCGCTTCTCTGGCTTGTTCCGCGGGGTTCGCGGCGGGTCAGGATAAACAGAAGGCGAACGACGACGCCCCTAAAATTTCCGAGGGCGAGCAAAAGGCGATTGAGAAGATCAATTCCGCCAGTGGCGTGGCCGAGAAGTTGAAGGCCGCCGCCGATTATCTGAAGAAGAACGGCAAGAGCCAGATGCGCCCGCGCGTCGCCGGTTACGTCTCCGACGAGATCGCAAAAGTGACCGATCACAATCAGCGCATCGGCTTCATCGAAAATTTCACCAAGACTTTCAACCTGCCGGAAGAGGCCGATCTGGTCAAACCCAGCTTGATCGAATCGCTGATCGCTGTAAGCAAGTTCGACGAGGCGTTCAAGGAAGGCTCAAAGTATGTCGAAAGGAAGCCCGATGACGTCGTTGTCCTGACCATGTTGGCTTCGGCTGGCGCGAATCAGGCTAATAAACAGGTTCAATCCAGCCAGGCGCCGGCCGCCGCCATGCTGCAAAAGGCTTCGGAGGCAGGCGCGAAGGCCGTCGAGTTGTTGGAGGGTGACAAGAAGCCTGAGAAGATGGACCCCACGTACTGGAACAATTTCCGCAATACGTGGCTGCCGCGCCTCTACCAGGCTCAGGGCATGATCCTCTTCGCCAACAACGACAAGACCGGAGCGAAGGATAAACTTGAGAAAGCCGCCGGCCTCGATCCTTATGACCCGAACACTCTGCTGATGCTCAGCGGCGTCCTCAGCGATGAATATACCAAGCTGGCCGAGCGCTACCAGGCGGAGAAGAAACAATCGGTGCTCAACGAAGGTTTGCAGAAGATGGATGAGCTGATCGAATGGCTGGCGCGCGCCGCCGCCGTCACCGATGGCAATGCTCAATATCAGGCGGTGAACGCGCAGGTTATGGATCAACTGAAGGAATACTTCGCCTTCCGCCACGAAGGGAAGACCGACGGATTGAAAGAACTGATCCAAAAGTACAAGAAGCCGTAGCTGAGGGAGTCTCCTGACGTCTCCGCAACCCAGTGTTATTAGCCAACGAGTATCGACTATCAGCCATTTAAAATTGAATACAACTATGAGGCGCCTCATGCGTTTCAAACTCGCGCGGCACTGCCAGTAAATCGCGAAATCGGGAAGGAAAGCATTTTTCATTTGTCAGTTGAGATTTGTCATCTGTCATTGACCGGAAATCGCCCAATGATCTTTAAGCATTGGGGAGTATTGAATCGAGATCGCCTCCGGCGATGACCAATATCAAAACTCAAATAACAAATGGAAAATGGATCTCTTCATCCATTTAGTGATTTACTGACGGCGCCAGTCTTGTGTGGTTTGATTTAGTTTCCAGGGCGGGAGAATGGGTGAGGCTCATTCGTCGTCCGCGATGTTCTTCAGCGCCTCCCGAAGAATTTTTCGATGGCTGCGTGACACCGGCAGCTTCATCCCGTTCGACAACTCCGCCATGAGTTCGCCCTGTCCGGCTCGCGACAGCGCGACAATCGCCGATATACGCGCGATATTGTTCCGATGCAATCGCTGGAACTCCGCCGGAGCAAGCCTTTCGGCGAGTCTGGCTATCGAAAGATCGCAGATGGCTTCGTGATAACATTGCTCATCGCCGAAGTAGACCAGCGTGTAATGGTCGCGGCTGATGAAACAGAAGACATCTTTCGTTTCAACCACTCGCAGTCTCACGCCCTGTTTGACGGTCAATCGCCGCAGTCTACTTCGGCCCCCGTCGCGCGCGGCCAGTCTGGCTTCGAGCGCGCCCAGCCTCTCTTCATCCGCCGAGCGTTCGAGCGCGCGCGCAAGAGCCTTGCGCAGCCGCTCCGCCGTGAACGGTTTCAGCAGGTAGTCGCAGGCGCTCTCTTCAAACGCCCGGATGGCGAATTGATCGTAGGCCGTCTGGAAGATGACGTGAAAAGGGCGCTCGCCGAATTGCTGCAAAACCTCGAACCCGTCGAGCCCGGGCATCTCGACGTCCAGGAAAATGATGTCGGGGCGGAAGCTTTGAATCTTCTCCACTGCCTCGACTCCGCTCCCCGCTTCTTCGATCAAAACCTCCGGCCCGGCCTCCTGTGTTGATAGACGCGCATAGCGCGCCACGCGCCGCCGCGCCAATGCTTCATCGTCAACGATCAGTATGCGTTTCGGCTCAGTCAATCTTCTCTCCGGTGAAATTGAAGCTTGCGACCGTGTGACCTTGAAGGTCACTTTCAATCTTGAAGTCGTGGCGATTGCCGTAAAGCAGTTCCAGTCGCGCCCGCGTGTTGGCCAGCCCCGTCCCATTGTTCGAGACCTGTGGCCGATAGCGAGTTCCGGTGTTGGTTACGCGAAGCGCGTAAAGCTTGTCGGGGTGGTGAGCAATTTCCACGGCCATGACCTCTACCGTGATATGTCCGCCTTCGATCGATGGCGCGATGCCGTGTTTGATAGCGTTTTCAACCAGGGTTTGCAGCGTCAGGCTCGGCAGAAATATCTGGTGGCTGTTTCCCGGCTGCTCGATGCTGAAACTGAGCCGCGAGCCGAAGCGAAGCTGTTCCAATTCGAGGTACAAGCGGACGATATCGATTTCAGAGTCGAGCGGCGCCGTCTTCAAACCCGAATTGGCTAAAATCTGACGATAAAGGTCCGAGAGTTTGTAGGTGGTCTCGGCGGCGTTCTGCTGTCCCGATTCGATCAATTCGGCCAGGCTATTCAGAGCATTGAAGAGGAAGTGCGGGCGCATCCGGTTTTCCAGCATGTGGTAACGCGCCTCAGCGGCTTCAGCTCGTAACGCCAGCGCCTCTTCCTTCGCCTGTTTGTAAGCGAAGTAGAAAGAGAAGGCGACAATGACGCCGCCGCCGAAGATCATCGAAGTCAGATAAAGTCCGACGGTCGTCGTCGCACCGAAAGTCGCGTGAGTAATCATCATACTCAACTGTAGGCCCATAGCCAGGCCGACGACGTTGATCAGAATGTTGATGGGCAGCGAGATTTTGAAGGAGCGCCCGGTTTTAAGCGCGATCTGCAATCTGGCGGCGTAGGCGGCGGCGAAGCAAAGCGCAACCACAACCGGTACAGCAAAGCCGTAAACAACGGATATCATCAAACCTGTCAACAGCATTCCGCTTCGACGCCATTGCGGAATCGCAATGAATAGAAAGCCGAAAGCGATGAGAGGCCCGAACGGCAGATGCCACAAGCGCTTCGCCCATTGCAGCCAGAAGTTTTTCCATTCCTCTCTCATCGCCGCCGGATTTTTACAGATAGGCCCACCTCTTGCCAATCGCCCCCGCGGCGCGCATTGACAGTTCAGTAGCCAAAAACGACCGTTCGGAAGATCGTCCGGCGATTCCGCAGGGCGCCGACGTAAATTGCCAATGCTTGGAGTTCCGCCAGGCGGTGAGGACCATTGAACCTGACCGCCTGAAGGCTGAACTCCAAACTCGAGAACTCTAAACTCGGAGGAACGCCAAATGGAATCACACGAAGCGAACGTAAAAATCAGAACGGCCAATACGGTCGCCCACGTCATTTGGATAGTCGGGGCGCTGTTCTACATCGCAATGGCTTTCAGCCTGATGTCTTGGAAGTATGCGATCTTTGCCGGAACCGCGTGCATGATCATTGCCCCGGTGGTCAGACGGTTGATGATTTCGGTCGAGTGAATAAAGGAGAATCCGATGAAAAAAATGGTTGCGGTTTTGATCCTACTGGCGGCGCCGGCGCTCGCTCAAGCGCAAAGCGCGGGGAATTCCGCGGAGATGCGCAAACTCGATTTTCTGCTCGGCGCCTGGGAGGGTGAAGGCTGGATGGATTTCGGGCCCGGACAGCGCCGCGCGGTCAAGGTCAAAGAATCGGTTCAGGGCAAAGTCGAAGGCTCTGTTCTGACGCTTGAAGGATTGGGCAAAGCCAAACCGCCGGGCAAGGACGAAGAGACAGTGGTTCATAACGCTTTCGGCATTGTCTGGTACGACGGCGAAGCGCAGCGGTTTAGGATGTTGTCGTGGCGCGCGGGAGGGGCGATGGACGCCGACGTCGGGGTTGGAGAAAAGAGTCTGGTTTGGGGATTCCGCGATCAGCGCGCCGGACAGATTCGCTTCACGATCAAATTGGACGAGGCCGGATGGTGGTTCGAGATCGGCGAAATTTCGCGCGACGGGAAGAGTTGGAACAAGTTTTTTGAGATGAGGCTTAAACGCTCGGACGGAAAATAAAGCGTTCGATAAAATATTCCTTCGCGTCATTCTATTTGGTAAGTTATGAGTACTTGGCAAGCCATGGAATCTACGAATAGTCTCGGCGCCTTAAATCGGATTCAATAATGTGTGAAGGCTAAGTTAAATCGAATCATGCGTCAGTGGGGCATAGGCCAGAGTACCGCGCGCGTAAGCCGGCGGTTGCGCGCAAGGCGATCGATTGCTTACGAGCGCAGCGCCTTCGCCATATCAGGGCCGGAATTTGGATTCGGCGATTCCGCCGCTCGTCGCCGCGACAGGCGAGAGTGGGGCGCGCGGGGCCTTTATATATGAGCTTGCAAACCTGACCCCGATGATGCACCATGTTTGTGGTTACTCCTTCTCTCGCGCATCAACGGTGATGCGCCACCAGCCACTAAAATATAGCGGCGGCGTTATGGATAGTTCGAGAGCAGGCTAGTTTAAATTTTCAGAAGCCGTTCGTCAGAACGTCCGATCAAGAGCTTTCGCTGGCGCCGTTACACCGAAGCCCATCTGATCCATAGCTTCTCTTAACATCCCATCTGGGAAAAAAAGGTACATTTCATGTCCATGAAACTCTATGTTGGCAATCTCGCGTTCCAGACGACCGACGAGGATTTGCTTGAACTCTTTTCACAAGCCGGCGCCGTCGAATCGGCCCAGGTCGTGATGGATCGCGATACGGGGCGCTCGCGGGGCTTCGGCTTCGTCGAGATGGCGTCGAAAGCCGAAGGCGAAGCCGCGATCACTCAACTTAACGGCGTCGAAATCAATGGTCGCAGTCTGACCGTGAACGAAGCCAGACCGCGTGAAAATCGCGGTGGAGGTGGATTTGGAGGAGGCGGCGGACGTGGCGGCGGGCGCGGCGGACGTGGTGGCGGTGGATTTGGCGGCGGGCGCGGCGGGCGCTACTAAGGCGTCCTTTTCGATAACCGGAATTCCATAACACAAAGCGCCTCCGGGAGTACGATGTACGCCGGAGGCGCTTTGCTTAAAGAACATCAGGCGCGCCGCGTTCACGATCTGCGGCGTGGCCGGAAGGAAAATAATGACATTTGCTGAGCTGGGATTGCACACCGCGTTCGCAAGCAGGTGCGCATCAGTAGGGTTTACCGAGCCGACTCCGATTCAACGACAGGCGATCCCCATCATTTTGAGCGGCTCTGATTTAATTGGCTGCGCCGCCACCGGCACGGGCAAGACGGCGGCGTTCCTGTTGCCGATGTTGCAAAGGCTTTCCGTCAAACCGTCTGACGGTGTGCGCGCTTTGATTCTGGCCCCGACGCGCGAGCTTGCTTCACAAATCGCCGAGAACTTACTGACGCTCGACGCGAAGAAGAGAGCCACTTCGGTTACCATCGTCGGTGGCGCTAGTATGAACAAACAGCGGGCGTCGTTAAGGCGTGGTGTGACGATAGTCGTCGCGACGCCGGGACGGCTGCTCGATCACCTGGAAAGCGGAACCATTGACCTTTCACGCGTGGAGACGCTGGTCTTGGACGAAGCCGACCGTATGCTCGACATGGGCTTCTTGCCGGCGATTCGCAGCATTATCAAATGGCTTCCATATGAGCGGCAGACGCTGCTCTTTTCCGCGACGATGCCGCCGCCGATTGAACAGATCGCGCGCGAACATATGCGCCGGCCCAAGGTCGTCGAGGTCAATCCTCGTAACAAGGCTGCGGTAACCGTTAAGCAGACGGCCTATCCGGTCGCGACGGAATCGAAGACGACGTTGTTACTCCACCTTCTTGAACGCGAGCAGTGCCTGCGCGCCCTGATCTTCACTCGCACCAGGCGAGGCGCCGAGCGCCTCTCTCTGGCGCTCGCCGCGAGCGGGAGCCGGGTGGACCGCATTCATGCTGATCGCTCGCAATCGCAACGCGAAGCCGCCTTGCGTGGTTTCAAGGACGGCCGCTGCCGAGTGCTGGTGGCGACTGACATCGCCGCGCGGGGGATCGATGTCGACCTGGTTACTCACGTCATCAACTTCGACGTTCCGGCCACGGCGGAAGATTACGTCCACCGCATCGGCAGAACCGGCCGCGCCGGAAACGCCGGCCACGCGATAACCCTGCTGACGCCGGTTGATGAGCTGTCAATGCTGGAGATAGAAAAGCTGACCGGACAAAAAGTGGAGCGAGTCGTCTTGCCGGGCTTTGGCGGGATAACTCTATCAGCTAAACCGCCGCGTTCGCTGATTCGCAGAGGCGGCTTCAGATCGCGACGCTTTGGCAGGTAGGGAAGCGGAAAATCACAGGGCGATTCGCGACGGATCGAAGAGCAGTGGGAAGAATCGCCCTCCCATCTTTTCTCCTTTCGGAATTACCTGCGTCCCCTCCAACAACGGTTCATCCGAATTCGACGTCACCCCATCGCGAAAAACGTTGATGACCGTCGCCCGCCGCGGGCGATCGGTTGTGTTCGCGTAAGAGCCATGCATCATCCGCGCGTGGTGGAACGAGCATTCTCCTTTCTTCAATTCGACTGCGACCGGTCTGAATTTCTCTTTCAATTCGGCGGTCAATATCCCATGCGCGGCCTCCATGTCGCCGGTCAGCCCGGTAATCGGCAGGTCCGGCCAGAGATGGCTGCCCGGGACGTAATGCACGCAGCCGTTCTCGCGCGTCGAATCGTCAAGCCCTATCCAGCACGTCAAGTGCGCCAGCGGCGTCGTGCGCGTCCAGTAAGAATAGTCCTGATGCCATGCGACCACTCCGCCGTGACGCGCCGGCTTGCAGAACAACTGGTCGTGCCAGAACCGCACCGCGCCGCCGAGGATCTGCGAAGCAGGAACTGTAAAAGCTGGGCTCCACAGAATGTCGTGAAAGCCGGGCTTGATGCGCCAGGCGCCCAACGCGTGAAAGAGAATCTTCGTCGGGTCTTTCGATTCGTTCGAGTGGAATTCGTAATAAAGCCGACGCCCGAGTTGATCGGGATTCATCAGGTCGATCAGTTCTTCACGCAGCCTCTCGACCTGTCCGTCGTCCAGGATCCGGATGCCCGCCATGTAGCCGTTCTCGTTGAAAAACCGAACCTGCTCGTCGCTCAACCTGTAGCTGTCCCAACTCTGCCTGTCGATAGGCGGAAGAAACAGATCGCTGATCGGTTCGTGATACGCGGATAGGTCACGCTGCAAAGAAACGCCTCCTGCGGATAAAATTACAGCCACACCGGCCGAATGGCAATCGGTGTGGCTGTCTGATGAGAATGGAGATTTGCGGAATCTTCTCCTTAATCATCCTTGGCGTTCTTCATCGCCTTACTGCCTTTTGTGGAGCCCAGGGGCGGAGCCGGTTTGAATGATGGTCCAAGCGGGGTGCCAGTGGCGGACGTATCGTATTTGGATTTGACGATGTCGCCCCTCAATCCGGCCAACGCGCTGAGCAATTCTTTTTTCTCCGTTTCCCCGACATTGAATTTATCGAGGGTTTTGACCAGGTCTTCGACCAGCGCGGTGAACTCGCCTCCCGTCGTACGCATGTGCTCATGCGCTTTTTTCATGCTTAGTCCATTGTACTTGCAGGGGCCGCCAGTAGCCATGCAGACGAAGTCTTTGAGGTTAGCGAGCAGGCGCGGGGCGTCGGTCTTGGCGAACTTCTGGTTGATGCGCGTGTCGCCGAGCACGTTCCCGGCGAAGTCGTCAACCACTGCGGAGATCGCTGACATGCCTCCAAGACGGTCGAAGAGCGAACCGCTTTTCGGTTTGCTGGGAGCAGGCGCGGCGGCTACTGTACCCCCACCGAGCGGCGGCGCGGGTTTGAAGCTCGAGGGCAGCGGCGTGCCGGTGGCGCCCGATTCGCTCTCCACAATGTCGCCCCTCAATCCGGCCAGCGCGGTGAGCAGCTCTTTCTGCTCCGCGGCCGGGACCTTGAACTTATTCAGAGTTTTGACCAGGTCTTCGACCAGCGCGTTGAATTCGCCAGACGTGGTCCCCATATTCTTGTGGGAATCCTTCATACTAAGCCCTTTGTACACGCAGGGCCCGCCCGTGGCGTAGCAAACGAAGTCTTTGAGATTTTCGAGCAGGCGCGGGGCGTTGGTCTTGGCGAACTTCTTGTTGATGCGAGTGTCGGCGAGCACGTTCCCGGCGAAGTCGTCAACCACGGCCGAGATCGCCGGCTGGCCGCCGAGTCGGTCGAAGAGCGATTTTGTCGGGGCGGGCGCTGAAGCGACTGGCGCGCCTCTTTCCGCCAGGGGCGGGGCGGGCTTGAAGTTTGCGGGCAGCTCAGTGCCGGTGGCGGTGGATTCGCTCTCGACGATGTCGCCCCTCAATCCGGCCAGCGCGGTGAGCAGCTCTTTCTGCTCCGCGGCCGGGACATTGAACTTGGTCAGAGTTTTGACCAGGTCTTCGACCAGCGCGTTGAACTCACCCCCCGTGGTCCCCATATTCTTATGGGATTCCTTCATACTAAGGCCGGTATACCGACACGGGCCGTTAGTGGCGAAGCACACGAAGTCTTTGAGATTGGCGAGCAGACGCGCAGGATCGGTCTTGGCGAACTTTTTGTTGATGCGAGTGTCGGCGAGCACGTTCCCGGCGAAGTCGTCGACCACGGCCGAGATCGCATCTTTGCCGCCTAAACGATCGTAGAGTGATTTTTGCTGGGCGAACGCCGAGACGGAAAAAGCGGTCAACAGGCAGAGACCCAGGACTAAGGTTTTGATATTCATCACGTTATTTGTCCTCCAATAAATGGATGCCGCCGGGCGACGATTGCCCGGAGCTGTGAAAACGGTTATCCGATAAGAGTTCGGAGCATGTGGTTACATTTTGCGTGCGAATTGCGTTTCATCGCTCATTCCTGTTTACGGCAGGCATATTGCTGTCAGATTTCAGTTCAGCGCCGCCAGTGGTAGCGCGCCCATACGTCTTTCGCCCATAGGTCCACATAGGTCCCCATGGTTATAAAGACGCGCACTCTACCGCTCGGGGCGTTGAACCGACAGGGGTTGTCTTTGCCTTCCTTGCAGGATTTCGCGGATCAATTCTTGCGGGGCATCAACCTGCCATTTGGTCAGGAATTGACACTTATCAAGTGGCGTTAGCTATGGTCCGGGGGAAACTTTTTTTGAGTGAGGAGGAGGTAAAGAATCAGTAGGAGCAACGCAACAAATATTACTACAACGACGATTTTTACAACACTGAAAATCGCCCAGGCAATAATTAATCCTTGCCGCACGCTGGCGACGATGACCACGATGGTCGTGGCCAGAGAAGTCAATAGAGTCAATACTTTAAGGATTGCGGTCATCGTTTTATCCAAAATTTGTGGACCGGACTCGTCAATCGTCCTTATCGTGGCTGGCCATTGCCAGCCCTGAGGATCGCAATTGAATCTCGCCGTGGTTCGAACGCAAAGAGACCAAAGGCGAGGATGAAGTAATATTATAACCGCTGACGTATGACCTCTCCACGCGCGTCCATTCGGCGTCATCGAAGCCTTCCTGACCCTTCACGCGGCCTGCGCCGGCGTTGGCGTCGAGTCGGAAGCCGCTGTCTTTTGGGATCGAGACGCGAATCCTGCCACGTTCGCTGGCAACGCTGATATCGCCGTTGAGTTTTTCAGGTGTTTCGAGGTCAATCGCGCCCTCCCGCGAGCTGACTTTGAGCGGGCCTCGGAAGTCACGGACCGTCACGTCGCGTGTGGCTTCAATCGTAGCCTGCCCTCTGACCTTTTCGACCTCCACCGCGCCGTTCTCCGATTTGATCCACAGGGCGCCGTTGATTCGATTTACTCTGACGCGATCTGATAAAGAATCGACCTTGAAATCTCCGGCGATCTCCTCGGCCTCGACGCGCGAGCGTTCCGCTTTGATCACAACGGCTCCCTTGATCTCTTGCAGCTTGATGCGGCTGTTGCGGGCCTGTTCGATGGTGACGATGCGCGACGGCGCCGAGGCGTCATTGCCGACCCCGGTGATGTCGATTTGAGCGTCCGCAGCTCGTAATTGGAGCGGGCCGGAAGAATTATCCAGGCTGACATTGCCGCCTTTGACCTCGAGCGTAACGGCGCCGTTGATCGCTCTGAGGTTGACCGACTGTCGCGTGTTGGTCAGGGAGACCGGCCCCTGAATCTGGCTGAGTTCGACCGCGCCTCGCGGGTTTTCGACCGTCACGCCGCCTGTGTTGCGGGCGATTTCGGCGCGTTCGCAACCGCGGATGACATGGACGCCCTGCAAGTCAGTGAGCTTCACGACTCCGAGCGCGTTGTTGATCTCGACGCCCGCCGGCAGATTTTGCGGTAACGTGACGACGATCGAAACGCCGAAATCCTGTTGGACTCCCGTGGCGGCGACGTTGAACTGATAACCCACGCCATTCGGGGCGATTTGTAGACTGATATTCTTTGCGACTTTGCGGGCCTCCTCTACGTTCGCGGCGCGGACGCGCCTGATCAATCGCGCGGTGGCCTGCGACTGCGGGGCCGAATTGATCTCGACGTCGCCGTTCGCGTTATTGATGAGAAGGCGCGAATTGGGCGCGAGCGTGAAGCTTTGGGGCATTTCGTCTTCGATGGAGATCTGATTACCGAAGACGTAATCGCCGACGCTCAAGGCGCCGAACCGCAGATTGAACCCGGCGCCGTTGTTTTTAGCGACGAAACTCGCAGCGAGTCCGGCG
>Ga0126377_10002217_pt1 | contig 13259 bp, 10 predicted proteins | sample PanSoiMetPlot_22_FD_92647 | JGI IMG/M metagenome (GOLD analysis project Ga0126377, IMG submission 92647) | Tropical forest soil microbial communities from Panama - MetaG Plot_22 | ecosystem: Environmental > Terrestrial > Soil > Tropical forest > Bulk soil | place: Panama | collected 2016-02-17
GGCATGCTCCTGATTCGTGGGACCGCCGTGATCGTCGACGTGCTCGACGGCCGCGGACGCCGACTTGCGGATGCGCGCGGCTGGATCGATCGCTACGATCACCTTCGATCGCTGCTGCCGACGCTCAGCGCCTGCGTGGAGTACGCGCTGTGGATCGGCATGGCGGCGCTCGTCATCGTCCAGTTGGCGCCGATGCAGGGAGTCGCTGTCTGGGGACCGCGGCTCGTTGAGGCGATCGCGATCTTCTTCGTCGGCCGCGTCCTGATCGAGATCGGCCACCTCGAAATCGACCGCCGGATGGTGCCGCCAGAAGGACTCGACGAGATGTCGCTGCGCAGACGGGCGACGATGACGCCGCTCGTGCACAGCATCTTTACCTACGCGGGATACTTCGCCACCGCAGTACTGATGCTGGCAACGCTCGGCTTCAATGCGATGCCGTTTCTGGCGGGGGCGGGTATCCTCGGGCTGGTCGTCGGCTTTGGCGCGCAGTCGCTCATCAACGACGTGGTGTCGGGATTCTTCATCCTCTTCGAGAACGTCTACCTGGTGGGCGAGCTCGTCGAAGTCGACAAGGCCAGGGGCGTCGTCGAAGCCATTGAGTTCCGCGTCACGAAAATTCGAGACGACGAGGGACGACTGCACGTAATCCGGAACGGCGACATGAAGCCGGTCATCAACTACTCGAAAGAGTTCGCGATGGCGGTCGTCCCGGTGGACGTCGCGTACGATGCCGACCTTCGGTCGGTGTTCAGCACGCTGCGGGAAGCCGGCCGCATCGTCCGCTCGGACAGCCGGGATGTGCTGTCAGAGCTGAGGATCGACGGCATTACCGCCTTCGGTCCATCGACGTTGACGGTCAGGACCACGACGAAGGTCAGGGCGGGAACTCACGACCGCGTCGCCGCGGCCCTGCGGCTGGCGATCAAGGAAGCGTTCGACCGGCACGCACCGGAGGGTGTCCCACGAACGTCGCTCATCCCCGACGCGATTCACGCGTCATCGCACCACTGACAATTGCGCGCGTGCGTCTTCGATGGACATGAACCGCTGGCCGAGAATCGTGCCGCTGCGGCCGTCCCGGCTGACGAGCGGCAGCCATCGATCGCTCGCCGGCACTTCGCGCACCTGATCGCCGGCGCCGGATTCGATCGTGCGAATCTCGATGCTCCCGTCTGCGTTCACGTCGTAGTTCTCGACCCAGCCCTCGCGAACGCTGTCGTACGCGGAGTACGTGATGACTTTCCGCGTGCGATCCCAGTTGTAGAGCACGCGCCCATCATCGACAATCTCGGTCTGGCTGCGCGACAGCGCGATGAACGACGTCTTGTCGTTCCGGCCGACGATGATGTCGGACTGATCGGCGGCAACGGGCGCGACGACGACGTAGTCGCCCACATGACAGACCCGTGCTTTGCGAACCCATGCGCCAAAGGTCTGTTCGAGCGCCTTGCCGGTCTTGGCGTGCAGAGCGTTCTCCATGTCGCCTACGCGGCAGTCGCCTGCGGACCCGCCCCGGAACACGAGGATCATGCCCGCGAGAAAACCGGCACCAAAAGAGAGCACTGCGATCTTCATGTCTGGCGTCCGCGCAAATGACATTCCAGTTGCGGATTCTCGCCAAGTGCGGACATTGGGGGATTGCCGGGCCGAAAGCGTCGTTACGTATTACAAAGCCGGTCGACTGAAGACGACTTGGAGCGAAGTGGGCCCCCCGGGGATCGAACCCGGGACACCGTGATTAAAAGTCACGTGCTCTACCACTGAGCTAGGGGCCCGTAAAGGTACGCAGGCGTGAGCGTGGGGACTCCGTCGACCAGATCCGCGTTACTACGATAGCGTACCGCCCGAACCTGCCGGTAACGTAGGATAGCGGCTGCAATCACATGGCCACCACGCCACCAGACGAATTCAATCTCCTCGAAAAGACGAACGACTTTTCGCTCGTGCTCGGCGGGCCGCTGTTCCAGCTGCTTCGGAAGGCGCGTCTCGAGGGAAATCACCTAGAGCTTCTGCCTCGACGGGTGCTCACGCTCACCCTGGGTGCATGGCTGCCATTGGCGCTCCTGACCCTTGCCTCGCCGACGCGTCACTCGACTGGGGTTTCGTTTCTTCGCGACGTGGAAGTGCACGTTCGATTCCTCGTAGCCCTTCCGGTTCTCATCATCGCCGAGTTGCTGGTTCATCTGCGGCTGCGTCCGATTGTCGCCAGGTTCGTCGAATGGCGTATCGTCTTGCCGCGGGATGACGTCCGTTTCCGACGCGCGATCGATTCGGCGATCAAGCTGCGGAACTCCGTTGTCCTGGAAGTCGGGCTTTTGGTCGCGGTGTACACACTGGGCTTGTGGCTGTGGAACAGCCGCGTCACCATCGCCGAGTCCACGTGGTACGCGATGCCCGGCGGACGCTGGCAATTGACGCCCGCAGGTCTCTGGTACGTGTTCGTCAGCATCCCTGTTCTGCAGTTCGTCCTCCTCCGCTGGTACATCAGGTTCTTCATCTGGTTTCGTTTTCTGTGGCAGGTTTCCAGGATCGATCTGAACCTCATTCCGACTCATCCCGATCGAGCGGGTGGTCTGGGCTTCTTGGGGAAGAGTGTTTATGCGTTCGGTCCAATCCTCTTCGCCCAGGGCACGATGCTGGCGGGGGTCGTGGCGAGTCGAGTTCTGTATCGCGGCGAAAGCCTCCAGACTTTCAAGTTGGAGATCGGTGGGTTCATCGCGTTCTTCGTTGTCGCCATTCTCGGTCCCCTCGTGATGTTTACGCCCGGGCTGGCGGCTGTCAGAAGGAAGGGCCTGGCTGAATACGGTCAGCTCGCCCAACGGTACGTCGAGGGCTTCGACCAGCGGTGGGTCCGAGGCGATGCGCCTCCTCGCGAGGAACTGCTCGGCGCCGCCGACATTCAGTCGCTTGCCGATCTTGGTAACAGCTACGCGCTTGTTCGAGACATGCGGACGGTGCCGTTCAGCCTCGAGGATGTTTCACGTCTGGCCATGGTGACCGCCGCTCCGTTCGTCCCTCTCCTCCTGACGATATGGTCGCCGGAAGAAGTCATCCTGAAAGTGTTTCAAGTGGTGCTCTGAGAAACCACATCTGCCCACCGGCCCCATGGCACCAAAGTGCTATGGCATCGATCGCGTCTGCAGGTCTTGTATAGTGACGGTTTGGATCGCCGCCTCGCACATGCGCTCGTCGTCGCCGGATTGCTGATCGCGTCGCCGCCGCTCTCCGGGCAGCAAAGCACGCCGCCCAGCGTTCCCCATCCCGACACCGACTACGCAGAGCCAGAGCCGCCGCCGCAGCCTCTTGCCGCCACCGCATTCGTGATGCCGGACGTTCCCGACGATTGGAACCACTACACGACGTTTGACGGCACGGCACTGTCCATGCGGTTCATGACCGTCGGCATCGTGGACTACAACTCGTTCACGCAGGACGACGACAGCCGCAGGCAGGTCGGCGAACAGATCAATCAGTGGGATCTCAGGACGTGGCGCCTGATGTTCAGCGGGCGCATGAAATTCGGGCACCCGGTGGACTACTTCATCAGCTTCGAAGTCAAGGGACAGGATCACGTCCAGACGGGTACGAGCAAAGTCGGGTTCACCGATTTCGACATCTCAACGGAGCTCGGTGTTCTCGGCAAGCTGCACGTCGGCAAGGTCAAGGAGCCCTTTGTGTACGAGATGATCGGTGACGCCGCGAACCTTCAGCAGCAGGAGCGCGCACTGAGCCCATTCTTCGCGAGCCGCGGCATCGGACTTCGACTCGCCAGGCAATTCGCCAACGACTCCATGACGTATTCGATCGGATGGTTCAACGACTGGTGGGTTGCCGATCAGACCTTCAAGAGCAGCGGCAATGACTTCGCCGCCCGGTTGACGGGAGTTCCATACTGGACGCAGGAGGGGAGCAACTACGTGCACGTCGCGATCGCCTTTCGCCACGTCGGCGCCGACGACGGGAAGCTGCAGTTCAAGGGCAGACCGGAGTCGAACGTCAGCAACTACTACGTGGACAGCGGTTCACTGGTCGGCAACCACGCGACCGAACTCAACCTCGAAGGGATATGGGATCGCGGTCCGTTCTTTCTCACCGGCGACGTGACGCGAGCCTGGGTCGATTCTTCCGCATCCGGGAATCCGCAATTTTGGGGCGGCTATGTCGCGGTCAGCTACGTGCTGACCGGCGAACATCGGCCCTACGACAAGAACGTCGCGTACGCGCGGCGCATCATGCCGCGTCGGAAGTGGGGCGCCTGGGAAATCGTCGGGCGCTATTCGCACGTGGATGTCGCCGATCAGGCGATCGACGGTGGCATCTTCGACCGCGAGACGATCGGGCTGAACTGGTGGGCAACTCGCCGATGGAAGCTGGGGTTCGACTACGGCTACATCGATCTGAATCGTGTCGGCACCCGCGGCACGACGAATGCCTTCCACACCCGCTTCCAGTGGATCTACTGAGAGATGAGTTGCCGGAATTCGATGACTACGGCAGTAATAAGGCTGACCGGAATCGCCGCGATCTGTTGCACCGCCACCTTCTGGGCCGTGCCGCTCTTCGCGCAGAGCAGCGACGACGAAACAAACGTCACCAACGAATACCGCCTCACCGTCTTCCCGCACTATCCGATCGCCGGGAATCTGAGCGGGTTCGGCTATCTCGGATGGGTGAAGAACCCCGAATCCGATTACACGCTCTGGTACGCCGGCTTTCCTGGTTTGATCTACACGTTCAAACCGTGGCTGCAGGGCTGGGCCGCGCTGCTGGCCATCTATACCGACAACTACACGAACTTGAACGGAAAAGAGGACACGCTCGAACTGCGACCATTCGTCGGCGCCAAGCTGTTTCTGCCGAACACGCTCAAATGGAACATCTACGATTTCACGCGGCTCGAGTTTCGTGAGGTCTATCATCACGACACACACGCATGGACCCACACGGAGCGGCTGCGGATTCGCCTCGGCGTCGAGATCCCGATGACCTCGCGCGAGAACGCGTGGAAGGTCAAGACGTTTTACCTGATTGCGAACACCGAGCCGATGTACAGGTTCGATAAGGACGACATCGATCCGGCGCGCGTCCAGTTCGGGCTCGGCTGGGTGATGAACACGCGAATCCGGCCCGAATTGCTGTACTACGCCAACTGGGGCCGGGTCGGTCCCGACAACACGCTCGTTTTCAACGAGAACATCCTTCGATTGAACATCAAGGTCGGCCTCAATCACGCGCTGCTCGGGAACATCTGGAATCCAGGCCACCAGTAGAACCACGATTGCCACGCTTGCCTGACCTTGAGCGCCGTATAGTGAGCGCGTGCCGAATCTGCATAGCTGGAGCCATGCAAGTCATTCGAAGATGCAGCGGCTGCTACTGGTGCAATGGAGCGTGCGTACACCGACGGGCAATTGAAGCGTTAACGCAGCACTTCGAGAGCCGCAACTATGCAAACCCGACTTCTGCTCGGACTCATGTTGATGACGGCCGCCCCGGCAATCGCGCAGACGGAGCAGGTGACGACGCCGCCACCGAACTTCGTGCTGTCGAACTACAGCAGCGTTCCTGTCGGGCCTTTCGGCGGGCTCGAGGGCGCTGCCTACGTCGCCCGCGTCGGCGATCCGTCGGCCTCGTGGTTCAACCCGGCGGGGCTTGCGCGGCAGAGCACCGCGCAGATCAGCGGAAGCGCCGGGGTGTATCAACGGACATCCGTCAACCCGGAGTCGCTGCCGAACCAGGGCGGATCGATTCAGCAGCTGCCAAACTTCGTGGGCCTGACGTTCGCGCCGAGCTCCACCATCACCGTCGGCGCCGCGCTGATCTCCACCAACGCGTGGAGTCAGGAAACGGACGCCGAGCTGATCAACACGATCGCAAGCGGACAGCAACGATTCGCGTATTCCGCCGACTCGGATTTCGAACGCCGCGTGCTGGCGTTCGGCGCTGGTTACCACAAGGACGGTCCCTGGCGATTCGGCGGCGGCCTGGCGTTCTCGCTCACGGATCTGCGGCAGGTGCAGAGCGTCAGCGATCGCATCGGCAATTCGACGGGCTTGAAGACGCTGCTCGTCTCGTCGCGGACGTCCGGATCGGCCATCCAGCTCCGATCGCAGCTCGGTGTGCAGTACGACACCAGGCAGTTTCGTTTTGGTGGCGCGATTCGCACACCGGGTGCGACGATCCACCGCAGCGGTGTCGTGACGCTCGACGGCGCACTCGACCCTGGAACAGGCTCCCTCGGCGCGTCCGTCTTCGATCCTGACGCGTCCTTCGAATACCACCTGCCGTGGGAATTCCAGGGCGGCGCTGCGTGGGTGCACGAGCGCGTCGAACTCGAGGTCGACCTGCAGGCGTACTCCTCGATCAGTGCGTACTCGATGCTGTCGACCCCCAATCCGACCGCCATCTACGTCGACAGAGGCAACGGACAGACGCCGTCGGTCATCACGCAGCCGTACCCCGGCCTGACGTCGCAGTCCGATGCGGTGTACAACGTGCACGCGGGCGGGAACGCGAAGCTGTTCAAGGCTCGCGACATGCGCCTGCACGCGGGCGTCGGCAGCAATCAATCGCCGGTCGGCGCGCAGGACAGCGTGTTTTCGAACGCCGATCTCGTGACATGGACGCTCGGTCTGAGCGGTTCACTCGGCAAGTTCACGTTCGCCGCCGGGTTCAACCATCAGTCAGGGACGGCGAGCAACATCACACTCCGCAACCTGCTGGACGGCCGGGTCGTGCAGACGCCGGTCGACGTCAGCATGACGGGATTCATCTACTCGCTTGCGTATCAGTTCTAGCGAAAAGGAGGACGCGTCGTGACACGAAGCAACGCGAGGTCATTCCTCGGTCTCGTGATGAGCACGGTTCTGGCGGGCGCGGGCTGCGCACCGCCGCAGAACGGCGCCGCGCCGGCATCAGCATCCAGCGCGCCGGCCGGATTCAAGGGTGAGATCAAGCTCGACGTCCGCGACTCGAAGCCGGACTGGGGACCCTATACCCCGAAGAAGGCGCCGGACGGCGCACCGAATTTCCTGTTCATTCTGTACGACGACACGGGCCTGGCGGCGTGGTCCCCATACGGCGGCCGCATCAACATGCCGACGCTCGACAAGCTCGCCGCCAACGGGCTGACATACACGCAATGGCACACGACCGCGCTGTGTTCGCCGTCGCGATCGACGATTCTCACGGGACGAAACCATCACCAGAATGGCATGGCCGCCATTACCGAAGCCGCCACGGGTTACCCGGGCGCAAACGGCCGGCTTCCCGAACAGACGGCGACGATCGGTCAGCTGCTTCAGGACGGCGGGTGGAGCACGTTCTGGCTCGGCAAGAACCACAACGTCGCCGAACAAGATGTCGCGTCGGGCGCAAGCCGCAAGCAGTGGCCGCTCCAGAAAGGCTTCGACCGCTTCTACGGCTTCCTCGGCGGCGAGACCAACCAGTGGTACCCGGATCTCGTCGAGGACAACCGCTTCATCGATCCGCCGTACGGTCCTGACAAGGGCTACCACCTGTCGAAAGACCTCGTCGACCACGCCATCACGATGCTCCGCGATCAGAAGGCCAGCAACCCGTCACGCCCGTGGTTCATGTGGTTCAACCCCGGCGCCAACCACGCGCCGCACCACGCGCCGAAAGACTACATCGCGAAGTACAAGGGCAAGTTCGACGACGGCTACGAAGCGTACCGAACGTGGGTGATCGAGCGGATGATCGCGAAAGGCGTGCTGCCGAAGGGCACGCAGATGACGCCGCTCAACCCGATGCCGGCGGACGTCGAGAACAAGGCCGACCACGTCCGCCCGTGGGACACGCTCAGCGCCGAGGAGAAGAAGCTGTTCTCGCGGCTCGCCGAAGTCTATGCCGGGTACTCCGAGTACACCGACGTTCAGATCGGACGGCTGATCGACTACCTGCAGGAAACCGGGCAGCTCGAAAACACCGTCGTCTTCTACGCGGCCGATAACGGCGCGTCGGGCGAGGGCAGCCCCAACGGCTCGGTCAACGAGAACAAGTTCTTCAACGGATATCCCGACACCGTCGCCGAGAACATGAAGTACCTGGATGTGCTCGGAGGCCCGGACACGTATGAGCACTTCCCGACGGGGTGGGCGGCGGCCTTCTCCACACCGTTCCAGATGTTCAAGCGCTACTCCGAATACTCGGGCGGCACGTCCGATCCGCTGATCATCTCCTGGCCGAAGGGCATCAAGGCGAAGGGCGAGATCCGCAACCAGTACCATCACTCGACGGACATCGTCCCCACGATTCTCGAGATCGCCGGCCTCGAGATGCCGAAGGTGTACAAGGGCGTCGAGCAGTACCCGCTGGCCGGCGTGTCGATGCGGTACACCTTCGACGCGAAGCCTGACGACGCGACGAAGAAGCATCGCCAGTACTACGCGATGCTTGGCACACGCGCCATCTGGGAAGATGGGTGGCTTGCCGCGGCCGTTCATGCGCCCATCTCGGGCAAGGGCCACTTCGACAAGGACGCGTGGCAGCTCTATCACGTCGACGTCGATCGGTCCGAGTCGAAGGATCTGGCGAAGGAGAATCCGGAGAAGCTGCAGGCGCTCATCAAGGCGTGGTCGGAGGAAGCGGACCGGAACATGGTCCTGCCGCTCGACGATCGAACAGCGCTCGAAATCCTGGGCGAGCCTCGACCGTCCGACGAGCCGCCGCGCGAGCGATTCCTCTACTACCCTGATACGTCGCCCGTGCCCGAGGCGGTCGCCGCCAACGTCCGCGGGCGTTCGTACAAGATCCTGGCGAACATCGAGGTCACTGAACCGACCGTGTCCGGCGTCATCTTTGCCCACGGATCGCGATTCGGAGGCCATACGCTCTTCGTCAAGAACAGGAAGCTGCACTACGTCTACAACTTCCTCGGCATCAAGCCCGAACAGCACCTCGTGTCGTCGGCCGATCTCAAGCCGGGCAAGCACACCGTCGGCATGGAATTCATTCGCGACAAGTCCGGCGAGCACGGCGAATCGCTGGGGACGGCGAAGCTGTACATCGACGACCAGGTCGTCGCCCAGGGACCGCTGAAGACGCAGCCGGGCAAGTTTACGCTGTCCGGCGACGGCATGTGCGTCGGCTACGACAGCGGCGACGCAGTGAGCCAGGAGTACACGACGCCGGGCACGTTCAAGGGCGGCCGAATCTTCGGCCTCGGCGTTACCGTCGAGAAGGGCCAGTATCTCGACTTGCAGAAGGAAGCGCAGCGGATGATGATGGCGCAGTAGCGAACGGACCCTTCCAGGATGCGACGTCGCCAGCGGCAGTGTGCGGCGCTGCCGCTGGCGGCGCTTCTGATCGCCTCACCAGCCTACGGTCAGGTCAGGGGCATGTACTCACCGGGCTCGACGCTCAGCGCCGGCGGTTCCGTTCCTGATCCGGGCCTTTCCTTCATCGATCAATTCTGGTCGAACACGTCGGACACGCTGAAGGGTCCTCGAGGCAGCGCGCTTCCGCTCGAGGATTCAGTCACGGTCTCGAGCAATACCGCCACGATCACCTACGTTCCGGACACCCGAGTGCTCGGTGCACGCCTCGCGTTGAGCATCAGTTTCTCGACGACGCGCGATTCGTTCCTCCTCCGTGATCCGCTGCCAGGCGGTCCCAGCCTCAGCGGGGGAGGGGCGGGGCTGACGAACACCAACGTGGTTCCCTTCGATCTCGGATGGCAGTTCGGGCGCGTTGATGTTCAAACCGGCTACGGCTTCTATGCGCCGACCGGGCGCTTCGTGCCAGGTGCAACCGACAACACATCCAGCGGGTTCTGGACACACTCGTGGCAGTCCGGACTCACCTGGTATCTGACGAGGAACAAGGCGACGCAGATCAGCGTGTACGACGCGTACTTGTGGAACACCGTCCAGGAAGGCACGGGGATTCACGCGGGAGAGAACGATTCCGTCGACTACTCAATTTCGCAGACGTTCGGCTTGACTGATGATGCTCGCTGGTCGCTTCAAGTCGGCGCTGCTGGCTACGGTCAGTGGCAGACGACCGAGAATCGCGGCCAGCTGCCGATTCGCGAGGCGCTCAAGTACCGCGTGAACGGCGGCGGTATTACGTTCAGCCTGTCCTCGCCGTTCCGCGGATTGTTCGTCGCCGGAAGTGCCCTGCATGAGTACGGAGCCAGAAACACCTTCCAGGGCCGCACGTTCACGCTGACCGCCGGAATCAACATCAGCTGATCCGCTCTTCTCAGGGCTGCACGTCGTCGCGCCTGAAGCTGAAGAGTCATGAACTGCGCAATGTCGTCCGTCCTTTGACGTTATAATGCGATCATTCATGTCCAAAGACGCCGAGCGCGGGGTCCTGGTCGTCGAAGACGATGTGTCGGTGCGACGCCCGCTGGTGAAATTCCTCGAGATGCACGGCTTCTCGGTTACAACCGCCGAAACGGCCGACGATGGGCTGGAAGCGTTGAGGAAAGAACGCTTCACCGCTGCGGTCGTCGACTTGCGCCTCAAGCGCGGATCGGGCCGTGATGTGGTGGTCTCGGCGCCGGCGGACATCCCCGTGATCATTTTCTCGGGCGTCCCGTCGGAGTCCGCGGAGCTCGAGCGGCTGCGTCCGCGAACGCGGCTCATCGAAAAGCCGTACTCCCTCGTGCTCCTCGTCGAAACGCTCGAGGAGATGCTGGCGGATTCGAGCGCCGCCGCCTCACAGAATCTTCATCCCTAGCGCAGACAGCGCCAGCTCGGTGCCGAGCTGAGCGGTGGTGTTCTGCATGTCGAGCGTCGGGTTCACCTCGACGAGATCCAGCGCCCGCAGCAATCCCGAGTCCGCGACGATTTCCATCACCATGTGCGCTTCGCGGTAGTCCAGGCCACCCTTCACGGGCGTTCCGACGCCGGGCGCGATGGACGGATCGCAAACATCCATGTCGAACGACACGTGGATGCCGGCCGTGCCGTTGCCGGCCAGGCTGACGGCCTGTTCGACGACCGAGGCGATGCCCTGGCGATCGATCTCCTTCATGGTGAAGACGTGTACGTGCGAATCGCGGACGGCGACCTTCTCGCGCTCGTCCAGATTCCGCACGCCGATGAGCACCGTGTGCGACGGCAGCACCTTCGGGCTGAACCCCCCGATCTTCGACAGCTCCGCCGGCTCGTCGCCGAGGAGCGCCGCGAGCGGCATGCCGTGGACGTTCCCCGACAGGGAGGTGGCGGGAGTGTTCATGTCGCCGTGCGCGTCGATCCACAGCAGGCCGATCGGCTGGTTCGCGCTCTTCTTCGCCCACTCGGCGGACGCGGCGACCGAACCGGCCGCGAGGCTGTGGTCGCCGCCGAGGACGATCGGCAGCGCGCCGGCGTCGAGAGACGTCAGCGACAGCTGATAGAGCTTCTGGCAGACGCGGGCGATGTCGCTGACGTACTTCTTGCGCTCGTCGCGCTGCTTCTGGGTCTCAGGAATCGGCGCGGCCAGGTCGCCCTTGTCGACTACGGAGTAGCCCAGGGCAGTGAGCCGATCGCCGAGGCCGGCGATGCGGAGGGCGGACGGCCCCATGTCGACGCCGCGCCGGCCGGCGCCGAGATCGAGCGGAACGCCAATCACGTGAATCGACTGCATGGTTGATAGTTGTTCGTTGTTAGTTTGCGGTTGTTGGTCGTTGGTTGTTGAGGAATTGTCGGATTGCCTGTGCCGTGCGGCGCGCGTCGGCCACGCAGTCCGGAATGCCGACGCCGCGGAAGCCGCTGCCGGTCACGAAGAGACCAGGGTGGCGCGCGAGGGCGTGCTCGATCGCGCGGAGGCGATCCATGTGGCCGACTTCGTGCTGCGCGTTCGCTCGTTCCCAGCGATAGACCCGCGTGAAAATGGGCGCGCCGGTGATCGTCAGCAGCGGACGCAACGCGCCCAGAGACGTTGCGACGAGTTCGGCGTCGCCTCGCTTCAGCGCATCGGGATCGCGGGCGCCGCCGAGGAACGTGCGCATCAGGACCTTCCCCTCTGGCGCGCGGTCGGGCCACTTCGACGACAACCACGAGGCGGCGAGGATGCCGGTATTCTCCGACCGCGGAACGACGAATCCCGATCCGTTCAACGGATGGCCGACCGCGTCACGATCGAATGCGAGCGCGACGGTGGCGACCGAGACGTACCGAACCTCGTCGCAAAGGCGCGCAAGCTCCTCGTCGCGCTCCCGGAGAATCGCCGCGACGGCGAACGCCGGAACCGTCAACGCAATCGTCCTGGCTTCGAAGCTCTCTCCGTCGGCGGTGCGGACGACGAACGGGCCTTGCCCCTCGATGGCGACTGCGCGCGTGTTGATGCGCAGGCGATCCGGGCCGAGCGCGCGCGCGAGCGCGCAGGTCAGCTCCGTCAGTCCTCCGGGCAGCGATCGGAATGCGCTCTCGGCTGCCGGCGCCGTGCGCATCTGGGCGGCGAACGCGCGCAGCACGCTGCCGTGGGTCCGCTCGGCATCCCGAAACCGTGGAAACACACTCTTGAGCGACAGGCGATCGACGTCGCCTGCGTGGATGCCGGCGAGGAGCGGTTCGGCGAGAAACTCCCTGGCTTCCGTTCCGAAACGCCGGCGCATGAAGGCGCCGATGGACTCGTCGCTCTCGCCGCGTCTGGCCGGCACGAACAGCTCGGCGCCCATTCTCAGTTTGCCGGGCCATGAAAACAGCCTGGTGCCGAAGAACGGACCGACACGCGTCGGAATGCCAAGGATGGATGCTGCCGGCAGCGCGTGCAGCCGCCCTTTCCGCTGGATGTACGCGAGGCGCGGCGGCTTCGTCGAGACGAGCCTGTCGCCGAGTCCCAGCTCCCGGCAAAGCGCGATCGCCTCGGGCTTCTGGACGAGGAGCGAGTCGGGTCCCGCGTCGATGGTGAAGCCGTCGAATTGTTCGCTGAAGATGACGCCGCCGGCGCGGCTGGACGCTTCGAGCACGCCGACGTACGCGCCGTCCCGCGTCAGCTGGTACGCAGTCGTCAGGCCGGCGATGCCCGCCCCGATGACAACGACGTCGAATGACATTGGTTCCGCTCGGCTAAGCCTCGCGCTCCGTACGCGTGGCTCCGACGATCATATCCTCGAGCGAACGAGATCCTCCAGCAGGGCAATGAAGGTAGGCGACGTGTTCAACGACTCGGTGCGGCGAAGCGACGAGGACAGCTCGCGGGCCGCCTGCGCAGCCTGGACGTCGATGTCGAACAGGATTTCAGTGTGATCGCAGACGAAGCCGACGGGGACGGCCAGGAATTTCCGGACGCCGTTGCCGGAC
>Ga0126377_10002218_pt1 | contig 13252 bp, 12 predicted proteins | sample PanSoiMetPlot_22_FD_92647 | JGI IMG/M metagenome (GOLD analysis project Ga0126377, IMG submission 92647) | Tropical forest soil microbial communities from Panama - MetaG Plot_22 | ecosystem: Environmental > Terrestrial > Soil > Tropical forest > Bulk soil | place: Panama | collected 2016-02-17
CGCGACATCGCGATCAGCCGACTTGCCAATGAAGCCGAGGCCGCTCGGGTATTTCTGAATAATCTTGTTGTAGCGGTCGAGGCTTGCGGAAATATCCTCATAGGCTGCGGCCGTCTTGATTGCGTCGGTTTTGATGGCCTCGGGCACGCCGGTTTCTTTTTCGGCTTGGGCAATTGCCTTCTCGAGCACCTCGTTAGGTCGCTTGGCTATGCGCCACACCTCGGCTTCCGTGCGCGCCTCGTCCAACGACATATTGCGGCCGCCGAATGTAATCCGCGGCTCGGGAATGCCAGGCCGGGCCGGCGGGCCGGCAGCGGCGGGGAGTGCCGCCGCAGCCTGTGGCGTCGCTGCCGCCGGTGCGGGTGCAGCCGCGCGCGGTGCTGGTGCCCCGGGTGATGCTGGCACGTCTGGCGCGACTAAGGGCGGCCGCGGCTGCAGCTCTGGCGGTAATGACGGCAGGCCGAATGTGGCAGCGCCGCTAGGCGTTGCTGTGGGTGGTGCGGCTGTTGCTGTCGGCTGCCCAGTCTGTCGCCGCATGTAATCGCGAATGCGCTCTATCTGCTCTAATTCCTCGCGGTTTTTGAAGCCGGTCATTTGTTGCTGGCGCAGATAGTCGAGGCCTTTCGTCGGCCCCATGCCGTAAATCGTCATCATTTCGGCCGGCGTCAGCTTGCCGGGGCCCCCAAACAATGGGTGATTAGGGTTGGGGACGCCGCCCGGGAACGCGTCGTTCCAAATCTTTTGGTCGGCTTCGTATTGCTGGCGGTCGCGTTGCGCGACTTCGGCCGCGCGCTGCTCTGCCGCCTTGGAAATATCGAGCCGCTGCCCCTCTTGGCCGACACGCTGCTGCTCGAAACCAACGCGCTGGCCTTCATAGCCAAGCCGCTCACGCGCTAGGCGTTGTTCCTCTTGCCGGTACGCCTCGGTTTGCTGCATTTGCAGCATACGCAGCCGCATATCGTCTTGGTGCGAAGTGGCTTGCGCGAGCACCGAATTATCGAGTTTGCCGCCGGCCAATAGCCGCAAGCCTTCCCACAATCCGATGTTGTGGGGTGAAAAGGCTTTGTCGGCCCAATTGGTAACCGGGCCCTCACCAAACATGTTGGCGAAGCCGCCGACAGGGTTGGCCATTGCGGGCGCCATGCCGCCGCTTGGCCCGCGGCGCTCGACTGTCGGCGCCGTGGTTGCCGGCGTGGTGTCAGTGGCCGGCACTTGCGCTGGCTCGGGCTGGCCATAGGGAAACGGATTGGGGGGAAAGTTGTATTTTTCTTGTACCTCGGGCGCCAGGTCGAGCGGGTTGACCGGGTTGGGGTTGGGCGGCAGCGTGAAGGCACCCATAGGCGCCGCAGTCGGCGGCGTGAACTGTGCCGGGTTGGTCGGATCAATCTGCCAATGCATCGGGTCGGGGCCGCGCGCCCCGATGCGGTTGCGCAGGTTCTTAAAACCTAGGCGCCGCTCGGCGTCGGCGGCCACGTTGGGGTCGAGGTAGCTTGTCGGCTTGCGCGCGCTTTCGCCGTACATATCCCATGCGAGCGGCTGCGCAACGTTCTGCTGGCTTTCCGGGTTGGCGTTCCAATTGAAATCCATCGCCTGCCCGCTTGAGTGCAGCGATGGCGTGGTGGTGCCGGCGATGTAGCGAAACGGCGTCTTGCCGCCCGACTGCGCCGGATCGATAGCGAAACCGCTCCGGCTCAAATGCTCCATTAGCTGGCGCCAACGCTCTTGGTCTTGCATGCCAGACAGCGACACGCCGGTATAGTCAACCATTTGCGTTCACCTTAACCGTAAGGCCGCCAAGGCAGCGCGCCAGCGGGCGCCGCCGTGCCGGTAACAAGGCCGCCCATGCTGCTGAACGGCGAACCGCCGCCCATCATGCCGGCGAAGCCGCTCATTGGGTTCATTAGGCTGGCGGCCGACATCAACCCGCCCATTAGGTATTGGCCCATGCTCGGCGTTGTGGTCGTCGTCGACTTGCTGTCAACAGTCCCCTCTTGCCCCATGCTGCCGACGCCCATTAGGCCACCGCGCAGCCAATCAAGCGCCGCACCACGCGATGCAACGTTGTAGGCCGGCGCCATCTGCGCCGCCGCCTGTAGCTGGTTCATGCCTTGGTTGTATTGCTGCAGATAAATTGGCGCGGCCGCCGACATCATGCCTTTGGCGAGATTTTGTTGCATATCGCCGCCGGTTAAATTCCCGCGCCCGGCCTTGGCTGCCATCGTGTTGAATTGCGATGTGACATCGCCGATTGCGCCTTGCACGTACGGTTGCAAATAGGGGTTGCTGGCGGGGTCGAGATATTTGCCCGATAGCACGTTGCCCATAAAGTCGCGGCCTTGCTGCAGCATGGGATCATTGGCCATGCCGGTGTAGGCGTCTTGCATCTGTGGAATGGTCGCAAGCAACGGCTCGCGGGTGCCCTTGAGCGGCCCCATGTCCGTGTACTGGTGCGAGGTTGTGCTGCTTTTACTTGAGCCCATCGTCCAGCCTCATTTCCACTATCGTGCGCACCTTGTGCCAGCCGTCTGCCTTCACCAGTCGTTGCCAACCCTCGCGGCCGCCGCCCTCGAGACGCGCGCAGCCGTGCGCTCGCGCCCATGCCTTGATGGTTTCGACAAAGTGCCGCCACGTCTCAAAGTCGTTGCCGGCCACCACGACGAGGTTGCAGGCCTTGCCGCGCACGCTGTCGGCAAACTCGGTAACGACGCAGCCGCGGGCGGTATTGCACTCGTCGTCCCAGAACAGCCAAAGCTGCATCTCGTCGCGGTCTAGCGCTCGCCGCACATCATCGGGCCCGATGTCGGCCTTGCCCTTAACCAGCGCGCCGGCCACCCATATGGCGACGAGCGGCCACGCCTTCGCGATCATGCGCGGCGGCAACAGTACAGCGCGCATCAATAAATCACGTTGGTGATTTTGCTGCCGGCCTCTAGCGCCTCATAGCCGTGCAACTCGTCCGGCGCGAACCGCAGCCACGTGCCGGGCCCGACGACGGCCTCGCTTTGTGTCGACGGGCGCAGAATGCGCAAGCGCCCCTTGCGCACAAAGGTAAAATGCGCCTCGCCCTCGGGGTGCGAATGGATTGGCAGATGACTGCCGACATCCGGAAATTCGAACGTAACCCCGCGCAACGCGCCCCACTGCCAGCTGTGCACCATTGGCGGGTTAATCGACATCGGGCGCACCGGCTAGCTGTGGCGGCGGTGGGGTCGGGTCGACAAAGCTAGTGCCGTCCCATATCCAGCCGATGCCGGCAATGTCAGTGGCAATGACGGTTGTCCCTGTCGGCGGCCGCCATTGCTCCTCAGTGGGCAACGTCGGGTCAATCATCACCACGTTGACAACTACGCCGGCCTCATCAACGACGGCGCAACGGTTCACAATAGGTTGGCCAGTGTCCAGCAATCCAAACATGTTTGTCCCTTACGCAAACCAGAACAGCACGGCACCACCCGGTGCGCCGTTGCCGCCGGCCGCACCGGCAGCCGTCGAATTAGAGCAGCCACCGCTACCGCCGCCGCCAAAACCAGTGCCGGCATTGCCGGTCACATTGGTGCCGGCAGCGCCGTTGTTGACCGTCGCCCCGCCCGCGCCCAAACCAATGCCGGGGTCGCCGCCAATTGATGCTGTACTACCGCCGGGCCGAAACGCGATGCCAGCTTGCCCCGTGTGGTTGCTATCGCCGTTGGTGGCGGTGCCACCTGCGCCACCCGCACCCACTGCGGCATTGCTTAGCGCGCCCAGTGCGCCACCCGCCGCCGTTAGCGTCGTAATCGACTGCGTTCCACTGGCGAGCGTCGTATTACCGCCGGCCGTACCATTGGCTGGCGTCGCTGCCCCGCCGGTCCCATTGGCGCCAATGGTGAGCGCCAAGGTCAGGCCAGCCGTTAGCCCTGATAGGTATTTCAATAGGCCGGCACCACCACCGCCGGGGCCGCCGGCCGCAGTCGTGGCAATACAGCAAACCGTTGCACCCTTAGCACCACCGCCGCCGCCTGCGCCGCCAACAAGGTATACAAACAGCTTGGTTACGCTAGCTGGAATTGTGATTGTCGCTGACGCGGTGCGCACCTCGACTGCCGGCGCAGCGCCGCTCGTTGGTGGTGCCGCCCAACCGCCGCTCGCGCGCAGGAACTTGCCCGCCGCTGCGTCGCCAGCTGCCGGCGCCGGCACCTCGCCTTTGACACCACCGCTGCCGCTGTCACCGACGAAAGCCGCAATCACGGCGGCCGCCTGCGCCGGGGTCAGGTCTTGCTCTGACCCAGTGCCGGCGCCAACCGCGCGTCCTTTGATGGTGCTATCGGCCATGTCAGCCGCACCGCCGGCACTATCGAGATAGTCACCTTTGCGCAGTTCCTTAATTAAATCCTGCGCCCACAAATAAAGCTGCTCGGGCGAATTGCCTTGTGGGTTTTTCCAGCGTGGATCAAGTGTGCCCACGTCTCATCGCCTCATAAGCTTGCCAGGCCTTCGCCTCGTCCATTTCCATAGCCACGCGTTCGTCAATCCAAATCGGGCCGCCGTTGGGTGAGCGGCGCCAAGCGTTGCGATAAGTGCGATCAGCGGGCACGTCGGATATGTCCCAAAGCTCGCAGCCGGTGCCGCGGTGTGCACAATCGCGGTCGCGGATGATGGCGAGCGCCTCCGCCTCGGTGCAGCCGCCGAACTGCATAGCCATCACAAAGCGCCTGGCGGCGTCGGCATCGTGGCCGGCCTCAATCTGGCGCTCTAACTGCGTCTTGAGGTAGCCGCGCGGGTAGCTGAACCAATAGCCGCCGCACGACATGGCGCGAATACAGTCCGCTGCCGGGTGACAGATAGCGACACCGCCGGCATGCGGCGTGTAGACGATGACTTTGCGCATTACTGATCGCCAAGCGCCACAGCGCTGCAGTAAGCGCTGTCAATAAAGTTGTTGTCGTTGTTTGAGAACGACGCCACGAATGTGGTTGTCGTCGGCCCCTCGCCATTGTTTGTGCTCGGCCATGTTCTCGGGCTGATCATGCCCTGACAAAGCGCGCATATTGCATATGTGGCCGCACTCATCGCGGTTGCCAGCGTCACGCGCGTTCCACCCGCACCGACGTCGGTAATCGATGACACGCCATAGCTTGCATTCAGCGCTTGCGTGCCGGTTTGATTGAATTGCGCCCACGCCTTTGGGTGCCCGGGGTGCCACTTCTGACCAGCCGGCGTCACTATGATGCTGCCGGTTTGCGCCTCGGCCTCTGCCTGCGTCGCTGGCCGCAGCAACATCTCGCCGCCGCTATCCCTCATATAAGCCAAACTTGACACACCCGCGCCGTCATCTTTGGCATACAAGCGCGCCGTATTGGCGGCCGGCGTGCCCGGCGAAGCGTTTTCGGTAAAATCAATGTACTGGCTAACGGCAATGCTTACGGCCGGCGAACTGACTACGGCCGGCGCCGAAATCATAAACCAGCAATCCGGCGACGCCTTGTAAATCACAACGATGGGCTGATCGGCAATAATATCGCCAGTGGTCAGCGCGGCGCCGTTGTAACGCTTGATAGACTTGGCCCCTAAGCCGTTGAGATTGAGTGTTGTCGCACCGCTAATGGAAAAATTGGCCGTGAACACCATTACCAAGTTATTGAACATTGACGTAATGGCGCGGTTGGACGTGATCGCGAACGCATTAGACGAGCCGGACGCAACAACCGATGCGTCGGTATCTTTATACCAGCGCGCAAGCATACCCTCGTCTTTGCGCCCGGCATCATTGACGGCGCTAAATCCCATGTTCTCCGGCCAGCGACCGACGTTGTTGTCGTCAACTGTCAATAGGTCTTGCACTTCAGCCATTATTAGCGGCTCCCCGTCGGTGTTGCCGTGTAGTGCACGCCCTCTGCTCGGCGCCAAGTCGCGCCGGCCGTGATTTGCTGGCGAACGCGCAGAAAGCGCGCATCAATGCGCTGCGGACAGTAACCGGCGCGGTTCATTTGCGTCGGGTTGGTAAAGTCAATCGCGGCACCCGGCAGCGCGTGACGGTGGCCAATCGACGCCGAGATTGCGCCTTGTTGATAATCGCCGAGCGGCCAGACTTCCGTCAGCAGCGCACGCTTGCCAGGCATCGCTTCAAACTCTTTGGTATCAATGGTGGCGGCTCGAGGCGCACCCGTAAACAATCCAAGCGCGTGGCTATTAACCTGGAAGCCGGCTAACCGGATGCGGCGATCATCAAACGACGCGCTGTCAATATCGTTGGGCGCAACTGCGCCGTCCAAATTATTGGCCGGGAATAGCAGGTTGAAATTATCAACCGTGAACGGCTCCGCGGGGGTATCAAACAGAAACTCAAGCGGCAACACGTCGTGCGTCCATCGCCCGTCTTGAATGGAATAGATAAGCAGCTCGCTGATTAGCTGCGCGCTGCCGGTCGGGAAACCCCACACCACGATTTTGCGGGCGTAATCGATGCCGCATGATATCTTGTGCCGGAAAGCGTAGTTGAGATTTGACGTAAAATAGTTGTCCACCTTGCCATAGCCGATGGGCGTGCTCGATTGGCCATCAAATGCATAAAACCCATCATCCGACGCGTAAAATATAATGCGGCCCCACGCCACCGCCGCGTTGCGCGCAACGGCACCGCGAGCTTTTTCGACATAATCTTGGCCAAAATCCCAGATTACCGGCGGCCCAACATATATCGCACGTCTAATTGCGCGCTCTTGAAATATCGCGGCGTAATCCAGGCCAATAAGGCACATAATCTCCCCGCGTTCCTGATCGAGCTCTTGATTGCCCGCCTGCGTAACGGGATCGGGCACCCAATCGGTGCAATCGCCGAACGCGGACCAATACACGGTGAAATCTTTGCCCAACCACACAAACTCACTAACGCGGGCAACGCTCGTTGCGCCGTGCGGCGGCGATCCGGCGAGGTTGCCGAAATCGGTGCTGGTGCCCATGATGTAATGTTGTGGGTCGACGTTGGCGCTCACCCCGATAACGTTGTTGCCGAACTGGCAGAATTGCCAAGTGTCGCTGTCGCCAACCGCATAAAACCCCGGCTTGGACAGGTCGACGGCTTGGCGGCTTTCGAGCCGATAGAGCCGGTTAGCGTCGCCAAAGAAAATATGTGGCGCCGTGTCGTTGTCATAGAACGTATCGGCACCGAGCACGACATTGGCGGCACCGCCGCCGTAGCTGTAAGCGGTCGTGCGCAGCGATGCCGAGAACCCCTGATAGAAAGGCGCGGTCGGGACCGTGAAACCGGGGTTATAGGCGGCGGTCGGCGGCGTAAATGGAGCGGTCCAACGTGCAACACCAACCGACAACCGAAACTCGTCAATCCAGCCCACCCATTCGGTGCCGGATTGGCTGGCGCGACCAACCTCAAACTGAGACGCACTGTCTTGCACCGATGCGCTAAAAGCCAAGTCGCTGCCATCCTGCACCCCATCAATAAACATCCGCATGATATTGCCGGTGCGGATAACGGCGATGTGGTGCCAGCCGGTGTTGACTGTGTCTGTAAATACCCGCCCCCCGAAAATGGCGGAGAGACTTGAGCCATCCGAAACCAAGAAATTCATGTGGCCATTATTGTCGCGGTAGATGCGAACAGACGACGTTGCCGCGACCATGCCACCGTTGTTTCCCTGCCCGCACAGGCCGGGGAATATGCCGGTTCCGGTGTTGCACCTAAACCAGCACTCAATCGTGAAATCGCTGCTGCCCAGCGTCAAAAACCCGCTATCACCAGTAAAAATACAATCCGACGACGCACTGCCGTTAAACAGCGCAGAGGCACCACCAAATTTTGATTGCGCGGTGTCGACTTGCGCGGTGCCTGCTGCTGTCCAAGCATGGCCTGGCGGTGCGTGATCAGGAAACAGCGTCGAGCCGTCCGCGCCGTTCATATGCAACAGCAGTCTGGTAAAGCTGTCGGGTAGGTCAGCGGTGGCGGAATACCTGTCGACCCCGACGCTTAAACGAAACTCGTCAATCCAGCCGGTCCACAATGGGTTGAAGGCACTACCGCCGCCAAATTCTCCGGCGGTGGCAATGCCCAGGACGGCGGCGCTATCTTGCACCGCGCCCGCCACCGTGTTGCTTGCCTCTAAAAGGCCGTCGATATACAACCGGAACGTATTACCCGACCGAACGCACGCAATATGATGCCAGCCGGTGTTGATTAGGTTTGTGAATTGCGTTCGTCCCTGCGTCGATACTTGTGCGCCGCCGATCCAAACATCAAACGACAATACATTAGCGCTTGTTCTATAAATCATCCAGGCGCGGCCGGCACTCGATCCGGTGTTGTCGCCTTGCCCGGCCAATATAGCAAAGCTGCCTCCAGTCGCGTTGCATCTAAACCAACACTCAATCGTAAATGGCGCACTACTCAGCGTCAAAACCGCGTTATCGGGCGTAGTCAGGTAATCCCCGGTCCCATCAAACAACGCGGAGGCGCCGCCGAATTTAAACTGTGCGGTGTCGACTTGCGCATTGCCGTTTGCGGTGAATGGTAGGCCATAGATGCCGTGGTCGGGAAATTGTGTAGCAAATAACGCCCCATTCATGTGCAACAGCACATTGGTGTTGTTGTCGGGGTTGTCGACGCCGGCATATCTGTTGATGCCGACGCTAACGCGGAACTCGTCAATCCAACCGACCCAACCCGCAACTAGGCCGGCGCCAATGCAGCCAACACCAAGCACGGATGGCTCGTTGATTGTGCCGGCGAGCACTGACGTAGTCTCAAGCAGGCCATCGATATAGAGGAGTAGCGTTGAGCCCGTGCGCACAAGAGCGAGGTGGTGCCAGCCGGTATTGACGGTGCTGGTAAAAACTGTGCGCGCTATCGCGCCAATGTTGGTGGTGCCGTTCGATAGCTCCATCTCGATTGTGTCAGTCGTCTGATTGCGGTAGCAAAACCACCCGCGATCACTGGCGCCGGTAAAGCCGGTCGCCTTGCCGAACATACCTTTATGGCTCAGCGCATCGTGCGCCACGTTGCATTTGAACCAACAATCAACGGTGAAATCGCCGGCACCAAGCGCATAGTCGGCGTTATTGGGCGTCGAGATGTAGTCGCCTGGAGTGACGCACAGCAGGGACGCGCCACCAAATTTACTGTCCGCCGTATCAACTTGCGCGGTGCCGGTGCGCGTCCAGACGTGGTTGGCGGCGGCGTCGTTAAACGTGGTCGAGGCGTCGGGCCCATCCATGTGCAGCAACACCTTGGTGTAGCTGTCGACGTCGGACGGCGGCCCGTAAGTTTGAATATCGGGAAATGGCGCGTATTGGCCGGCAACCGAATAGACGCCTTTGGCTTCGGCGGTAGGGTTGGCGCGGTCGGATTTGTCCGGCTGCCATTCGTCAAAGCCAATCGGGTTGGGGTTGGCCATTTACAGGTTCCACGCGCGTTGGGTGCCGGTAAAGGTCTTGGCCGCCATCTTGCGTTCAAGCTGCCATTGCGCCTCTTCAATGGCTTCGGAGGCGAGCGCCTTGCCGTCGGCGTCGCGCAAGATGTCGCGGTACAGCATGAATTTCGCTTGCGCGCGGATTAGCGCGGACGGCGGCACGCCGCTCGTCCAAGAGTTGGTGTCGCTGTCGTTGACGAGCGGATGCGGCCCGAGCCGGCCGAGCGCGTCAATGTTGAGCGAATAAACCGCATCGGGCACCGGGAACAGCCGGAGCTGATTGCCGTGCGCAAACGCGTAGCTGTCGGGTTGGCCAAGATACTGCGACGCCGGGACCGCGTTGCGGTCAAACCATTGCATTGTGCGCGCCGTCAGCGGGTAAAACGAGTTGCCGACGGTGATTGTGATGCTATCCAGCTCTAGCACCGCCTCGCCAGTCTGCAGTGCGGACCCGTCATTAAACAGCAACGTCGGCGCGGCTATTTCGTAATATTCCTGCGCGCGCACGGTCCGGAGCAAATAACGCCGCTCGTTAAAGTGGAAGCGCTCGCCTTCCCACGTGACGATTGCATCATTGATGGCGTTTTTGATTTGCGACGCTAGGTCATCGCGCACGATTTCATCCGCAATGCGCTGCTGCATGATCAGGAACGTGGTCACGCGTCACCTCAAACGAAAAAGGCGCCAGCCGAAGCTGGCGCCAGTTTCCTGGGCACTCGTTATGGGGTTTCGTCCGGCGGGATAAAGCCGACTTGCAAGTCGGCCGTGCCCACCGTGCCACCCGTGACGGTGAACGTTGCCAACACCTCAATATCGGTGTCAGGGCAAACCGTAGTGCCGGCGACGAGCGCATTTGAGGTAACGCCCGTCGCGGCAAGACCGTTTGCCGCCGATGCCACGATGCCGGCAAGTGTGCCGGTAACGCCGAGCGAGAACACCGGCGTTGTGCCATCAAACGCGACGCGCACCGCGGTTAGCGAGTTGATGATATTAGAACCGGCCGGGATTTTCCCGACCGATATTGTTTGCGATGCGCCGCCAGCGCGAGTGAAACGCCTACGCAAATAGGCGATTTGCTGACCGACCGGTTTACGGGCTGTTGAACCTGCTGCCATGTCCGTTACTCCATTTAGCTGACGTTGCCGGCAATGGCTTTTGAGGACATAACAACGGTGCCAAAATCGACGCTGTTATAAACCGACTTTTTAAGGCCAGATATACAGCCGGCTTTGACGCCCAGCTTGTTGCCGTAATCAAACATTTGCTCAAACCAGTCGTAACTATTTTTATCGTGGCCTTGGCCGAAACCAGCCACGGCACATTGCGCGCCACATAATATTGCACGACGAGCGGTAGTAACTGCGGTGCCGGAGGCAACGCTCGAAACACCCTGCGGCACGCGATAGCTTTCGTGGAGAATGCATCCATTGTAAGTGCCCAAAGCGCCCGTAAATAGCGGGTTTCTGGCACTTCCGGTGCCTTGCAAAAATGATTTTTGCAAGTCATACCACGTGACTTGCGCGGTGCTCGTGACCGGGAACGCGCGCAGCGAAGTGGTTTGGTAGGGGTGAATAAAAACGACAAACCATTTTTCGCCGTCAATTAACAACGGACGAATTGGAGGCGTGCCGGTTTTAGCTAATTCCACCGCCTTATCAATCAACGTCAACGTAAAAACGTCGGTGACACCGGCGGCACTGTTCATACCTTGGTCAGTGGTATTAGTTCCAGGCCAAACCTGCCGGGTTGGCGCGGTAATCGGGTTGTGGCCGGTATACCTAGTATCAGTTTGCGGCTGATAACCCGCAGCCTGATTGAAAAACCAAGTATCCCACCTGTCCGCCCACCAATCAGACAAACCCATCATGCTTTCTTCGCGAATAGAAAACGGAATTCTTTGTTCCGTCATTTTTCCTTCGCTGCGGACCGCATGCCGGAGCTGATTAATGATTAGATCGTCGGTATAGGTCGAAAGGCTTTCCTCGTTGCCTTCCTGCGTTGCGTCACCCTGCACGCCGTCGCCAGTTAGCTGCATGCGCAGCGTGACGCGGATACGGTCGCCGGGTTCTTTGTTGGTCTCGGGTTTGACTTGGATCATGGCGTCGCTGTCAGGACCCATGAACGTTTTGATATAGCATTTGCGCAAAGCTTCTCGAGCCAGCTTGCGGCTCCAAAGCTTCACGGCTTCAGCGGCATTAACGCCATATGCTGTGTCAGCCATGACTGGGCACACCTATAGTCAGCCCCCGGCCTTTCGCCGGGGGAGTTGATGGGGTTGGGTTGGGTGCGCGGCTGTCGTGCCGTGCGGACGGGTGTGCCTGTTTGTCGACACAGGCTGGACGAGTGCCGCGGGCTATCGCCCCCGCAGCCTTAGCGAACTGTTATTAGAGTTTGCCGGCCGCCTTCATGCGGTCCCACTCTTTGTCAAACGCCTCTTTGTCCTCAAGCCACAGCTCGGACAGGTCGTTTAACGTCATATCGTTGCTGCTCTTGCGCCCCTCGCCGCCGCTGATCGTCAGCGCGGCTTTCTGGCCGCGCTTGGCGGCCTCGATTTGGCCATTGCCGCGCCCCTTGCCGTTGGCGACGCCGTTTGGGGTCTTATAACCGCGCTCTTTGGCGGCGTTGTAATAGAGCTGCGCCGGGCTGATACCGAGTTGGAACGCGCGCTGCGCAATTGACGTGGCATCTTGGTGCAGCATAGCGAGCCGCAAATGTGCGGCGCTCGGCAGTCCCCATTGCCGGGCCTCTTGTTCCACAACGGGTGAGCCGTCCGGATACATATGGGCAAGCTCGGCCATGCGGTGTTGCCGGAGATAGTGGCAAGCCACGTCGTAGTCGCTGGCCTGCTGGCCATCGTCCGTGGTCACCGTCGGCGAGGTTTTGCGAAAGTCGGCCTCGGCGTTGCGAACGTGCCCCCAAAAAACTTGCTCCTCTTGCTGCGCGCGAATGTGCTCGGCCGTCTGCTGGCTACCGCGGTGGGTTTGCTCAAGCGCGCGCTCAAGCATTTCCGTGCGCGCTTGGAAGTGCCCGATTGGGTCCTCGTTGACGTCCGGAATTTTGGGCTGTGTCGGCTCGGGCTGTCTCGGTTGCTGCTGGCGCGAGGCGCGCAAATCATCAATCAGCTTGTGCACCGCCTGCATGTTTTCTTCGGCGCGGCGGCGTGCTTCGCGTTCGGATTTTAGCGCTGCGGTCTTGCCGCGCTCCGCGGCCTCGAGCTGCTCATAGGTCGGCTTAGGCCGGTCGGGCTCGGGCGTGGCGGTCTTGTCATCGTCCGGCTTCGGTGCGTCGGCCGGCTTGTCCTCGCCCTCTTGCTCGAAAACGGTCTTGTCGTCTTCTAGCTCGGCCGCCAGGTCGGCCCATTGCTTGCTGTCGTCGGGCATGTTCTGCGGCGCAGCGTCGTTCGGCGTCGGTGCCGCCGGCACCGTCGTATTCTCAGCCATGTGATTTGCCTTTAGGGGTTACAGAAAGCCGAACATTCTGAGGATGTGCATTTCCTCTTCCTCGTTCGGCGGCACTTGCCTGAGCGGCTTAGGCTTGGCAGGCGTAGCAGGTTGTGGCGCCACGTTTGCCACCTTTGCCACGGCAGCCTTGCGCGGCTTGGATGTGACAACCGGTGCCGGCGCTTCCGGCGGCCGCTTCAGCCGGATCGGTTGCTGGCCAATGTCGCTAAGCGAGCTTGGCCCCGAGGGAACGGAAACCGGATCGCCTTCGGTGTAAGGCTGCCGCGCGACTGGCTCCGGTTCCCGCTCCGGCTCGGGCTCGCGGATTGGCTCGGGCCGGAAAAATTCGGGGTCGTCGTAGCGGTTCGGGAACGGGAAATGGCGGCGCCGGCCTCCACCGTGACCGGCGCCACCGCC
>Ga0126377_10002219_pt1 | contig 13252 bp, 9 predicted proteins | sample PanSoiMetPlot_22_FD_92647 | JGI IMG/M metagenome (GOLD analysis project Ga0126377, IMG submission 92647) | Tropical forest soil microbial communities from Panama - MetaG Plot_22 | ecosystem: Environmental > Terrestrial > Soil > Tropical forest > Bulk soil | place: Panama | collected 2016-02-17
ACCCAGCGTTCGGCCGCGCGCAGCGAGTCGTCGACCGCGTAGGCGATGGTGCGGGCATCATCGGCGATCCGCCGCCGCAGCCCCTCCGGCCCGGGCAGGCTCAGCAACTCCGCGACGTCGTCGAGATCCTGGACGAAGAGCCGGTCGCGGCGGCGCCCCGTGACGAGGTGCAGGGCGTCGCGGGCGTCGAGCAGGCGGGTGTACGCGGCGCGGACCTGTGGTCGCCAGGCGTCGGCGACCTGGGCGTACGAGATCCCTCGGAGCACACGGACGTCGCGCAGCCCGCCGCGCGCCTCCTTGAGGTCGCCGTCGAGCAGGAAGGCGAGCTCACCCTGTGCCCGCCACCGCTGCGTGGTGAGCTCCCGCAGCACGGGCAGGTGCTGGCCGGCCAGCGCGCGCCACTGGTCGACGACCGAGTCGCGCAGTCGCTGCGTGAGCGCGGGGTCGCCGGCGAGGTGCCGGATGTCGAGCAGGCCGAGCGCCGCTCTCGTCTCCCGCGCGGCGACCGCCATCGCCTCCTCGTGAGTGCGCACGGAGTGGTCGAGCGTCAGCCCTGTGTCCCACACCGGGTACCAGATCCGCTCGGCGACGGAGCCGACGTCCTCGGCGCCGTCGTGCAGCAGCACCAGGTCGATGTCGCCGTGCGGGGCGCACTCCCGCCGACCGAGCCCGCCGAGGGTGAACAGGGCCACCCCGGGCGGCGGATCGGCGGCGTGGAAGAGACCGGTCAGCCAAGCGTCGAGCGCCGCCGCACGGCCTTCCCGCGCGGCGGCGCCCACTCCACCAGGCTCGGCTGGCCCTGTGCTGACGGCGGAGGGACCGGTCGGGCGCGGCGTCTCACCGCCCTCACTGACCGGTCCCCCCACGGTTGTCATCTGTCGTGGTGCTACAGGGCGTCCAGGCCACGTTCGCCGGTTCGGACCCTGACCACCTCGTCCACGGAGGTCACCCATACCTTCCCGTCACCGATCTTGCCGGTTCGGGAGGCGCTGACGACCGCCTCGACGACCTTGTCCACGTCGAGCTCGTCGATGAGCACGTCAATGCGGATCTTGGGCAAGAACTCCACGGTGTACTCAGCGCCGCGATAGACCTCCGTGTGGCCTTTCTGGCGCCCGTACCCCTGGACCTCGCTCACGGTCATCCCGGATACGCCCATTGCGTGCAGCGCCTCCTTGACCGCGTCGAGCTGGTGCGGCTTGATGACCGCCGTCACGAGCTTCATGCCCTGAACCCTTCACGACTGCACCGTCAGGCTACACGCCGGCGTGAGCGCCCGCGGCAGACGACGTGGTCGGGGTGAAGGACTCGTACGCCGACTCCTTGTGCAGGTGATGGTCCAGCTCGTCCTGGTGCTCGTCCTCGACTTTGAACAGCCCCACGAACCGCAGGAGGTAGCCGACCGCGAGCGCCACGGCGAACGACCAGACGCTCACGATCGCGGCGCCCTGGAGCTGCGCGACGAGCTGGTCGCCGCCGCCGCCGTAGAACAGGCCCTCCTTGCCGAAGCCGCCCTCGTTCGGCTGGAAGACCCAGCCCGCCCTGCCGGTGGCGAAGAAGCCGATCCAGAGGCAGCCGATCCAGCCACCGACGAAGTGGATGCCGAAGACGTCGAGCGAGTCGTCGACCCTGAACAGATACTTGAGGCCGACGGCGAGGCAGCACAGGGCGCCCGCGACGACGCCGAGCAGCGCCGCCGACCACGGCTCGATGAACGCGCAGGCCGGCGTGATCGCGACCAGCCCGGCGACGGCGCCGGAGGAGGCGCCCACGAGCGTCGGCTTGCCGCCCTTGATCCACTCCACGATGATCCAGCCCAGCAGCGCGGCGGCCGTCGCGACCTGCGTGTTCACGAACGCCACTGCTGTGGTGCCGTCGACGGTCTGCTCCGAGCCCGCGTTGAAGCCGAACCAGCCGAACCACAGCAGTCCGGCACCGAGCGCGACGAACGGCACGTTGTGCGGCTTGAAGCTCGCCTGGGGCCAGCCCAGGCGCCTGCCGAGGACTATCGCGAGCGCCAGTGCCGCCGCGCCGGCGTTGATGTGCACGGCGGAACCACCCGCGAAGTCGAGCTCGCCGACCGTCGCGCCGAGGTAACCACCGCCCCAGACCATGTGGGCGATCGGGATGTAGGCGAGGGTGAACCAGGCGGCCGCGAAGATCAGCCAGCCGATGAACTTCGCCCGGTCCGCGATGCCGCCGGAGATCAGGGCGACGGTGATGATGGCGAACATCATCTGGAAGATCAGGATCACGTAGGTCGGGATCGTCGCGTTGGCGACCGGGAAGGCGTTGGGGTAGCCGAACAGACCCGGGAAGCTGTGGGTGCCGAGGTACGAGTTCCCGGCGCCGTCGGTGAAGTCTCCGATGAAGCCGGCCGTCGAGTCGTTCAGCGGCCTGTCCTTGCCGAAGGCGCCGGCCCAGCCGTACAGCAGCCAGAGGATCGAGATGAGCCCGATCGACGAGAAGCTCATCATCATCATGTTGAGGACGCTCTTCGACCGGTTCAGGCCGCCGTAGAAGAAGGCCAGACCGGGGGTCATCAGCAGCACAAGCGCGCTCGACACCAGCAGCCACGCGGTGTGGCCCGTGTCGACGGCTGGCGCTACGTCTTCAGCCAGCAACACTATGCAACTCCCTATGTATGAGGACCGCCGCCGGCACGGGCGTCGCTGCCGGACGCCGGTTGGGCGGAACTCTCTCTGACCCCTGTTTCACGCGGGGTCTCCCCCGGGTTTCCGGACAGTCACTCCGTGTTTCGGGCGTGTGACGCCCGGCGCACGCCCCGCGACAGCGCACCCTCTGCGGAGCGTGGTCATCGCCCCTGCGACCAGACCCTCGCTCGTTGACCATGGTGCCGGTTGGCCCTTCCGATTAGCATTCGGCCATGTTCCCTGCCGCCCCAGCCTCGACCGGTGCACCGACGAGCCGGCGTTTTCATCCATCGCGGTCCATAGCCCGCCGAGCGCTCTCGCTCCTGACACCCGCGGTGCTCGTGGCGGCGGGGCTCGCCGCCTGCGGCGATGACGTCGACCCGAGCACCTTCCCCGACGGCGCGACGCTGATCAGCGAGTCAGCGACGGCGATGGCCGCCCTGCAGACGGTGCGCTTCGAGGTGACCCTGGACCCGCCGATCGGCGACGTCCCGCTCGCCAAGGCCGATGTGACCCTCACCGACAAGGGCGAGTCCGCGGGCGATGTGCAGGTCGTGATGGGTGGACAGCTCGTCGGCGTCTCCATCGTCGTGACCGCCGACGGCACGAGCTACCTGAAGTTCCCGGGCACCAACTGGGCGCAGGCGAACCTGCTCGCGGACGTCTACGACACCACGGCGATCCTCGACCCGGAGCGGGGCGTCGCGAAGCTGCTCTCGACCGCGACGAGCGCGCAGACGACGGGCTCCGAGAAGGCCAATGGCATCGACTCCTGGAAGGTCGAGGTTCACCTCTCGACCGAGGTGGTCGAGCGGCTCGTGCCGGCCCAGATGCCCGACGAAGGGATCACGGGCACGGTCTGGATCGACAAGTCGAGCAAGCGCCTGGTGAAGGCGACCATCTCGGCGCCCGCAACCGAGGCCAGCGAGGCATCGGAGATCGTCTTCTCGTTGAGCGACTTCGACAAGCCGGCGGACATCAGTGCACCCACCAACTGAGGCGGCACCGGACGCCCCGGGGCCGTTGACGCCCCGGGCGCGCCGGACCGCGATCGGCGTCGGGGGCGCGGCGGTGCTGCTCGCCTCTCTCGACGCCTACGTGGTGGTGACGATCCTCACCGGCATCGCCAAGGACCTGTCCATCGCGATCAACGACGTGCAGCGGTACACGCCGATCGTGACGGGGTTCCTCCTCGGCTACGTCGCCGGCATGCCGCTGCTCGGCGGCCTCTCCGACCGCCTCGGCCGCCGCACCGTCATCCTGTACTGCCTCGGCGGCTTCGTGGTCGGGTCCGTGATCACGGCCGCATCGATCCAGATTGGGACATACCTCGACCTCGAACCGCTGCACATCCTGGTGGCGGGCCGGGCTCTGCAGGGCCTCGCCGGCGGCGCGCTGCTCCCGGTTACGATGGCGCTCGTCGCCGACCTGTGGGCCGAGGAGCGCCGGCCGCAGGTCCTCGGCACCGTGGGCGCCGCACAGGAGCTCGGAAGCGTCCTCGGCCCGCTCTACGGCGCCGCGCTGGCCGCCTGGATCGGCTGGCAGGGCATCTTCTGGATCAACGTCCCCCTCGCCATCGCCGGCATGGTCGGTGTCGCCTACGCGCTGCCCGGGAAGACCGCCGCGGGCTCGCACGGCGCGTCCCGCCAGAAGGTCGACGTGATCGGTGGCGTGCTGCTCGCGATCTCCCTCGCCATGCTGACGATCGGCCTCAACAACCCCGACCCCGAGCAGTCGGTCCTGCCCCCGAACGGTCCGCTGTTCATCGGCACCGGGGCCGCGGCATTCGTGGCCTTCCTGGGCTGGGAGTGGGCCGCCCGCACGAAGCTCATCGACCTCGCCGCATCGAAGAAGCTGCCGTTCTTCTCCGTGCTCGGAGCAAGCTTCATCGCCGGTGCCGCACTTCTGGTGACGCTTCTCGATATATCTCTCTTTGCCCAGGGCGTCCTGCGGATGAGCGACGAGACCGAGTCGGCGAAGCTGCTGGTCAAGTTCCTCGTGGCGCTCCCGATCGGCGCGGTGCTGGGCGGTCTGCTGTCGCCGAGGCTCGGCCTGCGCACCGTGGCGGTCGCCGGCTTCCTCATCTCGGGGCTCGCCTACTGGCTGGTCGCCGGCTGGCCCGCGACCGTCCTCTCCGAGCATTACGGCGTGCTGGGGCTCTCCCTGCCCCGCCTCGACACCGACCTGGCCATTGCCGGTCTGGGTCTGGGCCTCGTGATCGCGCCGCTCTCCGCCGCGATCCTGCGCGTCGTACCGGCCAGCCAGCACGGCGTCGCCTCCGCCGGGGTCGTGGTGGCCCGCTCCATGGGCATGCTCATCGGCTTCGCCGCGCTCACCGGGTGGGGCATCCACCGCTTCTGGGAGATCAACCGCGCCCTCACGGCTGACCTGCTGGCGGACGGGTTCACGGCGGACGAGCAGACAGAGTTGGACCGGCTGTACACGATCTCGCTCCTGCACGAGTACAACGAGATCTTCAAGGCCACGGCACTGCTCTGCGTGCTCGCGGCCGTGATCAGCATCGGCATCGGCACCCGCCGGGAGTCAGCGGCGCTCGCGGTCGATGCCAACAAGGCGCCCGCCCCCGTGGCGTAGGGCGTCTCCGACCGGGTCACCCGCCGCCGTACGTCCTGGCCAGAGCAGGCCGTACGGCGGCTCAGCGCAGGGCCGTCTCCAGGGCGGCTCGCTCTGCGTCGATGAGACGCAGATCCCGCACCGGCCGGCGCAGGTGTCCCTTGTGGACGATCCGGACGAAAGCGGGGTCGCCGGCAGCGGCCATGCGCCGGATCCCCTCCACGTGGTCCACGATGCGCGCCCGGATCGTGCCGACGAGCCTGTGCCGGTCGCGGGGGATGAGGCCGTAGGCGTCGGCGAAGAGGCGCAGCCGGCGCGGCCGGTCGGGGCTGTGCCAGCCCAGCGTCTGCGAGTCGCGGTCGGAGAAGACCGGCACCCAGGTCCACGCCGCGTAGGCGACGTCGTAGATGCGTGCGCCCGGTGAGGAGAGATCGAAGTCGATCAGAGCGAGCGTGTCGTCCGGCCGCCAGATCACGTTGTGTGGGGCGGCGTCGTGATGGCAGACGACCTCCGTGCCGGGCGGCGGCGGCCCGAACGAGCGCCAGACCGCCCCGGACGCCGGGCGGAAGCCGTACTGGGCGTCGTGGAACCGGCGCAGCATCGTAGCGACGGCGACGAGGGCCTCGTCGGTGACCCAGTGCCCCTGCAGCGGGTAGGCGCCGCACTCGCCCTCCAGGTAGGAGAGCACCTCACGACCCCGCTCGTCGATCCCGAGGGCTCGCGGCGCGCCGGTGAAGCCGACGGCCTCGAGATGGCGGAGCAGCGAGTGCACGGCCGGCGTCCACGGCCCGGTGTTGCGTCGGACGGTGTCCCCGACGCGCACGACCGTGCTCGTGTTACCGCCCAGTAGGGGGATCTCCTGCTGCGCCTGCTGAACCACCCCGCGACCCTCCGACCCGCGTCCGGCGACGCTTGCATGCCGGACGGCGTGACACCGTGGGGCCTGGAGTCGCCAGGCCGTCCGCCCAATCTAGCCGCCCGGTACAACCGGCGCCCCGGCACCACCACCCTGAGCGACTACTCACTGAGCAGCGCGTCGACGAAGACCTTCGGCTCGAACGGGGCCAGGTCATCCGGCCCCTCGCCGAGGCCGACCAGCTTGACCGGAATGCCGAGACGGCGCTGCACGGCGATCACGATGCCGCCCTTGGCCGTTCCGTCCAGTTTGGTCAGCACCACACCCGTCACGTTGACCACTTCGGTGAAGACGCGCGCCTGCTCCAGGCCGTTCTGTCCGGTGGTGGCATCGAGGACGAGCAACGTCTCGTCGACCGGGCCGTGCTTCTCCACCACACGCTTGACCTTGCCGAGCTCGTCCATGAGCCCGACCTTGTTCTGCAGGCGCCCGGCGGTGTCGATGAGCACCGTGTCGACGCCCGACTCGGTGCCGCGGCGCACCGCGTCGAAGGCCACGGCGGCCGGGTCACCGGCCTCCGGGCCCCGGACAACCTCGGCGCCGACCCGCACAGCCCAGGTCGCGAGCTGGTCTGCCGCGGCGGCCCGGAACGTGTCGGCCGCGCCGAGCACGACGGAGTGGCCGTCGGCCACGAGCACACGCGCGATCTTGCCGCAGGTCGTCGTCTTGCCCGAGCCGTTGACGCCCACCACGAGCAGCACGGCCGGCCGGCCGTCGACCGGTGTGGCCCGCAGCGTGCGGTCCGCCGCCGGGTCCAGCGCGGCGAGCAGCTCCTCGGCGAGCAGGTCGCGGAGCCCCGACACATTGGCGGTCCCCTCGACCCGGGCCCGCTCCCGGAGGCGGTCGACGATCTGGCGGGTCGCGTCGACCCCGACGTCCGCCGTGATGAGCGTGTCCTCGATCTCCTCCCAGGTCTCCTCGTCGAGCCGGTCCCGGGAGAGCAGTGCGAGCAGGCCGCGGCCGAAGATGTTCTGCGACTTGGACAGCCGCGCGCGGAGCCGGCTCATGCGCCCGACGGTCGGCTCCGGCGTCTCGAGGAGCTCCTCGGCGGCGGGCTCCTCGATGACGAGGGGCTCGACCTCGTCGACGATCGGCTCCTCGATGATGACGGGCTCGGCGGCCTCGACCGCCGCCTCCTCGACGACGGGCGCGGCCTTGCGCGCGGGCGCGGTCTTCGTGGGCCGGCCCGGCCGGGTCGGGGCGGTCGTCCTCGTGACGGGGCGACGACGCTCCTCGGTCACGTCGGACGGCGCGCGGCGGTCCCATCTGCGGACCACCGGCACGACGGCCGCGGCACCTCCCGCGATCAGCAGAAGGGCCAGGTACCAGATCTCGGCGGGCATGGCGTCAATCCTGTCAGACCCCACCCGCTCTAGCGGGTCTCCGTGGTGTCCACGTCCCGCAGTCGCTGGCTGATGACCTGCGTCACGCCGGAGCGCATCGTCACGCCGTAGAGCGCGTCGGCGATCTCCATGGTGCGCTTCTGGTGCGTGATGACGATGAGCTGGCTGCGCTCACGCAGCTGCTCCAGCAGAAGCAGGAGGCGGCCGAGGTTCACGTCGTCGAGCGCGGCCTCGACCTCGTCCATGATGTAGAACGGGCTGGGTCGCGCCCGGAAGATGGCGCAGAGCAACGCCACGGCCGTGAGCGAGCGCTCCCCACCCGAGAGCAGCGAGAGGCGCTTGATCTTCTTTCCGGGCGGTCGCGCCTCGACCTCGATGCCGGTCGTGAGCATGTCGCTGGGATCGGTCAGCACCAGCCGGCCCTCGCCACCCGGGAAGAGCACACCGAAGACCTGCTCGAACTCGCGGGCGGTGTCCTCGTATGCCGAGGTGAAGACCTCGAGGATCCGCTCATCGACATCCTTGACAACGGTGAGCAGGTCACGGCGGGTGGCCTTGACGTCCTCGAGCTGGTCGGAGAGGAACTTGTACCGCTCCTCCATCGCGGCGAACTCTTCCAGCGCGAGGGGATTCACCTTGCCCAGCAGCGTCAGGTCCTTCTCGGACTTCGATGCCCGGCGCTCCTGCACGGGCCGGTCGAAGGGGACCGGCTCCGGCGTGGGCAGCCCCTCCGCGTCGGCGGCGGCGATCTCGTGCGCGGACGGCGGGACCGGCACGAGCGGGCCGTACTCCGCGATCAGCGCCTCGCTCTCGAGGCCGTACTCCTCCTGGGCGCGCGCCGCGATCTGCTCGACGCGCATCCGCTGCTCGGCGCGCGCCACCTCGTCGCGGTGCACGCGCGACGTGAGGCGCTCGAGCTCGGTGGCGACGTCGCGGGCGGCCGTCCGTACGGTCGTCAGCTCGGACTCGCGGCCGATGCGCGCCTGCGTCACCGCGTCGCGGCGTTCGGCCGCGCGCAGCAGCGCGAGCCCGGCGCGCGAGAGGGCGTACTCGGCCCCGCCGATGACCGCGCCGGCGACGGTGGCGCCACGGGCCCGGGCGGCCCGCCGTGCCTCGGCCCGGGCGCGGGCCTGCATCTCCTGCTCCGCGGCGCGGAAGAGCGTGTCGGCCCGGCCCGCGAGCGCGGTGACCCGCTCCTCAGCCGTCCGGACCGCGAGCCGGACCTCGATCTCGTGCTGGCGCGCGGCGGGCACGGCGGCCGCGAGCTCATCACGCTCCACAGTGGACGGATCGGTCTCGATCGGTGACTGCTCGGCCGCGCGCAGCCGCTCCTCCAGGTCGCTGAGCCCGGCGAGGTCACGGTCGCGCGCCTGCTCCGCGGCGAAGCGACTCTGCGCGATGCGGTCCGCCTCCGCCTTCGCCGACCGGGCCGCGGCACCGAGCTCGGCGAGTCGGCGGCTCGCCACGTTGCGCTCCGCCTCGGCCGCCTTGCGGGCGTTCGCAACCTCGGCCGCGGCCGCGCGGGCCGCGGCCTGCTCGGCCCGGACCACGTCGAGCTCGGCGCGCAGCTGCGCGAGTCTGCCCTCCATCGCGACCCGGTTGCGGCGGGAGTCCTCGACCGCCGCCTGCACCTCGATGAAGCTCTGTGGCTTGCCCGAGCCGCCCACGGCCGCATAGGCGCCGAGCATGTCGCCCTCGGGCGTGACGGTGCGCAGCTCCGGCGCGTAGCTGACGATCGTCCGTGCGGTAGGCAGGTCCGGGGCGAAGACAATGTCATGGAGCAGCCGCACCACGGCGGGCCGCATGTGCTCGGGGGCCTCGACCAGGTCCAACGCCCACCGCGCGCCGTCGGGCAGCGCCGGCCGGTCGCCCTTCGCCGGCATGTCCGCGCCGCCGACGAGCAGCGCCGCCCGACCGCCGTCCTGTCCTTTCAACAGCTCGATGGCGGCCTTCGCACTGTCCACATCGGAGACAGCCACGGCGTCGGCCAGCGTGCCGAGCGCCGCGGCGAGTGCCGCCTCGTAGCCGGGCTCGACGGTGAGCAGCGCAGCGACCGTGCCGAGCAGGCCCTTGACCCGTGCGCCGCTCGCGAGCAGCGCGCCCGCGCCGTCCTTGCGCTGCAGGCCGAGGGCGAGCGCGTCCTCCCGCGCCTTCCAGTGCGCCGCCTCCTTCTCGGCGGCCCGCTCGAAGTCGCTCAGCTCCTTGAGGCGGGCGGCCACCGCCTCGGCCGCGGCGACGGCGTGGTCGTGGCGCTGCGCGAGCTCGTCCGTGCCCCGGTCGGCCTCGCTCGCCCCGGTCGCGGCGAGCTCGTACTGCTCCTGTGCCGCGGTCGACCGGAACTGAGCCTCCTCGAGGGCGGCGTCGAGCCGTGAGATCTCGTCGGCCGCGGCGTGCGACCGGGTGCGCATGGCGTTGACCTGGCCCACGAGCTTCGCGAGGCCCTCGCGGCGGTCAGCGATCGCGCGCACCGCCGCGACCAACGCGTGCTCGGCGTCGGCGAGGCGCCGCTCCATCTGCTGGCGACCCTCGACCGCCTCGTTGAGTCTGGCCTGGTCCTGCGCCAGCTCGGCGCGCAGCGTCAGCTCCTGCTCCCGCAGGGTCTCGGCCTCGGCGGTGATCTCCTCGGGGTCCCGACCGGGCCGCGTCTCGGGCTCCTCGGCAGTGAGGTTGCGCCAGCGTTGCAGCGCGAGCTGGTGGGTCGCGCGGAGACGTTCCTGCACAGTGGACAGTTGCAGCACGGTCTCCTGGGCGTGGGCCAGCTCGGGCGCGTCCTCAGCGAGCGCCACCTCGAGCTCAGCCAGACGAGTTTCGATCTCTTGATGCCTCGCCTCGACCTCGGCTCGCCGTTCCCGCAGCGCCGTCTCGTCCGCGATCTCCTTCTCCAGGGCCGACCGGAGGGTGAACAGGTCGTCGGCGAGCAGCCGCAGCCGGGCGTCGCGCAGGTCCGCCTGGATCGTGGCCGCGCGCCGGGCCACCTCGGCCTGCCTGCCCAGGGGCTTGAGCTGCCGCCGCAGCTCAGCGGTGAGGTCATTGAGCCGGTTCAGGTTCGCCTGCATCGACTCGAGCTTGCGCAGCGCCTTCTCCTTGCGCTTGCGGTGCTTGAGCACGCCGGCGGCCTCCTCGATGAAGGCGCGGCGGTCCTCGGGCTTGGCGTGCAGCACCGAGTCGAGTTGGCCCTGGCCGATGATGACGTGCATCTCGCGGCCGATACCGGTGTCGGAGAGAAGCTCCTGGATGTCGAGCAGGCGGCACGCGTCACCGTTGATCTCGTACTCGCTCTCACCGGAGCGGAACATCCGCCGGGTGATCGAGACCTCGGTGTACTCGATCGGCAGCGCGCCGTCGGTGTTGTCGACGGTGAGCGTGACCTCGGCCCGGCCCAGCGGCGGGCGGCCCGTGGTGCCGGCGAAGATGACGTCCTCCATCTTTCCGCCACGCAGCGCCTTCGCCCCCTGCTCGCCGAGCACCCACGCGATGGCGTCGACCACATTGGACTTGCCCGAACCGTTGGGCCCCACGACGCAGGTGATACCGGGCTCCAGTCGCAGCGTCGTCGACGACGCGAAGGACTTGAAGCCTTTCACCGTCAAGGTCTTGAGGTGCACGGTTCTCCGCGTTCGTCGCTCGGCCCGGTCTGTGCGGGTGCCCCCGCTCCTTGGGCAGGCTACCCCGCGGGGCGCTGGTTGACCCGGAACGACGCGCACCCGGCGGGACCCGCCGAGCTCAGCCTGCCCCGTGGCGCGGCGCGCGCTCGGCCCGGGTCCGGCGCAAAAGAATGCGCGCCGACGGGTGTCGGCGCGCGGTGTGTGCTTGCTGCGTATGGGGTTGTGTTGGAACTGGGGATCTAGGCGAGCGCCGGCTCCGCGATGTGGAGCAACTCGTCCGCGTTGGCGGCGTCAGCGACCAGGCGGTCGTTCTCCGCCCGGAGCCGCATCACCTCGATCTCCAGGTCCCGGACCCGCGTACGCAGGCGGGTGACCTCGTCGAGCAGGCGCTGTTCGGGCGCGCTGCCCACGTGGCCGTAGAGGGCCTTGGCCATCATCATCTCCTTGTCAGCGCCGCCGGATCTGCTCCGGTCAACGCGTCACTACCACTGCCGGCCGCACGGGATCTCGTGGACTCCCTCGACTGCTGGGCCGGGCTCCCTGCATGCGGGCATGGCAGGACGTGCCTGGCGACACTTCTATAGTCGCGCCGAGGTGCATGGTGAGTCAAGCCGACTACGGTGTCACACTCCCGGGGGACCGGTAACCGACCGTTCTGCGATGGTTTTCGGCCTATCGCCACGGCCAGATACGGATGAATTCGGCGGTTCTTCCCGAAAATCCACAGACCCGGCAAACGTAGCGTCAGGCGCTCGGCCTGCGGGGCCGCGGCTGGCACCGCGGGCAGAAGTACGACGACCGGTTCATGAACGGCTCGCGCCGCACCACCGCGTCGCACCGGGGGCACGGCTCGCCCTCGCGCCCATAGACAGACAAAGATCGGTCGAAGTATCCGCTCTCGCCGTTCACGTTGACGTACAGAGCATCGAAGCTGGTCCCGCCCTGCACCAGCGCCTCACCCATCACCTCGGTGACGTGGGCGAGCAGCCGGCGCCCGGCGGGGCGGGTGAGCCGGTCGGTGGGCCGGGCACCGTGCAGCCCCGCCCGCCAGAGGGACTCGTCTGCGTAGATGTTGCCCACACCGGAGACCAGGGTCTGGTCGAGCAGCGCCCGCTTCACCCCGGTCCGGCGCCGGCGCAACGCCGCGACCACGCGCTCCGGGTCGAACTGCGGGTCGAACGGGTCCCGGGCGATGTGCGCGATCTCCGCCGGCAGCGCGGCCCCGCCGAGTGACACCGCCATGCCTCCGAAGGTGCGCTGGTCGACGAAGCGCAGCTCAGGGCCCCCGTCCGCGAAGCGGAAGCGCACGCGCAGATGGGGACCGGGCGGCGCTTCCGCCCCGAGGAACAGCAGCTGCCCCGACATGCCGAGGTGGCCGACGAGCGCATCGTCGGAGTCGAGCGCGAGCCAGAGGTACTTACCGCGCCGGTGCACACCGGTGACCACGCGCCCGACGAGCACGGCGGCGAAGTCGTCACCGCCCGGAGCGTGCCGGCGCACGGCCCGCGGGTGCAGCACCTCCACCCCCGCGATGCGCCGGCCCGTAGCGTGCCGGGCAAGCCCCAGCCGTACGGTCTCGACCTCCGGCAGCTCCGGCATCAGCCGACCGGAGCGTCATGGGCGACGGCGTCAGGTCCGGCCTCGTCCGCAACCGCGGTCGCCTCCTCGTCGCCCGCCGTCAGCGCCAGGAAGGCGGTCCGCGCGGCGCCCTGCTCGGCCTCCTTCTTGGTACGCCCCTGGACCCCGCCGTGCCGGACGCCGGCGACGACCGCCCACGCCGTGAAGGTCTTGGCGTGGTCCGGACCGGTCTCGGCGATGTCGTACTCGGGCACACCCAGGCCCATGGTGGCCGTGAGCTCCTGAAGGCTCGTCTTCCAGTCCAGCCCGGCGCCCAGCCGAGCGGCACGGACCATCACCGGGTCGAAGAGGCGGTGCACCACCTGGGCCGCGGTCTTCAGGCCGTACTGGAGGTAGACCGCGCCGATCACCGCCTCGAGCGTGTCGGCGAGGATGCTCTCCTTGTCACGACCACCGGTGGCCTCCTCGCCCCGCCCGAGCAGGAGGTAGGGGCCCAGACCGTACGTGCCGAGACCGCGCGCCACGTCGGCGAGCGCTCGCGAGTTGACCACGCTCGCCCGCAGCTTCGCCAGCTTGCCCTCG
>Ga0126377_10002220_pt1 | contig 13250 bp, 11 predicted proteins | sample PanSoiMetPlot_22_FD_92647 | JGI IMG/M metagenome (GOLD analysis project Ga0126377, IMG submission 92647) | Tropical forest soil microbial communities from Panama - MetaG Plot_22 | ecosystem: Environmental > Terrestrial > Soil > Tropical forest > Bulk soil | place: Panama | collected 2016-02-17
CTGTTAAGCGCTCGCTGACGCTCGCTGTTAAGCGCTCGCTGACGCTCGCTGTTAAGCGCTCGCTGACGCTCGCTGTTAAGCGCTCGCTGACGCTCGCTGTTAAGCGCTCGCTGACGCTCGCTGCAGAGCCGCATGTCCTTAGCCGAGATTCTCTAATCCCACCTACGGTTTCTGGTTGTCTCCGCGAAATCCGCGAAATCCGCAGCCATGCAACCTGGTTCTAAAAGCATTTTGAGCTACGGATTGCCCGGCTTTCGCGGAGGACAAATGAGAGCGCGGTGGGTTTTCTGTTCTCCGTGCCCGCTCTCCGTCATGAGCGGTCCTACTCGTTTTCCGGATGACGGACAACGGGTAAGAAAACTCACCACGGAGAACGGGCACACTGAGTACAGACAACGCGCAGTTCCTTCCCCCTCGAGAGGTGATTTGCTCTCAACGAAGACGTGAGAACTTCCTCTGTCCGTAGCTGAGAAGACGATCAAGCGTGGGCGACATCCGTCGCTCCCTCCAGGCTTCGTTCGCGCCGTTATCGACCGGGCGACGACGAAGGTCCAATAGTCGATTGGACACCGAAGGTTATGAGTAGTGGCACTGTCCCCCGTCGAGTGCTGCCGATTTCTCCGCGACGTCTTCCCGTCTCGCTGCACTCAAACCGATAATCCGGGTGTAGGAATATGTGAACGGGAGAGAGAGATGATCCTCGCCGACACTCGTCATCATCTGACACGCGACGATGCTCAGCTCGCGGCGCGCATCATCGCGCACGAGTCAATCGAAGAGCTGGCGCGACTCGAAGCGCTGCTCGCCGACGAAGGCATCGACGCCATTCTCGATGATCCGCGGCTCCCAGCCGCGCTCCTCAGACACCCTCGTGGAACGCGAGCGTCGCTCACGCTCTTCGCATACGTCATGATCCGCAACGCGATGCGACAGGCCGGCGAGTCGGACCGCGGCCTGGCCGACTACGTCGCATCGATCGTGATCCACTTCGGCTCCCGAGACGGCGCGTATCGCATCTCACCGGGCGACGACGAGATCTACGACGCGATCTACAAGCTCTGCGACGACATCAACGATCCCGACACGCGCCGCAGCTTTCTCGTCCGCACGCATCTGGGCAACTACGCGCTGTGGGTCAGCGGCATCTTCCCGGACTACATCGAGCGACGCCGGTGGAAACGCGGGGGCCCCGACCTCGAGTACTACGAAGAAATGGGGCGGAAAGGCTTCCAGCTCGCCGCGGATCACCGCCTCGCGGAGGAGCATGGGTTGGCGTCACTGTACGCGACGGCGGCTGACCGCTTCGGCGTGCTGCGGGCGGCGCTGAACGCGGTCAGTGATATGCTTTTCTTCCCGTCGGTGAACTCGCCCGAGCGTCTCATGCGCCAGGTGCGCGACGAGTCGCGGTGGCGACAGGGTTGACGTCAGTCGCGCCCGGTCGCGCGCACCGCACGTGCGAACGCCTCGAACAAGCGGCGATCCCAGTTCTCCGGCGTGCCCGTGAGCTCCTCCGGATGCCACTGGACGCCGAGCATCCACCAACCAGACTCGCGCGGCTCGACGGCTTCGATGATTCCATCATCGCTGCGCGCCGTCACGCGCAGCTCGTTCGCAGCCCGACCCACCGATTGGTGATGCGACGAATTTGCCGTGATACGCGTCGCGCCAACGACGCGCGCGAGCTCCGAGTCCGGCTCGATCTCAACGGCGTGCACGCGCTCGGCGCGCCGTGTCGAGACGTTGTGGTCGATGTCGCTGGCGTGTTGCGACGAGATGTCCTGCAAGAGCGTTCCACCGAGCGCAACGTTCAGGACCTGCATGCCGCGGCAGATAGCCAGCGTCGGAGCCCGGCGCTCGAACGCCGCTTTGGCGAGCGCCAGCTCACACGAGTCGCGCCCAGCGTGTGGGGCTCCGTTCGCCGGGTGCGCAGTCTCGCCGTAATGCCGAGGGTCGAGATCCTCGCCCCCCGTGAGCAGCAGCCCTGCGACATCGCCGAGCGCGGTGACGGCAACCGACGGGTCGATGGGGGGTAGGACCAGCGGAACGAGGCCAACCGCGGAGAGCGCCGAGGTGTAGGCTTCGTTGACGCGAACACGCGAGCGTTCGCGAAGCGTTTCAGTCGTGGCTGTCACGAGTACGAACGGCGTACTGCTCATGGTCTTGCGCCTATGCCGACTCGGTTGCGTGGCGGCTGAGACATCCCGTATCGTACACTCGATTCGATTCCCGAGCCAACGCCCCATGGTGTTCGATGGCTTCCGCCGATCCTTCGACGATCTCTTGAGCCGTGCGACGCGCCCCGAGGAGCGTCGAGCCGTCGTCGCACGCATGAAGGACACCCTCGTGCAAGCGAAAGTCGGCCTCGAGGACATGCGAGATGGCCTGGAGAAAGCGCGTCGGCGACTGGCTCAGGAAGAACGCGAGCTCGACACGGTCCGCCGCCGCAAAACACTCGCTGAAGGCATCCAAGACCAGCAGACCGTTCACATCGCGCTCAAATACGAGCAGATGCATGCGGAGCGCGTCAACGTCCTTCGACAGAAAGTCACCGCCCAAGAAGCCGAGGTCGCCCTCGCCCAGCGTGACATCGAATCGATGTCGGTGGAGCTGAAAGCGGCGTTGGCTGGAACGGGTGCGCAGGCGTCGACGCCGGCACTCGATCCGTCCACGGAAGGAGAAGACGAGGCGGACCAGGCCTCTCAACTCCGCGACGAAATCAACTCGCTCGGGCGGGCGCGAGCGAACGCCGAGAGAGAAGCCGACGCGGCGCGCCGTCTCGACGAGCTGAAACGCCGGATGGGGAAGTAGTCTCCTGCGTCGGCGCACGGTCGTCGCGTTCGCACTTACCACCGTCACGGCAACCGGCGCGACAGCGCAGGAGCCCAAATTCGTTCGGTGTGCGGGACAGCGAATCAGCACCATCACGATCCACACGTCCGCGCCCACCGCGGCGGTGCTGCGACGTGTCAGGCCCCTTGCCAGGATCGTCGAGGCGGTCCACCAGACGACCGATCCCGACGTCGTCCGCCGCTTTCTGCTCCTGTCCCAGGGCACTCCGTGCAACGAGCTACGCCGCGCCGAGTCGGAGCGCATTCTGCGCGCACAACCGTTCATCGCGGATGCATCGGTCCGTGTGCTTGCCGACTCCGCTGGTGACGAGGTGTCCATCGACGTGCGGACGACGGACGAAATCGCGTTCGTTTTGGGCGGCGCGTTCGGCCCTGGATCACCGCCGGTCCGCTTCATCAGGGTCGGCGACGCGAACATCGGCGGCAAAGGCATCTACGCTGCGGCCGACTGGCGCGACGGCGGTGCATATCGCGACGGCTACGGCGGCGTTTACATCGACAATCAGCTCCTCGGTCGGCCGTACACGTTGACCACGGGTGCGCATCAGACGCCGCTCGGAAATGACTGGCAAGTCGATCTTGCCCACGCGTTTTACACCGACATCCAGCGCATCGCGTGGCGTGCACGGTCGGGCGCGATCGATGACTACGTCCAGTTCTTCAACGACGAAAACTCGAACCACGGTCTCCGCGTCCGCCGCAACTATTTCGACGTCGGCGGCATCGTTCGCGTGGGTCCGCCGGGTCGACTCAGCTTGTTCGGCGCATCGATCTCCGGCGACGATGAGCGTCCCGACAACATCCCGGTCCTCATCACGAAAGACGGCTTCGCGCCCGACACCAGCACGGTCCTTCTCAATCGATACACGTCGCACCGCATCGCTCGGGCGAACGTCCTGTGGGGTGTCCGTGACATCGGATTCGCCCGCGTGAGCGGCTTCGATGCACTCACGGCGACGCAGGACCTTCCCATCGGCTTTCAGCTCGGCACCGTCTTCGGTCGTAGTCTTACCGTCCTCGGCTCACGCGATGACGACATCTTCATGGCCGGCGACGTCTATCTCGGCGCCGTCGGACGAAACAACGCACTGCGCATTCAGCTCGAGGGCGAGGGACGTCGCGCGAACGACGTGGACAACTGGGATGGGTTGCTCACCGTGGGGCGCGCCGTCGAGTACTTGAAGCTCTGGCCGTCGAACACGATCACGGCGTCGTTCGAGTTCAGCGGTGGGTGGCGGCAGCGTCTCCCGTGGAAGCTCACATTGAGTGACAGAGAGGGCGGTGTCCGCGGCTATGGCGGCTCAGAGATTCCAGGCGGTCAGCGATTCGTTGTGCGCTTGGAGAGTCGGCAGTTCGTCGGCCGTCCGTACGGGCTGTTGGACATGGGGTTTGGCGTGTTTGCCGACGCGGGCCGTCTCTGGGCGGGAGACGTACCGTATGGCGTGAACACGCCGATTCGCTCGGCGGTGGGAATCAGTCTCCTGGGCGCGGTGCCGCCGTCGTCTGCCCGTCTCTGGCGGATCGATCTCGCGTACGCGCTGAACCCGGAGCCGGGCCAGGGGGGGCGCTTCGAGCTTCGCTTTGGTAATCAGGACAAGACGACCTTCTTCCTGGCGGAGCCGATCGACATCGAGGCAACGCGCGAGCGCACGGTGCCGTCGAGTGTCTTTCGATGGCCGAAGTAGCGGGAAGCTGGAAACTTCCCGCTTTCCACCTCAGTGTCCTTCCTTCGAAACCGTCTGCATCATCCGGCGAATCGGTCGAACGAGCAGCGCGCAAAGGATCGCGGCGACGAAGAGTGAACCCGTCGTCCGGACGAAGAGCGGAGTCATGACCTCCAACTTTTCCGGATCGACGTCGCCACCGACGATGCCGGCGATCACGTTGCCCAGCGACGCTGCGAGGAACCACACGCCCATCATCTGACCGCCGAATTTCGCCGGCGCGAGCTTGGTCATCGAGCTGAGGCCCACGGGGCTCAGCGACAGCTCGCCGAAGGTCTGCAGGATGTAGCTCATGACGAGCCAAAGCATCGAGACCTTGAGCACACCTCCGCTCGCGACTACCGAGCGCACCGGCAGAACCATGATCAGAAAGCCCAAACCGGCGAAGGCCAAACCAGCCGCGAATTTCGAGGGGCTCGATGGCGTTATGTCGCGTTTCGCGAGCGAGGTCCACACCCACGCGAACACTGGAGCGAGTGCCACGACGAAGAAGGAGTTCACGACCTGCAGCCACTCGAATGGCACCTCGAAGCCGAAGAGGTTCCGGTTCGTGAAATCCTTCGCGAACAGATTGAGCGACGACGGTGCTTGCTCGAACCCCGACCAGAAGATCGCCGCGAACACGAACAGCACGGCGATCACTGCAACGCGCTTCATTTCGGGGGTCGACAACTTCGCGAAGAAGAAGAGGTAGGCGAAATACAGCGCCGCGAGACCGACCTCGAGCAACACCATGTTGTGCGCGACGGCCTTCGGGTCGATGTTGATCACCCCTGTCGTCGCCAGCACGATCACCGCGATCACGGCCGCCGCGAACACGCCGACCGAGAGCTTCACGGTGCGCTGCTGCTCGGGCGATCCGCTCGCACGGGTGCCGAAGTTTCCAAGTGTCGACGACGCGCGGATGCGGTAAGTGATCACGCCGGCGAGCATTCCCACGCCGGCGGCACCGAATCCCCAGTGATATCCCGCGCGGTCGCGGAGGAACCCCGTCACGAGCGGTCCGAGCGTCGCGCCGAGATTGATACCCATGTAGAAGATCGAAAAGCCTGCGTCGCGCCGCGCGCCCTTGTCGGGGTACAGATCGCCAACGATCGCCGAGATGTTCGGCTTGAGGAGCCCGGTGCCAATCACGATGAAGACGAGGCCAAGGAAGAACACGGGCTTGCCAAGCACACCGGACGCCGCAACGGAGATGTGGCCGAGGGCAATGAGCAATCCGCCATACCAGATCGCTCGGCGCAGGCCGAGCCATCGATCGGCGATCCAGCCGCCCGGCAGCGATGTGAGGTACACCGACCCGGCGTAGATGCCGAGGATCGCGCCCGCAGTTTGGCGATCGAAGCCGAACATGCCGCCCTGCGTCAGCGCGACGATCATGAACGCGATGAGCATGGGACGGATCCCGTAGAACGAGAACCGCTCCCACATCTCGGTGAAGAACAACGTCGACAGCCCGCGCGGATGGCCGAAGAAGGACCGATCGGCTTGAGGCGAGGGTGTGCCCGGCGGGAGGTCGACTGCTACGGCGGTGGTATCCGGCGCGTCGAGAACGCTTTTTGGCGGATTCATCATTTCATCCTGTGAATCAGGTTTGCGTTGTGACAACCGGTAACGACCGAACGGGCGGCTTAGTACCACCGGCAGCCTGCTGTACGCTCCACTCTACACTGGTCGGCGGCTGTTTGATGCACGCCACCCAGTGTCCTGGGGCTTTCTCCTCGAGTGGAGGGACGATCGCCGCGCAGGCCGCATCCTTGGCGGGATGCGGGCAGCGTGGGTGGAACACGCATCCCGACGGTGGATTGGCAGGAGACGGCACATCGCCGCTGAGCATGAGGCGCGACTTCTTCGCCGTGGGGTCGGCGACGGGAACCGCTGACAACAGCGCCTGCGTGTACGGCATCAACGGCTCGCGATAGAGGTCGGTTGCGTTCGCGAGCTCGACGATCTTACCAAGGTACATCACGGCCACGCGATCGGCGATGTGCTCCACGACCGACAGGTCGTGCGCGATGAACAGGTAGGCCAACCCACGGTGGCGCTGGAGGTCCTGCATCAGGTTGATGACCTGAGCCTGCACCGAGACGTCCAGCGCCGAGACGGGCTCATCGCAGACGATGAACGACGGTTCGACGGCGAGCGCCCGCGCAATGCCGATGCGTTGCCGCTGGCCGCCGGAGAACTCGTGCGGATACCGAGAGGCGTATTCGGACCGAAGCCCTACTTCCTCTAGCAGCTGCCGGACGCGTGCGTCGGCAGCCTCGCCTTCCGCGAGCTTATGGATCGTCAGACCTTCGCGGATGATCCCGCCCACGCTCATGCGAGGGTTGAGCGACGAGAAGGGGTCTTGGAAGATGACCTGGATGCGGCGACGCAGCTTCCGCATCTCGCTCGAGTTGAGCGCGACGAGGTTGATGCCGTCGAATTCCACCGAACCGGCGGTCGGTTCGATCAGGCGAAGGATCATGCGGCCCGTCGTCGACTTTCCGCAGCCCGATTCGCCGACGAGGCCGAGCGTCTCGCCCGGCATCACATCGAACGACACGCCGTCCACGGCGCGCACGTACCCGCTCGGCTTACCGAACAGGCCTTTCTTGATCGGGAAGTGTTTCGTGAGTCCGCGAACGGAGACCAGCGGCTTCGTCGCGACCGCCGCGCGCGCGGTGACGCTCATGTCGACGCTCCACGCGCGACGACGAGCGGGTCGTGCTTCTCGGCGCGCCGCTTTGGCTCGTCGGCCAGGTGGCAGCGCGATACGTGGCCCTTGGCGATCGGATAGAGCGGTGGGTGTTCAGTCGCGCAACGCTCCCACGCGTACGGGCAGCGATCGTGAAAGCGACAGGCTGCAGGCCAATTCGTGGGCGGTGGGACGGAACCCGGAATCGTCGCGAGACGTTCGCGCTCGTGACCAACGCGCGGCATCGCATTGAGCAATCCTTCGGTGTACGGGTGATGTGCTCGTGCGAAGAGATGGTTCACAGGCGCCTCTTCGACGATCTCACCACCGTACATCACGATGACGCGCGATACCGTCTCGGCGACGACGCCCAGGTCGTGCGTGATGAGAAGAATCGAAGTGCCGAAGCGCTGTTGCAGATCGCGCAGCAGCTCGAGGATCTGCGCCTGAATGGTCACGTCGAGGGCCGTCGTCGGTTCGTCGGCGATGACGAGCGCGGGGTTCATGATGAGCGCCATCGCGATGACGACGCGCTGGCGCATGCCGCCGGACAGCTGATGCGGATACTCGGTGGCGCGCTGTTCCGGTGACGGGATGCCAACCGTCTCGAGCATTTGAACGGCGCGCGCCCACGCGTCCTGCTTTGAGCCGGCATTGTGCACGCGCACGACTTCCGCGATCTGATCGCCGACGGTGAACACGGGGTTCAACGCCGTCATGGGTTCTTGAAAGACCATCGAGACGCGCGCGCCGCGAATCGCACGCATCTCGCGCTCGTCGAGTGTCGCGAGGTTCTTGCCGTCGAAGATCAGCTCACTGCCTTGCTCGATTCGTCCGGGTGGACGCACGAGACGCAGGACCGACAGCGCGGTGACTGATTTACCGCATCCCGATTCGCCGACGAGCCCGACCGTCTCACCGGCTCCGATCTCGAAGCTGATGCCGTCGACCGCGCGGGCGACGCCATTCTCCGTGTAGAAGTACGTTCGTAGATCGCGAACGCGCAGCAGCGGCTCAGCCATTCTCCAGTCGTTCAGGGGCAATTGGAGCGGCGACGCTGGACGCCACCGTCATGACGGGTGCGTGAAGCTGCCGCGGATCGAGGACGTCGCGCAAGGCGTCACCGAGCACGTTGAAGGCCAGTACGGTCCCGACGATGGCGATGCCGGGGAAAAACAGGATCCACCAGGTCGACGTCGAGAACGAGACGCCCGCGAGAAACATCGAACCCCAACTGGCGTCCGGCTCACGCACGCCGGCCCCCAGGAACGAAAGGCCAGCCTCGAGTGCGATAACGCTGCCGACGGCGAGCGTAGCTGCGACGATCACGGGCGCGATCACGTTCGGAAGGATGTGTCTCCAGAGAATTCTCGACGTCGGCGTCCCCAACGCACGCGCGGCCTCGATGTAGTCCATCCGCTTCACCGCGAGTGTTTCAGCGCGGACCAGTCGTGACACGCCGAACCACCCCGTCGTGCCGAGGAGCACGATCATGCCCGCAAGCGATACGCTATCCCACAGTGTGAGCACCGCGATGACGAGCATGACGCGCGGGATCGACAAAAACGCGTCGAGCACGCGCATCATCGCTCCGTCCACTCGCCCGCCCGCGTACCCCGAGATGAGCCCATAGACGGTGCCGATGGTCATCGACATCGCGACGGCCAACGTCCCGACGGCGAGTGAGATTCGCGCGCCGCACAACAGGCGCGCCAGAACATCCCGGCTGAACTGGTCCGTGCCCAAGGGATGCGCCCAACTGGGCGGCTGGTTCTGCAGCCGCACGATATCGAGTTGCGTATGACACTCGTATGGCACGAGCATCGGCCCAATCGCCGCCGCGATGATCAGGATGGCGATCGTGGCGAGCGACCAGCGCGCGGAGCGATGAGCCAGGAGCCGACGCAGCGTTCTATTCACGGACGCGTGGGTCGAGCGCCATCTGCAGCAGATCGGCCATGAGATTGCCGATCACGACAACGATCGATCCCACGATCACGGTCGCGGTGACGAGAAAATAGTCGCGTTTTTGGATGGCATCGGCGGCAAGCGAACCAAGTCCCGGCCAGTCGAACACTTTCTCGATGAACACTGCCCCGCCGAGGTAGGCGGGGAGCATGAGCCCGAGGAGCGTGACCATCGGAGTGAGCGCAGTGCGCAGCGCGTGTCGCCAAACGACGCCTTGCTCGGGGACGCCTTTCGCTCGCGCCGTTCTGACGTAGTCGGAGGGCAGAATCTCGAGCATGGCGGCGCGTTGGAATCGCGCGACGGCCGCGACGGTCACCAGGGTGAACGCGAACAGCGGCAGCACCAGATGCGCCACGCGATCGACGAGCTGCCTCCAGGGCGGCCAGTAGTCGTAAGACACCGGGTCGACGATGCCCGCGGTCGGGAACAGCCGCCACCGGTGCGCGAAGAGGAAGAGAATCATCAACGCCGCCCAGAAGTCGGGCAGCGAGTAAAAGAACACCAATACACCGGTGCTCACGCGATCGAACCAGGATCCGCGACGCGTCGCTTGGAGCACGCCAGCGGCGATGCCGATCGCAAAGCTGAGGAATACCGCCAAGCCAACGAGGAGAATGGTCCGCGGCAGCGCGTCGGCGATCACGCTCGAGACGTCGCCTTTGCGCGAAAACGAATAGCCGAAGTCCCCGCGAAATACGGCCAGCACGTAGCGCCCGAACTGCTCGAGCAGCGGCTTGTCGAACCCGAAGACGTGGCGCCAATGGTCGCGCACGGAAAACGGAATGTTCTCGCCGGCGAACGAGAACGGGTCACCAGGCGCGAGGCGGATCACGAAAAAGCTGATCGTCGCGACGAGGACGACGACGATCAGCGATTGGCCGAGCCGGGCGGCGAGCTGTCGCCGCACCGGTCAGGGAGTGGCCTGCGCGAGTGGGATTCGATCGCGATCGATTCGCTTGTCCGCGGGAATCTTCCAGTCGGCGAGATCCGCCCACCACGCGTCGGTCCGAAGCGGCGGCGCCGTCACGCGACGGCTCAGTGCGTGCGTCACGAACATGTCGTACAGGAATACTGCCGGCACGTCGTCGATGATCGTCTGCGACGCACGCGACGCGTATTTCTTCGACCGCGCGAAATCGAAGGTTGTCGTCGCGCTGTCGAGCGCTGCGTCGACACGCGGATTGGAATAGCGCATCGAGTTCGCACCAGAGACGCCTTTGCCAGGGATGAAGCCAATGGCTTCGCTGCCCCAGCGCTGCTTCATGCCGCTCGGGGCAGGATCGGTGGTGTAGCCATCCATGATTGCGTCGAACGTGCTTTTTTCTGCGCGGGCGTAGAACGGTGCGTCGTCGAGGTTCTGGATCTCCATTTGCGCACCGACGTGGCGGAACGCTCCCTGGAGGAGCACCGCGTATCGTCCGCGAGGCAAGCTGGCGGTCGGTACGACGACCGTGAACTTGAGCCTTTGGCCGTTTTTGACGCGAATTCCGTCGGCAGCGGGATGCCAACCAGCAGAATCGAGCAGCGACTTGGCGCCGACCGTGTCGTATGAAGGCAGTTTTAGCGTGCTGTCGGCATAGCCGACGGTCATCGGGAACGGCCCGTGCGCGATTCTCCCGTTGTGTCCGAAGACGTTTTGCAGCATCGATGACCGATCTACCGACATCGCCAACGCACGTCGCACGCGGATGTCGTTGAAGATCGGATGTGGTGAGGTCGGCGACTTCGGGTCATATCGGTTCATCGTCATGTACACATAGCCGAAATTCGGATATGGGACCGGGCCCGCGACGCGACTCGTATCGAGCTGCGAAAGCTGATTGACGGGAAACGACTCCATGAAATCCGCATCGCCACTGAGCACCTTGACGGCCCGGACGTTGGGCTCAGGTGTCGCGATGAGGATGACACGATCGAGCAGCGCTCGGCCGCGATAGTTGGCGGTATCCGACACCAACTCGAGACGCACCCCGGGCTCCCACTTCACGAAACGAAATCGCCCGGACCCGACCGGCATACGCGTAACCGGCGAGGTGTGAAGCTCTTTCGGCGGGATTTTCCCGTAGACGTGTTCTGGGATGATCACCAGCTGATAGGCAACATCGTAGAACTGCGCGGGCGTGTGCTTCTTGAACCACACGACTGCCGTGAGCGAGTCGCGAACCGAGACGGAGTCGATATTCGTCACCAAGGGCGCGACTGGGGATCCGACCGCCGAATCGGTGATAATGCGGAACGTATATCGGACGTCGCTCGCGAGCACCGGCTTCCCATCGTGCCAGCGGGCCTGCGGATCGATCGAAAACGCAATCGACAACGAATCGGCCGACCACTTCCACGACTTCGCGAGGCGCGGCGTGAACCCCTTGTCGCCGATCGTCGCCAGCTCGGGCTTGATCTCCGCCAGTCGATCGAAGACCTGATCCGTCACCAGGCGGCCAGCCGCTTCGTTGACGAGCGGCGGAAAGAGATCCTGCGGCTCGGGCAGCGCGAGCACGAGCGTTCCCCCCGCGTCTTGCGTCGACTTCGGGGCACGATCACCAGCGCTACAGGCGGCGAGAAGCGTGGTTGCGGCGACGAATATCAGCGATGGGCGCATGGGAGGAATTCGGGAGAGCCAGGTGGATGTATTCGGTACTAACCAGGCGGCAGCCTCATCGCCGCCAGGTCCACTCAGAGTCTAAGTATCGGAGCACAAGTGCGGACGACCCCGCCCGCAGATCCTCATCGACAACTATGGGCTCGGCACTTCGATCTTCATGCAGGCGGACGGCTTCGAAAAGCGCGTCGGCGACGGTTGAAAGCGAGGGTGGCTCGTGAAGCACGTCCTCGAGCGTCGCAGGCGTCGGGATTCGGGCACCACCGACAGTGAGCTCGGCGAGCTGGGATTGGTCATCTTGGACGAGAATCGATCCATGCTGAAGCAATGCTCCATCAGCGCGCCATTGTGCACTGCCTGCGAGCTTCCGTCCTTCGACGGTGAGCTCACCCACGGACGGCTCGTCGAAGCAAGGCGCGATGCCCGGCACGGCCGCGCGACGCTTTGGAGCCGCGGGAGTCGCACACACGCCAATGTCGCCCAATGCCGCGACGAGCAACCGATTGATCCGAAGATACGACTCGCGGAGGTCGCCGCCATCGGATACCGGCGCCGTCACACTGTACGTGACTTCACGATGGTGGAGAACGGCGCGTCCGCCGGTAGGCCGGCGTACGACGTCGATGCCGCGATCGGCAATTCGGTCTAGATAGTACCGGCCTCGCGCGGTTTGATTTCGTCCGATCGAAATCGTCGGTCGTTTCCAGGAATAGACGCGCAACACCCACTCGCCGGTCCTGCGAGCCCGGTCCATCAAAGCCTCGTCGAGCGCCATGTTTTCGGCGCCGCTCGATGGTGGCGTTATCAGCAGGCGCCAATGCGAACCGGAGAAGCTCATGACGGCAACCGTAGTGAGACGCACGCGCAGTGTTTGACCTAAACTAAGCTCCGTGCCCCTTACAGTTGGCGTGCTCGGACATTTTCTCTCACTCGATCACCGGGCGGCGAGTGACTCCTTGTAGCTCCGCAACGCGCGGTTGCACTGCGGCACGGGGCGACCGCGCGCCCCGACCGTGCGCCGCGTCCGCGGGACCACCGCCGGTTCCTCCGACGCGAGATAAGCCATCATCGCGACGTAGATCGCGTTCCGTTTCACCTCGGCCCAGCTGATCTTGTCGAATGTGTCGCGGTTGGTGTGCCACGTCGCGTCGCCATAGTCCCAGTCGGCGGAGTTGAGCTGGAAGCCCGGGGAGTTGCGGCACGTGAACGCGTCGCTATCGGTGCCCGCCTCCTGCGGAAAGCCCGGGAGCTCCATGCCGATGCCCCGAGTGACCTCGGCGGGCATTGTTGACATCCACTTGGCTAGGAACGGTGCCGCTCCCGTGAATCCGTTCGTCACAACGTGATCGATGTTGCCGGTCCCGTTGTCCTGGTTGAACAACGCCTGGAGGCTGTTCACGATCTCGGGATGATCCGCGGCCCACGCGGAC